>Ga0194059_1000031_pt1 | contig 80586 bp, 72 predicted proteins | sample SepL6211m_MetaG_FD_163426 | JGI IMG/M metagenome (GOLD analysis project Ga0194059, IMG submission 163426) | Anoxic zone freshwater microbial communities from boreal shield lake in IISD Experimental Lakes Area, Ontario, Canada - Sep2016-L626-11m | ecosystem: Environmental > Aquatic > Freshwater >...
ATTTATGCCTAGTCCAGTCTTGCAGCCGACTAATTAAGCAGTAAAACCTAAAGAGGCACACAAAACAAAAACCTGTTAATAAAACAGGTTTTTTTATTTATTATAGTTTTTAACCCCTAACAACACATAATTTGGCATATTTTTGCCCAACAGTGGCCATAGCCGTCATCTCGGCGTGAGTAAACCTTGGCTTATTTTCCAATCCCCTACTCACTAAATCAGTATCAGATTTGAAAAATTGCAAATACCATTTATCAGCGCCAATAATCAACTGCCCCATCTGTTCAACGGCCTCAAGGTCATGCAAGCCAGGCACGAGGGTCGTTCTAAACTCATATGGTAGGCCTGATTTTTTTATGATTGCAATGCTTTCCTCAATATTTTTCAAATCAACGGTCACGGCGGTGACCTGCTCATATTTAGCAAATGGTGCCTTGATATCCATTGCCACGTAATCAAGTAAATTTTGACTGAGTAAATCCTTGAGCATAACGGAATTCGTCCCATTTGTATCGAGCTTGATCGCAAAACCCAAGTCTTTGATTTTTTTTATAAAAACTGGCAAGTCACGATGCAATGTCGGCTCACCGCCACTAATAACCACCCCATCTAGCTTGCCACGACGACTTTCTAAAAAAACAAAGAGATCAGACTCTATTATTTGCGAGTGATCTCTTTGATATTTCAACCTGCCGTCCTCAATGGGCCAGACAAGCATGGGGTTATAACAATACTGACAACGAAAATTGCAACCTTGGGTAAAAATAATAGCAGCTAATTTGCCTGGATAATCTAAAAGCGTGAGTTTTTCAATGCCACCTATTATCATACGAATTTTCCCGTCTCAGTTCTGAACTGTATTTTTTAACACTTACCTAATTGTTTGTCGTAAGTCTGACGATCACCGAACTCGCTCTTTTTGCCCAAATTCCAATTGCTAGTCGGAGTGATCCAACCGACAACGCGACTATAAACGGTGCATTCTTGTCTTTGTACTTCCTGTGGAGCCATACATTTTGTTTGTCCCTCTTTGTATTGAACGGGATTAGATTAATTTTTTAATATTTTAATTAACTAACTGTTTAATTATACCACACCTTGCTACACTTTTTAACATTCCTCGCAAGCCTCACCCAAATTGACTGCCCTAACAACATCCACCTCACCATGAAAACCTAGCTCCTCATCACACTTTGGACAATAGCGATGCTCACCACTCAAATAGCCATGTTTAGGACAAATTGAGAAGGTCGGAGTAATCGTAAAGTATGGCAATTTATAGTTCTCAGCAATTTTCTTGACTAGCATCTTACAAGTCTCTGGGTCGTTAATTTTCTCACCCAAAAAGCCGTGAAGAACCGTACCGCCAGTGTATTTGGTTTGTAACTCATCTTGCATATCTAGCGCCTCAAAAATGTCATTGGTATAACCAACTGGTAAGTGCGTCGAATTAGTATAATAAGGCGCCACACCCTGCTCCTTCCAAGCCTTTTCATTGGCCACGATTAGATCAGGATGCAATTCCTTGTCTTTCTTGGCAAAGCGGAAAGCAGCACCTTCGGCTGGTGAAGCCTCTAAGTTGTAAAGATTGTTGGTCGTATTTTGATAATCCATCAAGCGTTCACGCATAAAGTCCATAGCTTCCAAAGCAAATTTCTTGCCCTCAGGGGTGGTCATGTTTTCACCGGTAAGATTGAGCAAGGCCTCGTTCATGCCATTGATACCAATAGTATTGAAGTGATTTTGCCAATAAGTACCGAAACGGGCATAAATATCGCCTAAATAAAATTTTGAATAAGGATAAAGACCAGTATCAGTAAAGCGCTCAATAATTTTGCGTTTTATTTCTAAACTTTCCTTAGCTAAATCCATAAGGCGTCCTAATCGATCATAAAACTCTTCTTTGGTCTTTGCCAAATAACCAATGCGTGCCAAATTAATCGTTACCACACCGAGTGAACCAGTCAAAGGATTAGCACCAAATAAGCCGCCACCACGCTTGCGTAATTCACGATTATCAAGACGCAAGCGACAACACATTGAACGCGCATCATCACGATCCATATCTGAATTTATAAAATTTGAAAAATATGGAATACCGTATTTAGCAGTCATTTCCCAGATCGGTTTCAGGACTGGATTTTCCCAATTAAAATTCTTGTCGATACTGTACGTTGGAATCGGAAAGGCAAAAACCCTTGAAGTAGCATCACCTTCGATCATCACTTCGGCAAAGGCTTGATTGAACATGTCCATTTCTTTCTGGAAATCGCGGTATTTCTCTTCCATATACTTTCCGCCGATAATAACATGTTCATCCCCAGTCATTTTTGAAGGGGTGACATCAAGTGTCACGTTTATAAAAGGTGTCTGAAAACCAACCCGAGTTGGCACATTCACATTAAACATAAACTCTTGTAAGCACTGCTTAACATCTTTATATGACAAATTATCGTAACGAATAAATGGCGCCAAATAAGTATCAAAACTCGCAAAAGCCTGAGCGCCAGCTGCCTCACCTTGCAAGGTATACAAGAAATTCACCACCTGACCAAGCGTCGAACGAAAATGTTTTGGTGGCTTGGATTGCACTTTTTCTGAAACACCAGCAAAGCCTTTGAGCAAAACATCCTTCAAATCCCAACCGCAGCAATAAGGCGCGAGCAAGCCAAGGTCATGAATATGAAAATCAGCATTAACGTGAGCATCACGAATAGCCTCTGGATAAAGCTTATTTAACCAGTAACGAGCGGAAACCGAAGATGAGATGTAATTGTTTAAGCCTTGAACCGAAAAACTCATATTTGAATTTTCTTTCAAGCGCCAATCAGCTTGACCCAAGTAATCTTGCATTAATTTTTCCTCATCGATACGAGAATTTAACTCCCTAAGTTGTCGATGCTGATCGCGATAAATAATATAAGCTTTTGCCAGTTCTGTATCCTTACTCTCTATTAAAACCTCTTCGACTACATCTTGAATTTCCTCAACTGCGGGAATCGAACGAAAATGAAATTTCTTGGCGACGCGCTCAACTGACAAAGCCGTTAAACGATCAGCCAATTGTTTGTCTGGACGACCAATCGCCTCTGTTGCCTTATAAATAGCACTGACTATCTTGGCTGGATCAAATTCGACAATGGCGCCAGAACGTTTGCGGAGCTGAGTTATTCTTGTATTTTCTTGTTGCATGGGGTGTATTAAAATTTTGCTTTTAAACTTAACTTAACGATAAATTACTTCTTATCTTTGCCAACCAATTTATTTAACTCTTTTTTGAATTCAGCCAGATCCTTGAACGACTGATAGACACTGGCAAAACGGATATAAGCAACTTTATCGATTTTTTTCAGATTTTTCATAATAATGAAACCGATTTGATGACTAGTTACCTCGTTTTTACCGCTAACCTGTAAATCGCGCTCAATGGCATGCACTAATTTTTTAAAAATCTCATCGGTAATTGGCCTCTTTTCAAGTGCTCGCTTCAGGCCCCTGGTTAATTTTTCTCGATTGTAATTTTCCCGCCTGCCATCACGTTTAACGACCACTAGCTCAAGAATTTCTAACTCCTCATAGGTCGAATACCTGAAACCGCATTTTAAGCACTCTCGACGGCGACGAATCGAAAAGCCATCGGTCGCAACGCGAGAATCTATAACTTTGGTGTCTTGATGATAACAAACTGGGCACTTCATATTTTATTTCTATTTTTGAGTACAAAAAAACACCATATTTGCTTCAAATAACCTAATATTTTGAGCCAATGTTCGGTGTTTGATATGAGTCTGCTAAATTATCATGAGATACCATATCTTGTGCTTCTTGATTTAAGTATACCACCATATGTGGTAATAACAAGCCCCTGTAAGTACGCTAAAATTCGTGGTTTTCCAGAGTTATTAACAGGTGATATTTATAATTTTATTATTTTATAAATATTCACTAGATTTATAATAAAAAATCAATTTTTTTATAGAAATAAAATTACCACTTATTCAATAAAACCGCTTAGCGCGGTTTTATTGAATATTTACGTCTTAAATTAAACACTTATCGCCCATCTGGCGCTAAAATGACAATTCATACCTATATAGCTTTTATTTTAGCGCCATCGCAATGCTGCGCACGAGATTCCAGTCATTCTGATTTCTAGGACCATCCTTGTAAACTGTCTGATATTTTGCCAAGGCTTCTTTTTGTAATATTTGATCATTATCAGCAGAATTGGACAAGCCATAAGCGATTATATTCAATTGTTCACGACTTTTTTGATCATTTTTTGGCCTCATTTTATATACTTGTTCATAGCGTTTTTCCGCCCAAATATTTCTACCCTTAATTAAGTGATCTGGAGTCAAACCATTAGCTATTCTCAAGACGTCAAACCAATCTTGTGTAGAATCTGGCAATCTTCCATAAATTGCCTCATAAGATTTAAGGAGATAATAGCGCTTATTCCAACTTATTTTTTGACTACTTTTTGTACCATAAATAATAAACGTGTTTAACGTGTTAATTTGAGTTTTTTCTGTCATTTTTAGTCCGAAATTTCTGATATATTTTTTCAGGCCATATCGCTCACTCATAAGGCTACGCTTAACTCCCAAAGTATTTAAATATATTTTTTTATTTTCCTGACTATTAATCAACGCTTGTGCCTCAAGAGTTAGGCCAACCTCTTGATTAATTATTTTTACACCCTGTATTTTTTTTGGCACCACGGAGTCGTTCATTGATTGAATTTTTACCGTTGTTACAGGACTACTAACGCCAAATCTAGTATAAAATTTTGCATACAGAGTTTTAATCCCTTGGCCACTACTTAAAAGCCAGTCGATGGTTTCGTGATATGCCTCAAGACTAGCATTCTTAAAATTACTAAATTCTGAGATTGCAACTTTTGACACATCTGGGCCACCGATTAATTTTAATCTAATTATCTGGTCGTAAGTCTTTGAGATTTTTTCACCCGCCCTATTTATAACCTGGATAGCAAATTTCTCAACCTGCCCTTCAGTACCAACTGGTGGACGAGGCGGTTTATACATATCAATATTAATATTAATACTAAAATCAGAATCATAATTAATTAATAATGTACCAGATTCTGCTAACTTAAAATATTGATAAACTTCTTCGCCAAAATTATTAACAACCAAGACTCGATCATATAGGACACCATAAAACTGACTGCCACCCTTGGTAATCTTAATTTTATAACTACCATTTTGATCATAATCCAACCCGACCTCACTAAAGGTGGAAGTAGCCACATCTTTAAGAAACAACTTATAAAATGAGCTGGTGGAATTAAGTGGAAGTAGGGTTATGCTAAAAAGATTAGTCTCGAGTTTTTTGGCCGTAATGGTTAGTTGTGGCTGGTTATCAGTTGCCAAGGGCATATAAAATGCTCCTGCCGTTTTTTGATCAACCTGATTTTCCCCAGGAGTACTAGTTAAGTCAAATTGCGCCGCAGCATGATCAACAATCTCAATCTCATTCGCAGCCGCCTGAGAAACATTAATAAACTTCAAGCCTACATTATCATTGTTCTTATTATAATTAACAATCAAGTCTAGTAGCTGAACATCACCCGGGGCTAAATCATCTGACAAGGAAAATCTAACTTCGGTGGTAGTAGCGTGATTAATAAGCTCTTCAGCACCGGTCGTTGCAATCATTATCGCATTGGGCAAGAATATAGAGGCCTTGGGCTGATAAGCAATGGCTGAACCAACATTTTCTAATCTCACCTTCAAGCGAACGAAATTTTCTTCATGCGGTGATAATTTTTGTGTCGATAGTTTTTCACCAGTCGATTTACCGATAATTTCAGCAGAATAATTAGTTTCTAGATTTGCTCCAGCGGCCCGGACAATCCTGTATTGCGGATCGCTCATGCGTGCTGATTTTGTGAAAGAAAATGAATCAGTATAATCACTCTTTAGATTCTGATTAACCTTATTGTCTCCGTAGGGCAGATAAACGGAATGAGATCTTACGAGAAGATACAAGACGGCAGTATCAGGACCGCTGATTTGAGGAATTGGAAATTCACTAATTCCATTATCAGCCAAGCTTAAATTTATCTTTTGATTACCATTTTCAAGACTGGTTGTTGAAAAACTATAAGCTTCACCAAAATCATTACGACTATAGAGATTTTTTAAATTGGATTGTCGCAAAACCGGATTATTAGCAGCCGCGCGAAAGTTCTGTAATTCAGACCAAGAAATTCGCTTCACCGTCAGCGGATCAACGCCGTTCGGCATCTCATCGATTACAGCAATATTATGCGAATAACCACTAGTCCGAAAAACTTTACCCGCTCGACTGCCCTGATCTGTCGCATAAGGCACGCCAAAACGGATACTGGGTAGATTTAATTGATAATCGTGACTAACCGGATCATGTGGATGGCCAGGATATTTATCAAAAAACTTTGGCACTAACGAAACATTTATATCATAGGTCTTACCGCGCAGACTAGCAGGTAAATCACTGGAAACCTTTAAATCAATTGCGTATGTTCCCTTATAACCGTCGCGGATAGTTGTAACATTAATATTATCAAAATCAAACAAGATGCCGGGCGTACCAACATTGTGCGTCGAGGGCATAATCTGCACATAATCACTAATCTCAAGTGGAATAGCGAAGTTTAGAAAATTAAAGCTTGTTGGCTGCTTTATCGCGTGCTTAGTTTTAGACAATAAATCATTGGCACTAATCGCTTCAGCAGGTAGATCAATTGACTCGATCGCCATCTGCCCATCAGTGCTTTTAATCAGATTCCAATCATAACCAGAATTGTTAAATAATTCTAACTTGACTGTCGTCGTATCGCCAGGCTCAAGAATACTACCATTAGCTTTAAGATTATTGGCCACACCAACTTGAATGGACGTGACCGCATCACCAAAACCATAATTCTTTAGATATGGCGATTCAGTAAATTCTCGATCGGTCTCAACTTGATCGGCAATGGTAATTAAATGATAAATATCAGAATTAAAGGTCGGTACCTCAACCGGAATGATTTCTTTGTTCATGGTTATATTACTTTGCATAGCCTCAATAACATTCACAACATTATCAAGCACCAGAAAGGAATTTGGTCCATTGGCCGGATTCCAATAGGTAAAGCGGCCACCGTCATTAATTTTGGCAAAGCCCTCAAAATTTACCCCAGAAATCGGATTAAGCTCAGAAACAATATTTATGGTCTCTTTGGCGCCACCACGCAAACCCACACCAAAATATAGCCAATCTTTAGCATCGGTCTTGACCACATTGTTAAACTCATGAATTGTAGCTGGGTCATAAAGCAAATTACCACAATTATACTCAGTCAAACGAGCATCATTTTTCTCTAAATCTGGCGCAATCGGCACCACATTATTAACATAGACATTATTTGGATAGACAATTTTAGAATTAACTGGATCGACTTTCGCTCGACTACGATTAAACAAACAAGCATAAATATTGTTCATGGCTGCAGCCGCTTGCGGATAAGTTTGATCCATTTGATCAATGCGCACCATTTGTGTACCGAGCAACGATGACTTATCAATTGAAATACTATTTATGGACGCCTGCCCGACCAAAAGGGTATCATCCTTATTTTGCAAATTATCGCTCATCCAACCAGTAATCAACTGCCCATCAACATTATATAGTTGTGATTGGTAATTAGGATTATAGGACAAGCTATAACCAAGCCCCTTGTAAATCGGCTGTGCGACAATATTATGAGGCCGTAGTAAACCGTTGCGAACATTATCCATATTTGGTAACAGGTTGTCCATATGATACGAATAGCCCTTGGAAAAGGCGCTATCGTCATAATCATAATGAGTCAGGCTCCACATGGGCTCAGTAATATATCCCGTCGGATAATAATCAGCCACGGCTTGAGAATAATTCCAATTTCCTACCTCGCCCGAAGGACGTCGTGAAATTGTCGGCGTAGTACTTGATATTACAGGGCAATTATTTTCATGCTCACAGGTCGAAGCAGTTTTAATTTCATCACGCTGAATAGGAGTCAAAAGCTGGTTGCTAACTAAATCCCCTTGGCTCTGGTAACAAACGCCGTAAGTTGCAATATTTGATCGATGCAAATAGGCGTTTGCGACAGTTGTTGAGGCAAAAAAATTTGAAACGGGCAATACAAAATACTTACTAGATAAACCGTTGGCTAAATTAGCGTTTAGCAATACTTCGTTCGCCTTGCAAACTGTCGGCTCAAAATATTTTGGATAATTATTAAGAACTTTAACTTTGTATAGTACCTCTGCCTTTCGGTCACTCGCCCACTCAAGCTGTCGAGCACCAGAGGCTTTGTCACGTACTTCAAAGGTTGTGTTCATCATAAAGTTACGCAAAGGTGGTGGGATTGGCGGCACATCAGGCATGACCGTCCGAATCGGGGTTGACCACTGTCGCTTCCAAATATCCTGATAATCAACCCGAGCTGTTTCCTGGCTTGAGGGAATCACTTGCTTAATCCCAGTTTGTAAATATTCACGAAATGGAATCGAAGAGGCACCAATATTAGAAAAGGTCGAAAAACCACCATTACTCAAAACTAATCCTGGATCTGAAACTGGATGATTTTCCGCATAACCATAAACAGTTCGATGAGCTGCTAACTCTTGAATGTAAACACCGTAACGAACAAAAGGCTCAAAGTATTCATATTTTTGGAAATAACTTTGATCACTTTGTGCACCGCGTTTTAAGCGAAATTTCATAACCAAGCTCGGCAAACTCAAGAAAGGCTTTTTAGTTAATTCCAAATTATCAACAAAGACTGCTGACGTATAAACTGTCATATCTCCAGGACGACCGATGTCATAGTCAAGCTTTTCCAGCCCTGCTGTAATTGTAATTGGCTTATCAGTGTTAAGCCCTTCAAGATTTAAACGCAAGACATCTGGCTTGCCATTAGTCTGGTCCGGCATCTTACCACGAATAAAATCAACCCTAATCTTACTAGTGCTTGCTTCAAAATTAATCTTACGGACAGCGACGTGATCAGCGGATAAAGTAATTAAACCGCTAGCAATTGGATCAGCAGAAAAATTTACCCCATTAGGCAAAATAAAGGTAAAGCGCCCACCCTTCGGATTTGAACTCTGATCAAGTAGAAAATCAACTGAATGGGCTTTTATAAATTTAACCTCTGGGTAATTTTTATATTCTCCAGTTGTCGTGCTAAAATATGCCAGATCGCTAGCCTCTCCAATCTGGTCCTCACTGGCCACCGGAAATAAGTAATGAGAAACTTTAATTTTACCACCCGAGTAATTTTCTATTTGTGAATAATCTATTTTGGTCTTGTTATTCTTACACTGAAGGGCATTGTCATATTCATTGGCCTTAATCCCGCCAGCCTTCGTATCATTGAAATATCCAGCAGTCAAAATACCTTTAGCATTACCGCAAGTTGAACTGGCGAAACGATCAATCGTCAAATACGCATTTTTATCAGTAATGCCTTCAGGCAAGGGATAATTTTTGTTCGGATAAAAATAAACATCATTGCGAGCAAAAATCAAATTTTTCTTGGCCACTAAACCTTTTTGTAAATCAACGGGAATATTGCCACCATAATAACTAGCAGCTCCATTGGGCTTGGTCGTGTCAATGTAAACAAGTTGTCGTTGCGTTGCCTGCTCATAATAATTACTAGCATCAGCAAAATATAATTGTTTAGCCGCCAAGCTTTCACTATTTACTGTATAGGCATAATCTTTGCCAATAATTTGCTCAATACTTTGTCCCTGGCAGCCAGTCGCTGCCGGTAAACCAGCTGCACTTCGATTCATTAATATTGTTTTGACGGGCGTATCCCAGTCAGCTGACAAAGTGACGTCACTACATTTTAATGACTGATAATCTATATAATCATGATCTCGTTGACCCTCAAGCGAATTTATAAAGGGAAAGACAAAAGAATTTGCCGTTTTTCTGGCTTGATAATAGTTATCAGCAAACTCCAACGTATAGGCAAGAGAGCCCTGATTATTACCGTCGACCACGGGTGAAATTAGTGGCACAACCGCCACATGCTCCACCTCATTAGCATTAGTATCCTCTTTGTTTTCGGCCGTTAAAACATTATCTATATAAACCCCCTCACCCTTCAGAGGATAGAAACTCGAGGGATCAGGATTGTACTCTGACCTTATCTCGGCACCACGATAAGCCGTCAAATAACTACCGCCCGTCTGTAATTCCTCGGCTTCACCACTGGAGCGCAAATAAGTTATTTTTGCCGCCGCCGCCAGAATACCCCATTTTTTCTGTGTAATCGCAGCGTCGACTATCTTAAATTTAAAATCATAAGTCGTTGAAGCAAAACCAGCCAACGCAGACTGCGTACAGTCAATTTTTGAACTATAAAACTGGTTGTTCAGATTAGTCAGTATGCAACCGCTTGGTAAACTTTCCTGATCGTCAACTGAAATGCCTTTGGCTACATTAACAGAAGCCAAGACATTATGAATCGGCTGATTGAAATAATTAACAAGCTTCAACTCTCCGTTGAGAATTACATTGGACTCAAGCGCAGGTATCACCGTCTCATCCAAGGCCGGATTAGTCTTTTGAACGACTTTCAAATTTGCAATAATGTCCTTAGACATAGCACCAAAGACAGCATCTAAGACATAAGGATAATATTTTTCCGCACCCGAGGCTGGCTGTCCAGCCAAAATATAGGCCCCGCCCTGCCCAAACTTTTTATAACCAAGAGCCAAGGCTTGACCAACTGGTGTTGAAGTGGCACGCAACGATGTTCGGTCCTGAAAATAATAATTACTATCACCGAGTAAATCCAAATTAGCAATATCTATCAAGTCCGGATCAACTTCTGGTCGCACGAAAAACGAAGACAGGAAGTAAGTATTAAAATAACCATTTTCCGGAACTTGACCTAATTGCAACAAGTGGCTTTCAAAATCAACACCATTTGTAAACAGTAGCCGACCCTTATTTTGTTTATGCTTTATAAGAATTTGTTGCTCAACAGAGTTTATAGCCAAGATGCCTGCCTGCTCGAGCAGGAGGCTTGATTTACCAGAGGAAATTACCACTCCGCCCTTGTTTACAAAATCACTGATCGCCGCTAAACCACTCGAGCCGAGCTCGGCAATCGTTACGCCCTCTAGGCCCGAGGTAATGTCAGGTAAAATCAAGATCTTAAAAAAGGGGTTATTAGCATTTAATAACTTACCACCCTGAATATCAGCCGCATTCAACATAACCAAACTTGAAACTTCCTTATTGGGAACGTTGCTATCATTTTGGTAAGCTTGAAAATCTGCGAAACCGTGAAAACATTGTTCATGTTTAGCCAGATAAGTGTGCAAAATGTGGCAATAGGCCTCAGATTCATAAGTCAAATGACGATTTTGCCCATTAGTTATTTTGGAAATATCAAGTATGGCCATCGAACCATCATACAAGGCCCGAGCACGGCCAATATCAATTGTCGTTGATGATTTCAGAAAAGCAAAGGCACTGGCCCCTAATTCAGACAGCTTTTCCGGCTTTAAATCAAAAACAGCACCACCAAAAAATTGGGTGCTGCTGCCATGTTGATATGAAAAATTCTCAGGATAAAGTAAAAACTTAGAGCTATTAGGTAGAATTTTTTTAGCGATAAACTGGTAAGCGTGCTGCAACTTGCTGTAATCACCTGATTCTACCTGATCAGCACCAAGACCGATAATTGTCGGCTCATTAAGCGCGGAACCCTGCCCCGAATTAACACCTGTAATAAACTTTTCAGCTAAAACAATCGGAATATTATTTACTGTCAGACTTAAAAGCAAGAAACAATTAATTGCAAATTTAAATTTTTTAGAAGTATTTTTCTTCATATTGATTAAGTTAATAAATGCTGAGTCCAAAATAAAGAGCCCCCAATGAAGGCTCATGACTGCTTTGAACACAATTGCTCGCATTTGCAAACAAAAAAAATAGTTCAAAGTGACCGGTTGCGCCACTGGCTCCATATAATCCCAGGCGCCCAATATGGATTATAATTCATTGCCTTCACTTCTCTTATTAGCCTATTCCTGAATAATTAAAATGTCAAGAACATTTATGTCTCAACATCAAGTAATGTTAATTACTCAATAAACTTATAAATTAATTATTCAATAACTCAACTTGGATAACTACAATTACTTAAATAAACAAAAAATAGGGTGTGCCCTATTTTTTTATAACTATATTTACTTAAAAAACCAAGTGCCTGACTGCGGCGATAAATTACATCATTTTTTTCCGAATAAATGCTGGATAGCACTTTCTTTCTGATGAATTGCGAAAATCCACTATAATCTCACTTGGATTTTCAATTTACACCTCAATTATAGCATACGGGTGGGGGTTGGCAAGTCCAACCCCCACCTTTTTGGCTAAAAATTCATCAATCTTTTATGAATCTGCTTCAACTCCGGATTAACATAATGAGTGTATACTTGAGTACTCCGCAGATCACTATGCCCCAAAAACATCTGCACCGCCCGCAAGTCTGCTCCATTCTTCAACATATGAGTGGCAAATGAATGCCGAAAACTATGCGTAGAAATGTCGCTTCTTAACCCTGCCAACTTAACATACTTCTTGACCACCTCCTGAGCTGACCTCTTGCCAATCCTGCCTTTATTAAGCTCGGTCCATTCATTTCGCCTTCTGGTGAAGGTAAACAGTGCTGGGTAATTATCCTCTCTAGTTTTTAGATACTCACCAATCCAGTAAATCGCTCTATCATTAAGATAGACTGTTCTAATCTTATCAAACTTGCCCTGCACTATTATCTCCCCATAATTTATATCAATGTCCTTATTAAGCTTAATCATTTCCTCAAGTCTCATGCCAGTCGCAAACAAAACCTCTAAAATCGCTCGATTTCTCTTGCCCTCATTATTAAAGGTATTAACTGTACGAACCATTCGCTCAAATTCATCCTGATTGAAAAAAATAATCCGATCATCTGCCCGCACGCCCTTTGGCACTCGTGATGGGGCTAAAGCCTTAATTCCCTTTTTCTCCATGTATATCAAAAACATCCTAATCATCTTCAATTTCTCACTCACAGTGGATAACTTAATTTTACGATTCTTTTGATAAGCGTGATCCGTGTCCAATAAATGCTTCTTGTATTTCAAAACCAAATCCTCGCTTATTTTCCGAACCTCGAGATCACCTGTCCATTCATAAAAATGTCGAAAATGATGCTCGTAGTTTGCAACTGTCTTTTTTGAATGATTTTGCTCCACCTCACACCATTCAAAGAATTTTAGCCCTGCTTCCGATATCATCATACAATTATCACATCAACTAGATTAAGGCTCTCGATTGCAAAGTCGGCCAAATTGATGATCAATAATGAAAACATCAAAGCACCGAATGCCCTTTGAAATAACTCCACCCGACCTTTAAACCTTTGCAGGCCTGTCTTTGGCCTGAGGTAACTGTTACTAATCACCTCCTGCACTTGATCGACTGTTAAATAATGCTCTTTGCCACAGTCATGACACTCACCGAGAAAAATTTTCCCGCCATAGGCATAACGGCCCAAGGCTTTGTGGTTTGCTTTGTTCATAACACCTTTTAGCCAAGCAACAAAATAACACTAATATATTATTAATGTTGCCCGTGCTATAATTAAATCAACCTAAATGAAGAGTGCATTCTCTTTTTTAGGCGAGAAAAGGCGGACTTTTAGCCGTCTTTTCGGTTAATAAAAACTTATCCGGGGTAGATAGTAACGCTTCCCACGGATAAGTCAAATTAATGCCCTTAATTTGACATTAACTTGCCAATATAGCACATTATGGGCATAATTCCAGCAAAACCCTTGACAAATAGGCACTTTTGTGATAGCGTAAAATATTCAGAATCACTGAATTGAACCTTAAAAACAACTACTCGGGAGGATACAAAAATGAATATTTTAATTGTCGGCAATGATTATCATGAACTGGTCAAAATTGCTCGAGAAGCCGAAACGACTAGCAACAAATTCTTTTTTGCCCACACCTACAATGATGCAGTAAGTATTCTTGGGTGGATCAAATCTGAACATATCAATCCTGAAAAAATTGATGGCATTATCACCTACCTAAACTTTCGCAGATTCAATGAGTCGGATTTTGCTAGCGGTAATTTACCATTTGGACTTGTTATGATGTTTGAAGCCAGGACAAATAATATACCTTGCGTATTGTGTGTCGATATTGATCCCAACAACAACGATGGCTGGGAATACAGACTAACAAAAAGCATGCTAAGCTCCAACATTATCAAAGAAGATAATCTCGCCTGCGATGGTGAGTCAACAACGGCAATTGATAAAATGGCGAAGTTGCTAATAATCAATCAATTGCGCGCGGATCTAAATGAACCGATACAAGGCTAACTACGAAAAAACCTCGAACTAAAAAAGGAGTAACTGTTATGAACGTAGATACAAAAGAAACTCCGTTCTTTGTTTGTCCGACTGGTTGTGAAAAAACTACTTTCTATCAGGATGGCACACTTGAGGTTACAAGACATTTTTCAAGTGAAGGTGAAAAACTGGAAAGCAGTGATAATGAATATGGCTTCACTCCTAAAACTGAAATGAAATGCCGCAGATGTGATGCCGTGGCTGTCAAAAAGATTAAAAGAGTGACTATCACAACAGTCATCGAATAGACAAATAACACCCCGCCAATCAAGGTCGTCTAAACTAAAAACCTCGAACTAAAAATTCGAGGTTTTATTATATCTAACTATTTTATTTACTTCTGAAACTTCTTCTGACAATCAATGGCAATTTTTATGCACTCCTCCGGATCATAACCCAAGTCATCGCACCAACGAATTGTGGAAAATATTATATTGCCTAGCTCCTTTTTTAATTCCTCATCTGTATGCGTATTTGTATCCTTGATCGCATCTCGCTCCCAGCGACAAAGGTCACCAAAGACCTTGCCCATACGAACAATAATTTGGCTTAAACTTAATTTTTGGCCCGACCAGATTTCTTGACTTTGTTGTAATAGATTTTTTATTTCCATAGAATTATTTTAAACTTTTATATCACCAATTTTTTTACTAATTTAATTCCTGTCAAAATATAGTGATCAAAAATCTTCCTTTTAATAAATACATTTTTTAAGCCTTTTTGTAAATCAAAATTTTTAGCCAAATCTTGTATTTTTTCTAATCTTTTTTAAATTGTAGGCAATTTTTATTTGACATAAAAATTTTACTTTGAAAAATCAACAATAAATCTAAACGCACGATCATTAGTGGCATCAAATGAGTCATCAGACTTGAATTGACACGGACTTATGTCACCCAAATGATTAAAGTTTGCAATTGACCGTCCTCCTCTCAGCCGATATCCATCCAGCGTTTCATCGGAAAATAATTCCTCACTATCACTAAGTCCCCAATGACTGTAATGCATGTTGCCTAAAACATTAAATTCAATAGCTCGCAGTAATCTAACCTGTTCAGCTCTTACCTTTAACTTTTCAGCAACAGCTGAGACAAAATCACTATTATTAAATACTGCTCCTTCGATATTAAATCTACTGCCAGCATCTTGCTCCTTGCCACTAATTGCTCCGTTAGCTCGATAATACTTAATAATATCAGACAAATAGTCATTCTTGAATTCTCCTGCGTGATTATTGTAAGTATCACAACCTGGACGCTCACGCTTATCAACCAGCAACCATGAACCTTTTAAAGTAGCTGAATCATGCTGAATGTGCGGCCCCTTAGTTTTAAAAATTCCCAGTTTAGCATAATTCATCATTTGGTAGAACTCTTTATATGGTCGAAATTTCCAAGCAGCAAGCTTCGCCTTCTCCGTCATTTCAATTGACGGTAAATACCGTAACTCCATTTCCATTTTTTCCCAATGCTGGATATTCTCCAATGTAGCCTCAGCAGGTAATTCTGGCACATCAATATTTTTACCAAAAAATTTACTAAGATCTTTACATTCTCTATTTTTTAGCAATTCAATTTTTAATTCTTTACGTTTTTCAATAACACTTACTCTCAATTTAGAAATATTAGCCATGTTTCTATCGAAATTTAAGGCATCATTACTTTGAGCGCTTGACGCAATGTTGACCTGTTTAGCAACAATGAAAAATTGCTCTTTTAGAGAGCCAATAAATATTTTATGTTGCTTACAGCTTATATTTATCATAACAATTACTACTGATTAAGCCTAATCATAACCCTAAAACCAACGCCAGTCGATCTGTCACTAGCGGAGAATGAATCCACCTGATCAATATCCCGTGTTGCACCGAAAACAAATTTAAATGTTTTTCCGTCTTGACCACGATCAGAGCAATGTTCGCTTGAATTTGCCTGACCCAACTGAGGATAATACATATTTGCTAAAACATTAAATTCAATTGCCCTTGGATAATCAATGCATTCGGGGCTTACAGCAAATATTGACGCAAATTCTTTTTTAGTTCTTTCGTCTTCAAGCTCGTCTAAAGTTATGCTACACCTTGATTCTTTCTTAATTTTTCCGGTTTTTGATGACTCGGCTATCGCAGCCTCATCTACAACACCCTTGGATTTAAGTCCAGAAATTATAGCAGCTAGTAGGTCATCTTCATATTCCTGAGTTTCACCCATACTAATACGCCATGGCTTCTTGATATTTTCAATTAAAAACCAACCTGATTTTAACTGAGTAATATCTTTGGGAAATGTTCCTTTATTTATCATGTCCCACATTCCAAATGCCCCACTATGTGGCTTTTTCCTCCAACCCGGATACTTAGCGCTCTTGTTCATGTTTATCTCTGGTAAGTAATGAAGATCTAGACCGAGCTGCTTCCATTGTTCGAGTTTATCTTGTGTTATTTCTTTAGGTAAAAATGACACCTCAATTTTTTCACCAAAAAATTTTTCCAGGGCCATTGCCTCTCCTTTTCTAATTTCAAAACCAAATGGCAATAACTCTCGAAGATCAGTAATTAGAAACTCAAGAAACATCATCTTACCGTTTATTTTATCGGCATGATCACACGTGCTGGCCGTCTGAATAGATTCATTAATATCATCAATTCTGAACTTTAATTCGTCAAGTTGTTTTTTTAATTGTGGGCAATTTAGATTTCGCATAATTTCAATCTATTTCTCATTTTCTATATCTGGAATTACAAAGATATATTTCTGCTCCCAGTCTTGACTAGGTAGCACAGCTAACGTTTGTCGATAACCACCCAGGGAGGAATATCGACGATTTGTTAAACAAAACACATACTTTTGACTACCATAAGCTATTGGCTCCATCGCTACAGCGAACCTTTCACCTTCTGCTAAATGTAAATCCTCTCGCCCTAAATACAATGCTGTTTCGGTCTGACAAAGATCAAATCCGATATCCATAGCTTTTTTATTAACCTCATTGAGATTACTCAAGTAATCTACACCAAGCGTTTTATAGTCAATAAATGCTATTCTTATTTTTTTTGGAGTATCTGACAGAATGCAATTTATACTCCTAACTACTCCAATCCTAGTGCTTTCAGCGGGTCCTATAATTTCAGATTCAAGCTTGTTTTTATCAAGAGTGCCACCAATTAACAACTCCTTGGTCTGTATTTGCTCTTTAATTAAAAATTTTTCAAGACTAACATGTCGCTTAAATTCAAGAACAATATCAAGCAGCTCCTGTGATAAATCTTCAATCTCAGCGAAGTTTTTTCCAGTATCAATATTTGCAATATGCTCACCCATAATTAATACTTGCTCTTTAAGGTATTCTAATTTGTATTTTAGCTGTGGGCAATTATTATTGTTCATCTTTAAACTTTAAATATATATTCGCCAAAATTTGCCTGAGACTTGTAAGATTTTGCACTAATCAATGGATTAACCTCCTCAACTCTAATAAATATCATATTATTGTCCCTGACATCAGTGATTGGATCCACAGGAAAATTATACATACCCTGCTTTGCATTTTTTTGACTAGCGAACTGTTCAATAAAAGATACAATGGACTGTGCCGGACAAAGTTCGAAGCCCATACTCTGAGCCCTTTTTACCAGCTCTACTGACGTTGCACCGTCTTCCAGACCGATTTCATGTGCATCAACACAAACTAACCTTAATTTATTTGGACATGTCTCGCTCAAATCAAATCCTATCTGTTCGCGCGTTTTATGAAAGAGCGCAATATTCAATAGTGTGTCTGCGGCCGTTTTATCCATTTCAAGACCGAAGTTTTTCAATTTAGCAATAGTGCCCTTGTTGGCCAGACAAGAAGGATCTACATTAACCTCCACTAGACCAAACTTTTTAAATAGCTCGTCCTTGCGTAGTTGCACAAGATTTATTTTTAACTCACCTACCAAATCCTCTAATTTAGCCAACTTATCAAGCATAAAACCAATTTCGTTAGGTTTACAACTACCATCTTTAAGTATTTTAACCTCTGTATTCAGCAAATTTTTCTTTGCGATAATATTTACTAGCTGTTTTTTTAGTTGTGGGCAATTCAAATTAGACATAAATTATTTATCAATACGAACAACCAGACGAAAACCAATATTCTGACTTCTGTACTCGCTGTTAAAATGTCCAATACCGGAGAAGCCATTTTTTGTAGAGCTGCCAGAGCAGATCGTTGAGCCCAGACTAGCAAAATCATTGTTTAACCATTCCATAGTGCTGGTCTTGCTCCACTCAGGATGATGTATATTACCTAAAAAGTAATACTCTGGTAATCTTGGCAAGCCAACTTGAGTCCACTCTACATTTAACAAGTCAGCAAATGCTTGTTTAACACCAATTTTACTCTCTAGTTCTATTGGCGTTTGTCCATACCTTGATGACTGACTGATCTGCATTTTTTTGTCAGATGCTTGTTGCTTTGAGGCCTTAACTTTTGGCTCGGCCTCAAGTAACCCCATAGCCTTTAACTTAACAATTACTGGAGCCAAGCTATCATTATTATACTCAGTAACCGGCTCACTTATTTCCGGCTTTGGGCAAGTATCAACTAATATCCAACAGCCATTTAGCTCGAATTTTGAAAAAAATCCAAGTGATGCACCAAATTGATATAAACTATTTTTTAAATTATTATCAAAATCTTCAAAGCTCGTCTTAGGCAAGCAATGAAGTTTAAAACCCAGTCTTTCCCAGTTTCTTATTTTTTCATGAGTAACTGACTTCGGAAATTCTGGCAACTCAACTTCACGTTTGAAAAAACGGCCTATCTTTTGTCTCTCTCTTTTTTGCAACATCAAACCAACCGGCAGCAGTTCTTCAAGCTTAATCATTAAAGATGAGAGCATGTTTATCATCTTATCTAAATCAGATAAACCTTGTTTATCAACATCAACAATCATCAACTCTATATCGGCCTGAATTTTATCAATTTCTTGAAGCTGTTTTTTTAGTTGTGGGCAGTTTATATTTTGCATAACTATTTATTTTCATTCAATCTGGCCATTAATCTAAAGCCGGTATTATCTGAGCTTCGTTCGAAACCAGTTAGGCCAACAGACGATAGATTGTTATCACCAACCCAGCCCGCCACAAGATTTTTCACAATTAATTGGCTATCAGCCAGCCATTCATTACATTCCGTATCGCCCCATTCTGGATGATGCATATTTCCCAAAACACTATATTCTATCGCTCTAGGCAACCCCAAGCTTTCAACTGGCACGTTAATTACATACGCCAGTTCATTTAAAATACTCTGGCTCTTTAGTTCCCGAGCTGTAATATTAAATCTTGAACCACCCTTATCAATACTTTTGATTGCAAAAATGCTTCGCAAATATGCCAAGACGTCACCAAGTAAGTCATCAACGTAACCATCTCTAGATTTTTTAATTCCTTCAATAAGTATCCACCCAGCCTTAAGTCTTGTTGAGTTTGCTGGTAAAGTGCCGTCGGCAACTAAATCATAAAAACTTTTATCAAGCTTATTTTGCCAGCCAGGACAACCAACATCTTTTGACATATCCACATCTGGTAAGTAATGAAGCTCCATGCCAAGTTCTTGCCATTCCATATACTGCTCGGGCGTAACAGTTGCTGGCACATGCAGCACCTTAATTTTATTACCAAAGAATTTTTCCAAGGCAACTGCCTCTTGCCTAATTATCTTTCGGTCAAACAATAACGCATCAAAGGTAAGTATCGCATTGGTCAACTCCTCTAATTTATCATTTATATATTCAATTTTTACGTCCTTGTGGCTAGGAACCTGCAATAACTCAACAACACCGTTTTCAAGCGCTTTTAGTGTGGCTAAATTATTTTTCAGACTCGGACAGTTAATATTTGACATTCAATATATTTATTTAGGCCAGGTTTTTACCCAACTCTTGCCTTGTTCATTAAATCCAAAGATCATCTGGTTCTCCATGTTACCATCCACAAGGACACCACGATTTATCTCCGTATCTCTTTGCATGCTTGCCTCACCTCTAACATCAATACTCCCAGATTTAAGCATAAATGCATATGACAGACCGTCGGTGACCTCACCGGTATTTTCGTATTCACTAAAATCTTTTATATCGCCCTCACTAGCCATTAACATTAATAAATTCCCTTGCTGATCAATAATTTCAGACACCAATTTCAACTTGGCAAAATCATCACCCAATTCTGCAGTAAACTTCTTAAATAAATCAACAATTTCCTGTCGACTAAAAATAACCTTGCCGAGCATTTGCGAAGTTACGAACTGACTAACAAAATGCTCACTTTTTGGCATCAAGTCATCCAAGCCACGCTCTTTTTTAATATTTCGCACAATATCCTTCACACAATAAAGCTGAGCGATCGCAAATCGCTCTTTTTGTATTCCCTGATCCAAATCATGAATATCAACTGCCTGATCAACATCCTTAATACTCTCGCCAAAATCAACTAAAGCTTGGGCTAGTTTTTGAAATTCATTTTTTAGTTGTGGGCAGTTTGGATTATTCATAATTTATATCAAAAACCTTTTCACCTTTTTTATTTATATAGTAAGACGCGCCACCTTTACTAACAAACGCAATATCACCAACGAAGGGATTCGTTTTACTGAAAGAATCTTTTATTGCTAATTCGCCACTCTTATTGATATACCCCCACCTACCGTTTATCATTATCGAAGCAAGGCCTTCATAAAAATCAGATACTACATTAAATGAATTTCCATAAAAATTTTGACCACTTTTAAAAATAATATTTTCACCCCTATCTATTGCAATTATCTCTTCGTTAACAACTGCCCAAGCAATACCATCACTAAACTGTCGTAAAAATTGGTATTTTTTATTTGATACTTTTTCTCCATCAAGACCTACAAAATAGCAAGAATCTTTTTCTTTAATGACCGCCAACCCATCTTTAAAATCTGAAACAGCTTCACCATACATTTCATATAGCTCGTCTCCTGTATTGTCAATTAAGATCGTATCATCGCCAAATTTAACAAACGCTCTTTCATTATGAAACTCACCAGCTTCATCATATTCACCAAAAACCTTTTCACCCTTACTATTTATATAAAAACAATCATTGTCCTGTTTGACCGAGCAAAACCCCTCACTAAATCGCCCAACATCGTCATAGCATTCATCGTTCAAACTACCTCCATCTTTAGTCACAAAATTATATCCAGTTCCAAGATTCCAATGTGCAACACCTTCATAAAAATCACTAACATCTTGATAGCCAGATCCAATTTCCTCACCATTTTCATCTATCCAAGTCCAATCGCCATACATGCTTACCCTGGCCATGCCTTCGTGAAAATCACAAACCTCATCATAGTCAACTCCAATTTTTTGCCCTGACTTATCGATAAAAAATTGTCTATCACCCTGAATTACTTTTGCACGATCATCAATAAATCTACCAACAAAATTATAATTAAATTTCTCGGCTAGTTTAAGCCTATACTTTAAACCAAAAAACGCCTCATTTGTTTTGATCAGTTCTATTTGATTTTGAAGATCATCAATAACTGCTGAAAAATTTTCCAATTCACCAATATTTGTAGCTTCGTGAATATGACTAACAAAATTATGTGCCTTATCTTCCAAGGCTTTTATTGCACTTAAACTCATTCTAAGTTGTGGACAGTATAAATTGTTCATAATTTTATATAAATTTTCAACTGCGAGAAAAGACTACTCCAACATTGCGACGTGAATCGCTAAGCCCTCTGCCATAAACACTCGCACCGCCAAGATCAACATTACCAACATCGACTATATTACCAACCGAATCACAGCGCATCGTCCATGCCTTAGTATTTTCCAATAATTTTTCATCATTATTCTGTCTATAACTAAAAATATCATATAAAACCTCGGCGGGAGTTTGCCTGGATAACTGATTGATTTTCAATGCCGAGAGCTCACGTGCGTACTTTTTAGAGGTCGGACCACTAATTAAATCTTGAATCTCACCATCAGTTTTGCCTTTAAAATTCTTCACAAAGTAATCAACATACTCATCCATGGCTTCGATAAATTTTCTTGGTATAGCAGTGCCGCCACACTCTGTGTTGAATAAATCATCTACATAATCATAAAGAACTCTCGTTTGCTCGAAATAATTCTTATCCGTTGAGGCTGGAATAATTTCTTTGGAAGTTAGCGACCATCTGAATTTAATTGGATCGTTTTGCCAAAAATCTTCTAGACTAAACAACTCTTTCAAATCAGCTAATTCCTTGTAGGTAATTTTTCCTTTTTGACTTTCGTCATAACCACCGTCCAATAAGCTAGCTCGTACTCGCTCCATAGTCAATGGTTGACCTTCACGGTCTATATCAGAACGCAATACCAAGAACTGACCAAGCTCTTTGGCTTTAATTAATTCCTCTTTTGAGAATTGAATAGCCGGAATATTTTCTTTTGAAATCTCAATGCCAAAAGCTTTTTTGACCTCATCTGGCCCCAACACCTCCCTGGTACCCATGATTTCTTTGGCACGCTCAATTGATACTGGTGTTTGTTTTTTTAACTCTTTTAATAATACTTCGGCCTGATTCAAGTTTGCTTGAACATCAAAGATATTTTTTTTGTTAACAACACCAATCTCCATCTTAATTACTGATTGAAGCTTCTTGAGTTCTTTGAGTTGTGATTTTAGTTGTGGGCAATTCAAATTACTCATATTGTTTTAAGTTTTCCGTCATCACGTCTTCGATTTTTTCCTTAACCATTTTGACAAGTAGCGTACTGAACTGATCAACTATTTCTTGAGGCGTATTGGCTGAGATTACATTCCCAACACCCAAACGATCCTCAAGTGATTTTTTAGCTCCATCGCTACCAATGGCCATTCCGCCAACTCCTACATTCATTCTTCTTAACTTTTCGGCTATTTCAGCGGCTTCATAACCATCAATCTCACCATCAGAAATCTGAAATATCATCTCGGTCATTTTCTGATCTTTTAGCAAGCGCTGAATTATCTCATCTTGATGTTGTGCTTCGAGTATCTGCCAACAATCATCGTCCTGAGTACCACCCATAGCCTTTATTTTCTTAAATGAACGTATTGTTGAGATAGTTTCGTAGTCAGCATCTTGCGTTGGTGCTGTACCTTCTGCTTTTTCAAGAAACGACAAATCTTCTATATCAAAACGTTTCACTTGATGAGTACTACTCTCAAAACCAAGAATCTGCAGATCGGTTAAAACATCTTCCTTGGCAGCTGCTGGTCCAATAATACGCTCAAGCTCGTTCTTGAATAATACCCGAAAGCTACGGAGCGAGGAATTAATCAACATTACAGCCATTCTTACGGCATCAATATTACCACTCATACTACCAGACAAATCAACTAAAAGATTCACTCTAAGTAATTTTGGACGCAACTCTGCGACAATCTTTTCGATAAACTGTTCGTAGACACGTTTTTGGTCAAAGCCATAACCTAATTCAATTTCGGGCCAATGTCTTTGCAAGCGTTTAGCATCTAGTTTACCCTCGCGGTAATATTTGTCTTTAAGGATCTCAAATTTCTGACTAATATTGCGTACAACATCTGACCATGTCTCTGCCATCTTATTGGCATATGGTGCTAACTCGTTTTCAAGTTTCTTGAATTGATCATACAACTCGGCATCAACCTCAAGTGGATCTTCTTTATAGCCTCCGCTACCAGCCCCTGAACCGGACATTTTTTTTAAAATACGATCCTTGTCTCTCTCGGCAGCCTGTTTAGCTTGAAATTCTGGACTCTTGAGCTGAGCCTCAACGTCTTTGAGTGTTTTTTCTCGCTTATCTTGCGCCATCATATCACGCAATGATTTTTCCATATCACTCATTGCCTCACCCAAATCAACATCCTCCCCGTTTTCACCCGAAGACTCTCCACTACCATCACTCCTTTCCTTCTTTTCTTTTTCCTTCGACTGCAGATCTTTATCTTGTTGATCTTTATCCTTACTCTTTTCTTTTGAATCTTTATTCTTCTTGTCTTTTTTCTCCTTCGGCTCGCGTTTACGCTTATCATCTTTACTAACACTCTGACCACCATCATCAGCTTCATCGTAAAGCAAGATCAGTTCCTGGTCTGGACGAAAGAATACTTCTGTCTTAGTCGAAACGCCTACGCCTGAAGCCATAGCCTGCTCTTCATCAAAATACCTAACCTCAACAGATCTGACCCCATGAGTAGCCTCATCTGGAATTACATTTACAATCACTCCTTTCTGACCAGTTTTAGCATTCTTAACTTCGTCACCAGCTTTCCAGCTTGGCGACTCTTGATTTTCTGGTGAACTATCACCATCCTCGCCTTCACCTTCTTCACCTGGCTCTTTTTCTGGTGGCAATTTTACTTCGAAGTTATCATCTATAATGCACAATAAGGTATAAATAGGTTCAAGCACTTGACGCATAACTCGTGTACGTTCGGTTAGACCAAATTTAAGTGGACGAGTAGCCGAGTAGCCGCTAGCCGCCTTCGTTTCCTTAAACCGGTCAAATAATTCAATAAAGGTTAGACTATCAAAACTCTTGATACCCATACTTTGTTGAACGCGCCTAATCTTGGCTCCAAACTGAGCATTGGCCCACGCTGCATTAATGCATGGCTCAATTTGACCAGACTTTTGCTCCTTGTCAGTCATTAACACGCCATTATCATAAAGCTCACTCCCCACCTTTTCTGATTCACCGTTTTTAAGCGCAAAATTATTTACCAAATGTACTTGTTTTAGGAAACGCGAATAGCGTTCAAGCTTTTCCGGTTCGGCCTGATTCTTATTATTAACTATACCGAGCAATGACTCGTATGCTTCGGCGAGTGGCTTTCGCAATACGATACTCGCCGCCTCACTCAGATGATGTTTACCATTTGGATTTTCTTTTTCATCATAAACATCTTGTGGTTTCATGCCAATCATCTGGTTCTTGATAAAAAAAGTCAGAAACTCACCAGCATTTTTAAGTTCAGGCCTTGCTTTGGTAAAATCGATACCTTTTTCATAATCGACTTCATCAAGTAAACGCAAATCTCCAGTACCTGTCTCAACTTTATGAATCTCACCCTTTTCATTTTGCGCAAAGTCACCGCTAACTACGTCTTCATACAAAGAAAACATTTTGGTGGTATACATAGACTCGATACTTTCGGTACGCTTTTTACCCTCGGCTGTAAAGTTTGAGGCAAAGTATGCCGACTTCAGCACTAAGTGGTTGACCATGGCATCCTCAAGAATATTGTAATATTGACGATAGGTTGATGACAAAGATACGAACTTGCCAGGATTATCTATGCTCGGGATTTTTTTACTGCGTTCATAGTTGAACTGCTCCAGTTGGTTATACTTACCAGCTGGATCAAGCTCCATCATGGTCTTGAGATGGGCAAATTCATGACAACCAACAAAAACAAATTGTTCCTCGGTCATCTTGCCGCCTTCGCGCATGGCCTTAAACTCTGGTGTCGACAAAGAGATCTTGTCCGCACCTGGCTCATGATAAAAACCCATACCGCCAACGAGTTTGAATTTGGCATTGCGATTATCAAGAAAGGTTGTAAAAATATCCGACTTGGTGCGTGCCCATTCTTGTAGTTCATCTCTTTGGGTCCACAGTTCACGTGGTACACCATTTTCATCAAAGGGCTTTTCTTGTTTTACAGCATCAATTGATTCTATTTTTGGTTGAAATTGTTTCATGTAAATTATAAATTAATCATCATCCCAATCTTCCTCATATTCTGGCTCTAGCTTTTTTGGTGTAAATATTGTTTCACCTTTTTTGTTTATGTAAAAACTTTCATCACTTTCATCTTTGCGCACTTGCCATAAACCATCTTTATAGCCATAAAATTGAGCAATATCTCTAATAATTTCTTTACCTTCCATAGTATAACCATCATAGACCACGTCATTTCCCATTATTCTGCTGGATGTAAAAGTTATGCCATTACAGACATCACTTGGATCATATTCTGATTCGAAATTCGTAAAATATTTATTTAGCTGTCCTTGCTTGTCAATAAAACTCCAAGTCAAGAATTCTTCATTGCCAGGATATTCATTTTTCACCTTTGCATACCCTTCTTTAAACGAATGTACCTCAAATTGCCACACTTCAAGCAAAATAACCCCATTAGTATCTATGAAATTATATCTTAAATATTCCTCAGATTCGTCTGGTAAGTTATTCCCATGCTCATCTTCATATTCTTGAGTGAATCTTGTGCTCACTACTGCATAACCTTCAGAAAAAGATTTTACAGACTCATAGCCCTCAAAGCATACTTCGCCTTTGAGATCCAAAAAATACTCATTACCCTCAAGGTCCTTAACTCTTGTGTAACCATTACTATATCCGTCAACCTCTTGATACTCACCTTCATGAAAAACTTTTCTTGTCGCCACGTCATAAAATACAAACTCATCACCTTGCTTTCCGGTAATAACACCTTCAGAATACTGTGAATAGTTAAGACTTGGCAAATCACAAATCTGAGTGTAACTCTGATCTAATATCAAATCACCGCTAACGCCACCATGAATAATAACCACCCCGTCATTACTTTTGTCAACACCAAAACCACTACGAACCTCGCGGAATATCTTCGACTCCTCTTCTAGCTTGTTTCCCTTTTTATCAATAAAATAATAAGGTGATGAATCGATACTTTTTTTTACGATTGCCCGACCATTAGCAAACTGACTAGCATATACAAATTCTCCATCACTAAAACCTCCGTAACCACAAATATAGCCATCTTTATTAAGGTATACATGTTTATTTTTTATCTTCACCACCGCCATGCCATCAGAAAAGTGTGAAACCAAACAAGCACCTTTTGAAAATCTATTCTTTACTCCACCCTCTTGATCAACAATAAACAGTTCCTCATCCTTCTCACCAAAAGCGCGACCTTCGGAAAATTTACTTAAAAAATTAAAACCATGGATTTTGGCGATCCTGTCACGAAATTTGATTTGATTTGGATCACTTTTTTCCGATAGTGCGCAGAATAATTCAGACACTGAGGCAAAACTTGCTTCAATGTCTTTAAAGTCAGTTGACTTGCCAGCCTGCAAAAAGCCTTGAAACTCAAGCTCAAAATCCTCAAGGTTTTTCTTAAGTTTTTGAAGATCTAATTTTATCACTGAACAATCGGTCTGCATACTAAGCAGCAACCTCGGCCGTATCTGGGCAAAGCTCGGCAATTTCCTCCTCAAGTGACTTAATCTCCTCCTGCAAGCCCTTAAACTTTTCTACTAACTCCTTCTTTTGCATTTCAAACTTTTTTTGTTCTAGTGCCTCAGTGCTTTGTGTAAATGTTTCTTTTGCAGCAGATTCAAATCCGCCCATGCCTGGATTTTTCATAGATTTATTTATTAGATAATTTATTAATTAAATTTTGTGCTCTTTGTTCTGGTGTCATATTCGCAGCTTCTGCTAATTCTTCGTCACTAAGCATACTTCTTTTGTGCAAATACCCTTCAAGGAAGGCGAAGAACTCTTCATAGGTTTCAAGCTTCGCACCCTTCTCTGCTTCATCAAATTTGACCTCATACTCCTTAATCTTATCTATGACCATATCGAGCTCCTTAATACTGTCATATTCCAACCCAACCATAAGCTCCATTATCTTCTTGACCTGCTTAACCATCTCAAGTCCGCGAATTTCTGCCTCCGTGTCATCTTCACCTTCACGCATCTTGCCAGCTATCTTCTCATATTCCTCTTTTTTGCGCATCGGTAAATAGCCAAAGACTAACTGGGTCATTTCGAGCGAAGAAAAATATGACAACTCATATTGCCCCTGTGTATTGAGCATACTGACATAGTCGCCATTCTGGGCAATACGTTTATATTTCCCATCGACTTCACCAGCAACACCTTCATATTTGCCCAAATCTCGCAATGGATCAAAATTCATCATTTGCTTAAAATCAGTAACCGCCTGACTCTGATTTGAATCAACTCTCATATAATCAGGCCAACCACCGTCGGCACTAAAAAATCCTGCTTTATTTAAAGTCGCATAAATCACAGCCTGAGCCTGGGGGTGCTGGTCATATTTCTTCACATAATTCCACAGATAATATTCGATATCCATAGATCCACCCTGGTCAACATAAGCCCCCAAAATCTGATCCATCAATTCACGCATGGTTAGATTAGCACTACTCAAAGAACTAGCGATAAGGGCTGGTGTCACGTCTGCACCAAGAATTGGCTTCAAGTTATCAAGTCTCAAGCCACTATTTCCAGCCTTGCCCTCAAAAACATCCATTATCAAACGAGCACCAACACTTAGGCGATACATGTCCTTGAAAAATGAATAACGATCATCTTTTTTGACCAAGACCCTGGCACCCAAGCGCTGATTCATCATCTTCATGAGTAACACCTCAAATATCTGATCATTTTTAGCCAGCGACTTTGAATCATCAATAATTTTCTGTAGCTCCTCATCATCTTTAAACTCGTCAGTAATATGACCCAAGTTCAAACGCTCAATATCAGTTTTAGCCTCATTAAGTTGATTGCTTTGTGGCAAATAATTAACTTGCACCGGAATAATACGACTGTAAGTAGCTGGATCAGTGTCATTATGGCGCGCTTTGGTATAGCGGTCACCAGTGTTACCAGTCCAAATTACACAATAGCCGGGCTTAATTTGGAATTCACCAATCGAAGCCTGAGTTTTTTGTGTCTCGCCAATCTTCTTGGTTAAGAGATCGTTAAAAGCAATTAAAACTTCTGGGGGGATGGCGTTTGCCTCGTCAATAATAAGCGGTACGCCCTGGCGCATGGCTTCATACATTGCACCTAATACAAATCTACCTTGTACTGGATTACCATAGACACTAGCGAGTTGGCCATTAACCAACTCTTCTGTCTCACCTCTTAATTTTTTCTCATTTTTCTTAAAATACGCTTCAAAACCACTCTCAGTATCATCTTGATCTTCGGACAATGAATTATGATATTCCTGACGAGCCACCTGCATAAATACCGCCTCACGCTGCTCTTTTTCTGATCCTACCATGGCAGCAATTGTCTTGGTCAAAGACTCATTACTGCTTAAGTCCACGTCTTCGCCAAATTTCTTGGCAATAATTTTGAAATGCTCTTCTGGTGTCAAATTCTCAATCTTGAAAGTTTCAGTAAAGCGGTCCGGCTCTAAATATTTACTACCAGAAACAATAATCGGATCTTTTGATTTGCCGTTTTCATCTTTACCTGTCAGATAATTTCGAGCAATGTGAGTCGCCAAGGCAGTCTTGCCCGTACCATGGTCACCATGTAAATAAACGATAGTTGGTGACTTGCCCTCTTGCACTTTAAGCACTGGCAAAATCTTTTCGATAATACTTTTGATGTATGGCGTCTCAACAATTTTACCATTGTGTAGCATCTGCCAAAGATTACCCAATTCACGCTTGTAGTTTACGTAGGCCGGCAAAAACTCCTTTGCCACAATATTTCCAGACTTTTCATATTCAGTCTCCATGCCAACATTCAAATTCAAACCTAAATTCTTTTTGGCTAATCGAGAAAAGCGCTCATTTAGTTTACCAATTCTTTCCTGCTTCAACCTAGGTCGCATTGCACCAAGCTCCTCAGAGCTTCTAAGCATATCGACATTTCGACTAGACTTGCTTGCCGCCAAGGTAGATTTATTTTGCCTAAGTTTTCGTATCGTATCTCGAACATCTGGATACTGGGCTTGAGCATATTTTTCAATCGATTTCATTTCGTCATCAGAATATGCACCAAGCTCTTGATCTAATTCAAAATATTCTTCCAGGTTTAAAAAAGCTCGATGAGATTTACCAGCAGCTCGATTTTCTGCTTCGCGATAAGCATTACTACTAGTATTCTCTTGATCATGTTCAGATAAACTTGCCAACTCTTTGTTCTCAATTGACTGCATTATAAAGTCATAAAAATCATCACCATCTTCTGTTTCGGCTATTTTTAACAAGTCCTTAAAGACTTCAACATTTACATTATTCGTTTTATTCTCATCACTTTTTTCGACCAAGGCAATTTTAGCTGCTGTTAATGTTTTATGAATAATTTCTGGCGACATTTCTCTCGACTCAAGTTCTTTAGCCAAACCATCAATTTTTTTGAAATCTTTTGCATGAGCTAATATCTCTTCCACATCTTCACGATGCACACCATCGAACAATGATTGCAAGGTTTCACTCGATAAATCTTTTACGGTAATATTCTCAACCATTTCATCCATCAAGGCACGTGATTCTTCGAGTTTAGCCATGTAGCCAAAGGCTAAATCCTCAGCTTCAAACGTATTCTCTAATTTAGTATCTTTTGCCGCCTCGGTCGAACGTGCGACTGGCGGTCGATTTTCCTTAAACATAGGGTTAAAAATTATTGATCTTTAAAAACGTGTTTTATATGTTACTCCATACAAATTTTTATATTGACCTTCATCTATCTCCTCTGCTAACGTCTTGTCTATTACCACGAGATTATCATGAAACAAGGCAAAATCTCTATGGATATCTAACATCTCAGCTAAGTTGTTATCAATAACGAGTTCTGGCTGCTTGAAGGCACGGATCTCAAGGTAATAATCTTTATGCTTAATCAAGTCACAAAGCATTTCGCGGGTCATTGGATCGTTGGTTTCTATTACTAGTTTGCCCTTAAACTTTACTAATTCCTTACATATCTCTGGCGTTATGTTGCAATTAAGCGAAATTGCCTCATTGTGCTGCATTAATAATTTAGCAGCCTCAACGTCTGCCACCCCGCCAAACCGCAGATCTCCTTTAACATCTTCCAATGCCGATAAAGCTTCCTTGGAATAAGTTTTAAAATCGCCTAAGTATATTTTTCCGTCATGTCCATCAAGTTTCTGCAATGACTCAACGCTTATTTTGTCAAAAGTTTGCAAATTAAGTGTACCTACATGTTCGCTCAAGCCCTCGGCTGCCCCTGGCGTTAACTCTTCTAACGCCTCAAAAGTCAAATTACCTTCATGCTTCCCAAGCTGTTCTGCCACTTCTGGCGTCAAGTGCGACAATCGTCGGAGATAGATTTCATTACTCTTTCTTTTGCCCTTCAATAAATTAATATTTCCCATCGGCCCTTGAGTTAACGGGGTACTCCTGGCCGCAACCTTTTCATGTCGTTCAACCAAAAATTCAGCAACCTCAGCATTCAACTCAGTTATTTCTTCGCACTTATCCAGCTTACCATTCACAATCTCTTGCCATAACTTCATATTACGAAGTTCTTCTATCTGGTCATGCAAATAGATAAACAAATCCTTAGCATCGGTGAATTCGTCCCTTGATTTAATATCACACAACAAATCACCCAAAACTTTTTCGGTATTTCTAAGTGCTGGTAATTTTAACTTAAGACTAGGGCAATACATGGGGTTTGATATTTACTTTATTTTACCAACTTTTCACAAATTTGACCAACAAAAAAGAGGGCTTGCCCTCCTGTGGATATTATAGCAGGTTTTATATTAAAAACGAACCATAGGGCGGAAACCCATCGTGTTATCACGACGACTTTCTGGATAATAGTTAACATGCGAAAGACCGCCGTCAACAGAAATACCACCATAAAGCCGGTAACCTCCATCATATATGTCACTAAACCATTCGTAATTTGTGGTCGTGCCCCATTCCTGGTGATGTATATTACCCAGAACATTGAAATCAATCGCACGAGGTAACGTCATCTTATCTGCTTGAACTTTTAATACACTGGCTAATGTCTCTCGAACTTCTATTTTTTCTAATTCTTTAGCAATAATGCCGAATCTTGAATCCTTTTTCTCAAAATCATCTATTACTCCATCTTGACGTAAAAGCGCTAACGATTCAGCAAGAATATCATTCTCATACTGCATTTTTTGGCTTGGTTTTTGTCGACCATCAATCAATACCCAACCAGACTTTAATTCGTCTGAAGTAATAGAAATCTTTCCATCAAGCATACAGTCATAAAACCATTTTTTTGGCCTTTCCCTCCATCCGGGGTAATCTTTATCTTGGCTCATTTCTATTTCAGGCAAATAATGCAATTCAAAGCCTTGCTCTTTCCATTTCTCCGCCTGTTTAACTGTAATTTCTTCTGGTAATTTAGGCACCTCAATCGGCATACCAAAAAAGGCTTCGAGTTTTTGCTTCTCTGATTTTATCAATTCACGAAAGTGTAGTTTTTCGTTTATCTCATTGATTAGCTCCAAGGCGTCATTAAAAATAGCATAAACCTCGGAAACTTTAGACTCCTTGAAATTTGTTAAGTTCAATTCTTCTAGCTCAACAGCAATCGTATTTTCTTTGGCTTTGAGGAGAAAGAGTTGTTTTTTTAATTGTGGGCAGTTAAATGTCATAATTCAATACATTAAAATCTAACCATAAGGCGAAAACCTAGCATCTTATCTCGAAAATTTGAATCAACAACTCGAATATCAGAAAGACCACCTGCATCGCTATTTCCACCGCAAAGATGCCGATCATCATCAATCAAACTATCACTAAACCATTCGCGATTCTCTGTATTATCCCAATCTTGATAATGTAAGTTGCCTAAAATATTAAAATCAATGGCCCTTGGCAATGAGACGTTATCAGGTGACACGGCCAAAACCTCCGCCAGTAATGTCATAACTTCAACTTGTTTTAATTCATCAAAACTAATATCATACCTACTTCCAGTGTTTTTTGTTTTAATTTGCCCTGACTTCTCCAACTTAGCCAACGCATCTTTAAAACAATCATTCTCATATGAATGGGCATTAAAATTCTGCCCATACGGCTTTTGCCGACCATCAATTAATACCCACCCGGATTTTACTTCATCTGAATCAATTGAAAGGCTCCCAAAATTAACAGAATCGTAAAACAAATTATTAGGCTTCTTGGTCCAACCGGGAAACTCCCTGTCATTTGACATTTTAACATTTGGCAAATAATGCAATTCGAATTGTTGCTTCTGCCAAGCTTCTACCATATCCTTGGTTATTTCAGCTGGTGGGTTTGGCACATCAATCGAAAAACCAAAAAATTCATCAAGTTTAGCTTTTTCAGTTTCAATTAAATCCCTAAATGGCATTAGCTCTTTAATTTTATTAATCAAATTACTAGTCTCTTGAAAAGTGTCATAAACCTTATCAACGTTCGATCGTTCGAAGTTAGTCAAACTCAACTCATCAAGTTCTACAGCAATCATATCTTGCTTAGCGAGTAACTGATGAAGTAATATTTTAATTTGTGGGCAATTCTTATTTCGCATTTACTTATTTAAACTAAAAGTGAATAAAAAGACGAAAGCCCAAATTGTCACGTTCCTCATTGCAGGCCATATTTTTAATATCAGAAAACTTACAATTTCCATAGTTATCACCACTAACCAAATAGTCATTATTCCCAAGTTTATCATTAAACCATTCAAAATTGTAGGATTTCTCCCACTCCTTATGGTGCATTTGCCCTATTACATTATACTCGATTGCCCTTGGTAGTTCTATTTGACGTAAAGATACCCCTAAAACCTCACTAAAACCCTGCTTGGCTTCTCCGGTATTCAAGCGCAGTGGATTTGTTCTAAATCTAGTAGTGGCTGTTTGCGAATTATTCCTAATTATACCTTCTTGTCTCATTTCTGCAATTTTTTCGCCTAAGGCATCATTTATGTATACATCACCTCTGCTATCTGGCTTCTGTGTTGCGTCAACAAGAATCCAACCAGCTTTCAACTGATCTGCGCTAGCATCAATTTTACCGTTTTTAATATATTTATAGAATGAATCATTGGGCTTTTTCTTCCAGCCAGGAAATACATCTTTTTCGCCCATTTTGATATCTGGCAAATAATGAAGCTCAAAATTTTGCTCTTGCCACATGGCCATTTTCTCATAGGTCACCTCTGACGGCAAACTAGGCACCTCAATTGTCATGCCAAAAAACGCCTCGAGCTTTTGCTTTTCTGATTTAATCAATTCATTGAAAGGCAACTTTTCCTTCAATTTTAATACTAAATCACTAGTCTGCTCTAGCATCTTATAAACTTCGTCAGCTTTTGCTTGTTTATAGCCACCAGCCAACTGCAGTTCTTCAATTTCTACCTTTAAGGTATTCTGCTTGGCCAAAATAATATGCAACCTTGATTTTAATTGTAAGCAGAGTTTACTTGCCATAAATAATAACATGAATGAATTTTATAAGTTTGGCAGGTAACCAAAAATTTTGCCAACTTTTTTGCCAAACCACTAAATCATCATCAAGATTAAATAATAAGGAATGTAGTATAATGTCTGTCCATTAACTTCTTTCTTACCCAACTCACTCCTTGTAATTACAACTCCGAATTCAGTTTTTTTCTTTCTCATATAATCAGTAGTTGGCGTCAAGTCTCTCGGGCTAACACTGTTCGTAAATTTTACCTCAATTGGTAACTGCTTATCATCCTGACTCACTAGGAAATCTATCTCCTTTTCACCCTGCCTCCAAAAACTCAAAACCTCACTCATGCCGTTTCCTTTGTATTTTTGAGCCAAAACATTGTAGACAACATTCTCAATAATCTTGCCAAAAGCCTGAGGAACCTCATCAATATGACTTTCTTTATAATGATTTAGGGCGCAAGTAAAATTCACACATGGCGTGTAAATCTTTTTTAGTATTCTACCCTGCTTAATCGGACTTTTATGGTATTTATAGAGTATTTCAAAAATATAACTCTCCTTGAGATACTCGAGGTACTTATCCAAGGTCGCACGTGACAACGCAATCTCTCTGCCAATATTTGTCTGCTCAAAAACTGAACTAACATTATTCAGCAAATGTCTTGCAATCAATTTAAATTCATCAGGTTTGTCAATGCTAAATATTCTAATGCAATCTTCCAAGACCTTGCCAATAACCGATTCTGCAATGTATTCATGCCTCGACTCAACAGTTGGCAAATGACTTGTTTCGGGAAATTGGCCAGTAACAATATATTCGCGACTCAATTTAGCAACTTCAGCACCATGATAAGCATCATACGAACTTAACTCACCAAAAAATTCTGGCAACTTCAACAAGTCAAACTGCTCGGTCATTTTAACATTGCCGTAATTAATTCTTGCAAACTCCCTGAACGATAACGGTGGAAGATAATAATCAAAAACTCTACCAGCCAAACTTTCTCTAAACTTACCTTTTAGTAAAATGCTTTGGGAACCAGTTACGATAAACTTAATTTTTTTGCCCGACAAATCATAGTATCTTTTAAGTACTGACTGCCAATCCTCAATGTACTGCACTTCATCAAGTAAAACATAAACTTTTTCTTGCAATGACAGGCTTGGCTTATTAAGCACATCTTTAAAATACACCGATAACACCTCATCCAAGAACTCTGGCTTTTGTATTTGCGTAGAATAATCAAACAGGAAATAAAAAATATTGTCACGCTTAACATCTCGATCAAGCAATTGACCGATTATTTGTTTTAAAATCGTACTTTTGCCAACCCGTCTAAGGCCAACAATATTAAGCATCAGGGGATGATCAAGATTGTCCTCAATTAAAGAAAATAAATCACGCCGTGGCAATTTAACCTCTTCGATCTGATATTGATCATTTACCCACCATTCATTTTTTAAACTTAACTCCTGCCTTGTTATCATATGGATATGTAATTTATACTAGACATAAATATCTAATTTAAGTATACCGTGCCTACAATATCCCGTCAAGTCATTAAAATATGCTAATATTACAATCATTTTTATCAATATTTTTCACAAAAATACAGCCAAAACAGCTCAAAATGACGGTAAAAATCAAAAAAGACCTTCATTTTAAGAAGATCTCGTATAAAACTAACCATTAAATCTAGCTATTCAACCTTAAGCAAGAACGACAGAGCATCTTTGACTCGTGGATTTTTACCACCCAAACTCCACTGTTTAATTTGCTCAATTGGATGTCGACTCTTAAAATCATAGATTGTGAAAATCAAATCCGGATCACCGTTAATCATAAACGCCCACTCTGCCCTGATCTTCTTATCACTTGAATACCACTCGCCTTCATGAGAACAGTCGTGTGGCTCACCCAAAACGTTAATCAGTTCTTGAAAGCTGGCATGTACCGTACCGATGCGACCTGATCTGTATGTGTCTTGCTTCATGGCTGGTTTCAATGGCAATTGTGCGTAAAACATAATTTTATAATTGACTATTTAAATCCTCAATAACAATTTTTATTATCTCCTTTTTTGTTCGACTCTTGCCCCTATAATATAAATTCTCATAGATCGCTACGTGAGCATCAATATTCTCACTGATTATCTCGAGCAAGCTCGTGCCATTACGAATATCATCTCTAAGCGTTTTCTTTTTTATCATTGCTTTGATATTTAAACTTAAGCACCGAATAATTAGTAATAATTTTCTTGACCGTCTCCTGATCAATCTTACCGAGTTTGGCCACCATCTGAAAATCAAACATATTGGTCTTGCCCGATAGCCTGACTTTTTCAAACGCCTCAAATTGTTGCTTTGAAATATTAATCATATTGCGTTGGATGTTACCGTAGTAAAAAAACCTTGGCAAGAGCCGAAACCATTGCCAAGGTTGCACGTATATTTGCCTATTTTTTGAACACATTCGAACTTACCAGACTGCGGACAAACATAATATCCATATTCTTGCCTGGGCACGTCTTTTGAGCATAAGCCGAATGAAACACGATATTGTCCTTATTAATCCCATAACTTTTGACTAATTGCTTAAGCAAATCCCGCAATGCGTAAATCTGCTCCGGTGTAGGTTTTTCAATATCGAAATTGCCATCCAAACATACATGAACACATTGCCCGCTGTTCATATTCGCCTGATAACAAGCTGCTGTTTGCTCACCGTCTTGTCTTGCTTGTCTCTTTAAGCCTGACTTGGCAATCTCATAATTATAACCAAGGTAAAAGCCCATTGAACTCTTAAAATTCCATTGAGCCTTGTGATAATTATTGTTCGCTTCAAACTGATCAGCGTTTAGCGTATACGAAACCGCCGAATGATGGATCATGATAAATTTAGGTTTTTGCATATTAGTGTCTTAAAAATTCGTAAATTAGATTGGCAATATTACCAAGCCCCAAAAGACCTAAAAGCCACTTGAGATTTTTAATTGTTGTGGAAACTTCAATCCTAAAGGCGGTGTTTTTCATAACATTGCCATTAGTAAAATCAAGTCTTTTTTTAATCTCATCATGCTCGCTTGAGTTACCATCTTTAAAATCGTTTATTTTGTCGAGAATTAAATCGAGTTTGCTGGTTGCCATACTATTGATTGCCAAAATATTTTTTATAGAAACCTCGGGCAAAAAACACCCCAACACCGACCAGCATTAAAACCGACCCAGCGATAAGATCAGTCTTGATCAGACTGACACCTGTGCTAACGAAGATAACGGCAACCGTAAGTAAAAACTCTTTTGTGTAATCCATATGTTTTATTAATTAAATTATCCTAACAATATTCAATGTTGCCTGTGCGTTACCATTTGCCCATGCATCGGCATACGCTCCAGCCGTATTGGATATAAAAATCTGATCACCTGCTGATAACTGAATAACAAATGAATAGGTCAAATCAGTAATGATCGTGCCACCAATTTCATTCGTCCCCTGACTCTGATACAAAACATTATTCTTATATAAACCAATTCTTGCACCCATATCACCACTGCTATAATTTATGAATAAATAAGTAATACCGGTAACCAAATACACTCCGCTATTCTTGGCTGTGAATTTTCCAGTAGTCGGATCATACTCATTCATGTTGTCTGCAATTTTATTCTCAAACTTGATCGGACTGCCAAATCCGAAACTAACCTGTGAATTGCGGTAATAGGCGCAAAAACTGCCCGAGGGTAAAACTGCTGACGGAATCTCCCCTTTATCATTCAACTTGGCAATCTTGTTATAATCAGAATAACCTGCCACCTCAATTGCGTTGCTCGCACAATCAAGATATGAAGTTGCTCCATTACCGGTGATGTCCGTACCGGCACTAGGTGCTAATAACTTCAATATCGATCCGTTAGCCGCTTTTGTGGATGTAATCTCGAATCTGTTGGCCGTAGCATTAAACACACAAGTCTCGGTTGATCCAGTTACCAACCTCAACCTTGATTGCAAAATAAATGCCACATCTGCAAGTGTTGCAATGCTTAGCCAAGGATATCCTGACATTGAAAATTGTACATTCGCATTCTGCCACGCTCCATTGTATGCCTGACCGTTAGTATAACTGTAATAACCTGAACGATACTCAAATCTCGCACCTACATTTGCCGAGAACGTAAAGCAATAAGTTTGTCCCCTCACAACCTGAACGGGAGTGGCAAATGTCCATGTGCAAGGCAAAGTCCCTGATCCAGGTGAACCTTGATAGGCTGTGGCAATAATTGTGCCATTCATGTCCTTGCCGTTTCTAACATACATATAACCATCACCATTGCCCCAATAATCTGCTGTAACAGTAATTGAAGTGATGCAGCCGGTATCATTGGCCAAGAACGATTGACCAGCATAACCGCCACCATTAAACGAACCGCCACCGTTGCCGATCATGCCAGCAATTGTCGTCTGAACATTGTTCAACAAATCAATAGCCACATTATCGTAAACATTGCCATCGACTGAAATCTTGATCTTGCCATTATTAGCACCATTGGCTAAAGCCTGCCAAACTGCAATAGCACTTAGAGTTTTACCACCAAGCAACTTGCCCAAAATATTGATCGTATGACCAACTCCAGCAACTTCTGTCGCATGACTAGCACAATCCAAATACAAAGTCCCGCCATTGCCACTAATATCAACTCCACTGCTCGGGGCCATTAATTTTAAGACCTGACTTGCTTGCCCAGTGATGCCAGAAGTGATGACATATCTACCATTTGCAAATTTAACTGTTTCCAGTCCGCAAGTGATTGCCCTGATACCAGCCTGAACGGCAGAAGATATAGTTGTCGTGGTGTGATTGCCAAAAGTCTTGCCCATGACCTCAAACGTAATATCTTCACCTGAATAAGAAGTGCCATTATACCAACACTGCCCGCCAGCGTATGGATTGGTTTGTGCTCTAGCGATGGTCGCATTGTTCGTGCAAGTTCCTAGTTTTAAAACGTAGGTCTGTCCAGCGGTCACATTTAATGGCGTAGTGAGCGTAAAGGTGAACCAACCAGCCGCATTGACTGGCGAGGTAATAGTTACCGACTGCGTGTAAACAACTGAACCACCACCCGGCACCGAACCTGATCTAATTTCAAAAGTTGTAACCGGTGCCGTGCCACCGACATTAGCAAAATAAACCTTGAATGCTGTTAATTGCAACATGCCTGCCGGTATGGTTATCATTTGCTCGACTGCCCCACTATTTAAAATAAACGACACACCGCCATTCACGAGTTGTGAAATTAAATTGCTTTCTGCCGAATACTGAAAAAGATTGACTGCCACATTGTCATAGATTGCATTATCAACACTGATCTTAAATTTTCCACTATTTGCACCCTGACCTAAAGCATCAAAAACCGTTGTTGCACTAGGACTGGTGCCACCATTCAGATAGCCGGCACTTGTATTAATAATGCCGTCAATTATTTCTCGCCTAACAGACAACTCATTGTTCAAATCAGATGCGTATAATTTCTCACCAGCTACCCATTTTTTAGTTATAAAACCTAATAAGCCCATATATTATTCTTTGAAATCATCGGTCTTGGCTCTGCCAACCAATTCATTCGTTTTAGCATTCTTAAGAAAATGGCAAGGTTTAACCTGCTTGTCGAACTTCTCTATGTGACCATCCAAATCGGCACTGACAACCTGATGTTCAAAACCCAATTCCGAAACCACCTTATACGCCTCAAGTTCATCACTGACTTCGATTTTTATCTTTAAAATCATATTAAGCGTTTAATAAAGTGTATTTGCATGAAACAACCAAAACCACTGTGTTTGTCTTAACCCAATTCAGCCCAGCAATATGTGACCATAATTGACCAGTATTTGCCCCAGCTAAACCATCGATGCAATTGCCAAATTCGGTATAAGTACCAACACACTCGGTCTCGGTAAAATAGCCGGTCAGATAAGACACCTTGCCTGATGCTGTTGCACTTGCTGTATTGTTGCGATAAGTTTCGGTAAACAACTGCGTATCGGTTTCAGCTGGTGTACCACTGCCAGTGCCTAAAATCATTTTATTGATAATGCCGGTATAGGTTGTATCTCCCGCCAAACGACGTGCTACTGCATTAAAACCATTAGCACAAATAACATTTTTAATCTCTTCAGCTCTTACTAATTGCCCCAGCTGATATAATTTCATGATTGACGGCTGGTATTTGCGACATTTCAATAAAACCTTATTCAAAGCCACCTGCCATTCTGCTAAATTGCTCTGATCGTAAAACTCGGCTTTGATTTCTCCTGTCGCTCCAATATTTTGATCTAACTTGTTCATATATTTCTAGTTTAAAGTTGTTCTGTCCAAACATAGTTCACGCTTAGGATCGGTCTGACTGGTCGGCACATACGGTGCTAACACGAAATCTGGTCTAACCCCTGCTCCAAACGGATCCTTTATAATATCCTCAGAAATGCCAGCTGACTGCACATCAGCCATTTTAATTTTTAACGAAATATCCTCACTAACACCCACTTCTTCATTCAAAACATAATACTTCTTCAATACTGCATTCTCATTTAAAACCAACCTCTTGTTTTGATCAGTCAAAAGTTTCTGCAAGAAACTGATAATGCCCAAAGTTCTCATGGTGGCAAGTTCTGCCGTCCATTCCCCCTGACTGGCGGTCAACATCTTAAGCGACACCCGCATGATCAAAAAGTTTTCTGATATATTTCTGTTAGCCAAATCAATCTGAATAGTCTGCCCTGATGACAAACCACTCCTGTATGTCCTGAAACTGCCCTCCCTGATCGTATTAGCGTATGCTCCCAGCTGTGCCTCGCCATACATCTTCGCCTCTTCTGCACTTTTGATATTGGTGTCCACCTTGCTGAACTCAAACCGCCCATATTGAGCAATGCTGATCTCATCCTCAACTTGCACCATAATCGGAATCAAATACTTTCCACTAAACTCAATAACTGCATTGTTTGCTGGTGCATTTACAAAACGAATATATTTCTCATTGAAACTCCATAAACAATCGAAGTCTGCATCGTTATCCAAAAAATCCACGCCAACCCTAACTGCAACATTGCTCACCTTAACCGTAGGCTTGTTTGAAAATTTAAAATCAGTCGGAAAGCTCTTCTTTGAACCATTGCCCACATAAGTCGTGGTTCTCGGGTTATCTGAAGTAATCTCACCACCCTCAATGACCACGACATTCCGTAACTGGCTCAAATCGCTATCAATCACCAAACTGTCGCGAATATAGACTGTACTATCGGCATCGGTTAAATCAAACGGTGCTGGTTTGTCATTCTTGGCAAACAAATGAATGTCTTTGTCATAATCAATATACCAACTGTAATTCAACAATTCGCATATTTCCGAGATGCACTTGCTCACGCTCAACTGATCAAAAACAATTGTGGTGATTGAAATATTGCAATTTAAATTGTGACCAGTAATGCCTGAACCTACTAAATAATTGGTAATAATAAAACTAACAACCTGATTGCCGGTCTTATTATCAAACCGCTCTGTCACTAAAATCCTGTCCAAGTCCAAGGTGTAGTCCTTAGCCTCAATTTCATAAAAATTAACATCGCCTGAACTAGAACTAGCCACCCTGATAATCCTCCCGCCAAATATCTTCAATACCCCATCATAAACCTCGACCGTATCACTTATAGACGGCTTGAAACTCTGCCCTTCATAAACTCTGATCGTGAAATTGCACAAATTCGGTTGTTCATTAATATTGTCCTCAATGCCAAAACTCTCCCAATCGATCAGGTTCGTTTTATCTGAATTGTTGATTTTTACAATCACATTCATACTAGCCGAGCAAATTGCTTGCTTTAAGTTTCTTAATCATCATGTCACCGATTTTCTCTGCACTCTGCCTATCCAAAAAAGTATTGCCTGACATATTGATCACAATGCTCCCACTACCGCCTAAACGATTATTCGGCACGATATTGCCACCACCGCTCGGCACAAACAACTCGGGTCCCTGTTCACCCACCAAATAAGCCTGCCCGCCAAAAACACTGCCACCGCCCGCCCTTGCACCGCCGAACCCCAGCATTCCACTGACTGCATTCTTGGCATTGGACACGATGTTCAAACTGTTCAACTTATTAATCAGATTATCGATATATCCAATAACTGATGAAATAACGCCTGTTACACTTTCCCAGCCTGCCTTGAAAAAATTGATCCATTGCACCACCTTCTCGATAACAACCGTTAAACCCTGAATCAGAACAATCAAGTTGACCTCAATGATTTTGGTAACGGCAATTAATGCCCCAAGTAAGATAATGCCAATAACCTTGGCCAAGGTTTCCAAAAATGGCTGAAGTGGCAATAATGCTTGCCATAACTTCTGCAATTCCGGTGATAAATTCTGCCTAAATACCAAGGCGATATTATTCCAAGAGTTCTGAAAGATATCGAGCAAACCCTTATAGTCATTAATTATCTTCATGCCATCCTTGAACAAATCCGACAATTTTTTGTAAACATCAATCACCTCGATCACAATCGCCCGCATAACCTGAAATGACTGCAATATGACCTGCCCAATAAGCCTTGCTGTTTCCTTTAATTTCGGATTGACTTCATTGTCGCTGGTATACGCCCAATTTCTGAACGACTTGATTGCCTCGTAAACATAGGTAACCAATGGCTTCATAGCATCATCGAGTAAATCACCCAAGATGAGCTTTAAACTGACAATGCCGTCCTGAACTGACATCGATAACTTATACCAACTGCCCATTGCCTCGTGATATGACCCCTGCATGCGAGTAGCCTCCTGAACGACTGCGTTATACATTGCCTGCGTTTTTTGAGCATAAGTCATCTGACTTGTTTTGATGCCCAAGGCTTTGGAAAAATCACCGTAAACTTTGATCAGATTAACTTCAATACCATACTCACTCAACAATTCCGGTCGCAATTTAATAATTGACTCCATCATCGCCTTAATAGCATCGTTTGAATTCTTGTTCGAAGCGGCTGCAACATCACGACCACGAGTCACCAGCTCCAAGGCTTGCTTTTCGTTCATGTGGGTCATGATTGCCGTTTTGGTCAAATCAATAGCCGTCAACATGTCCTTGTTTTCATCCCTGATACTTTTGACCAAGCCATCGATCTGCTGGCGTGTCCAATCATTATTCTTGCCCAAATTATAGATAACAGCTTTTGACTGCTCTAACTGACCAGACAAGCCAATACTCTCCTTCACCAAGTCCGTAAACCCGCTGGCGACCTTAGTGACAATGCTGGCAAAAGCGTTATATGCCAAATTACCAACAGCCACTGCTTTTGTCATCACGCCAAAAGAGTCTGACGATTGTTTAACATTGTCATTCATGTTATTCATCGCCAAACCAACCTTTTTAATCTCGCCTGATGCTTCATCAACTGCCTTTAATATAATTTGTAGCTCTCTATTTTCCATTTTGTGCTTCTCTTATTTCCATAATGAATGCGAACACACCCCTGATGAATTCGACTTTTTGCCCTAAAAACTCCTCTTCAGTCCAGCCCATCTCTTTGCATAAAAACAACTTAATTGTCTGCTGATTCCACTCACTATATCGGACTGCCCGCTTTATCTCATAAACTAATTCGGAGTTACCGCTAAAAAACTCTTTAAGAATGAAAGATTGTCCTGAATGAACTTCAAATCAGTAAAACCCAATAAATTGACCGAATTGAAATCTACTGGCAACCTTGACCCATCTTCACCCTCTGCATCCCATTCGATAATCAAGCGAGTAATCATGGCAATCATCTTCTTGAACTCTGATTGCTCCCCTTCCAATGCCTCAAGATCGCCTGCCAACAAACCGTCCTTGATCTTTACCGTAATGCCACTCTCGGGCAAAACTAAATCTTTTATAACTCTCGTGTCTCTTAATACCGGCATACGTTTAGTAATTAGTTTCTAAATTAGTTAATACCGCCTCAATGCTTTTCGAGTCGGTGGATGAATACAAGCCCTTGAATCCAACCGTCACTTTGACAATGTCATTATTGTCACCACCCTCGACTGGATCCTTAAACTTGATCTTTGCCAAATCAATCTTTAATCTCGGATTGCTTGAAGTGCCAATAGTCTTGGAGCTATTAACAATATCAATTCGCAAGGCTTTCTGCGTGCCATTTAAGGCATAATCCTTGAGCGTGGTATCCTTGAACAGAATCTCAAGCGTACCTTCGATTGATAACTCCTTATTCAAGAAGTCATTCGGTTCATTTGTCCCCAATCGCTTGTCCTCCTCCAAGTTTTTCGCAATCGTCAAGGTAATCTTGCGGGCATCAATAGACGTAGCCGAATCAAGCCCTGATAAGCTATCAGCTAGCTTAATGCTGACATCTTTGCCCATGAAGTAATTCTCGGTCACATAACCTGCACTATTAGCCGATACTGCACTTGTCTTGCCCTTTAACTTAGCCTCAAACTTCACATAATCATGGGCTTGGCTCTCAATCTTCAAACTTTCAATCACACAATTGCCATAAGCCTTCTGCTCCACATCACCCCTTTTAACCTCAATCGTTAAGGTCGGGTGTTTAGCCGACTGCAAGACTGAAAAGGTGTGATCATAAACCGTCACATCACCCACCTTGGCAACACTCGACACCTGACCCAATGCCCCTAAAATAAACAAACCGAAACTCTTATCAAATGCCTCACCTTGAATCTGACCATCGGAATATTTATTCTTAATGATCATATCTTCCGAATCCTCAATGACTCCGCAAGCCCGCTCACTGACCACCGTCTCAATCTTGTCATTGTATTCAGCCGTCAATGGTTTTAACCAATACTTCGGCACGACTTTCGTACCTCGAACAGTTTCCCGCCCGATACCAATATTATATTTTCTCTTGATTGACTCGCTCATATATTTTCTTGATTAATTATTTGATTTAACTGCTCATCGGCATCCTCTTTATTCAATGCCTTGATCGTGATGTTAAACTCCGGATAATTAAACTCGATTAATTCCTCACGTTTCTCCGGTCTGATTGATTTGTCTTCAATCTCGCTTTTTTTAATAGACATAGTTTTAATTTAATTGTTTAAGTTTTGTGCAAACGACTTCTAACTGTAAAACCCGCATGAGCAACTCCCGATCATCCCAAGCATATGAACTAATAACCGACACATCATCACAAATTCCTCCCAAGGTGTCATCTTCATCAAACATATCGTCAATCCGATCACCAATCGCAATAATCACATCCTCACCTGACTCCTGACCCCTAGCCTCCTGATTAATCTCCTGAAATATCTGCACTTTGAATTTATAGGTTTTCTTAACCGTCTTAATACTCTCCCGCTGTTTAGTGTTATCACTGCCCAAAATGACTGCTGTCGGAAATTTCGTGAAATGCCCCTTGTTATACTTGAATACCGCCTCAATGCCCTCCATGTTATATAACTTCGTGTATAAGGCGTTTAATATTTCTGATCTCATATGCGTTTGATTATATTTTCTAAAACTTGGCTGAATATTTGTCTGACTTCCCCCTCCGCACTTGCTACCGTTCGTTCAACAAACGGATTCGGCTTTGTGCCTTTTTTGGCAATCGACCGCTGAACTGCGTATGGATTAATGCCTTTCTTAATCGCCCAAATCCTCAAAGGATCTCGTGGATTTTTAACCGACACATAATGTGGTGGCGTACCTTCGTGAACATCAATGGCGTAATTCTTATCCGGTGCAATGGTCACATTATTCGGTACCAACCTCATCATGATACTTTGCCGTAATTGCCCACTGACACCAATTGGCACTTCTTCCTTCTCAATGCGAGTGATTAATTTACCCGCTCGCTCCAAGCCGTCCTGTATTTCCTGATCGGCTATGCTCGGAAACTGTCGAAATACCTCCCTAATTTCGTTTAAATTTTCAAGATGTATTTCAAATGGCATATTAATTACTTGGCTTATATATAATCGCTTCAGTCCATCTAAGAGCCTTATCTCCAACCCTTACAATATTTTTAATTATATATTCTACCCCTTCGCAGATTAATTTATCAGTTTCGTTAATATCGATTTTCTGATCAGCATACAATTTGGCCATCTTGGCCGGATTACCTTCACTTATAAGCAAATCTTCAGCTTTTATCTGCCTGATAGATACCTTGCATTCTCCGTAATATTCGTACGCCTCCTTGGTCTTGCCTTGATCACTGACTAATCGGTAAATCATTGCTTTTTGTTTGAAGTCATTCATATGCCGTATAAACGATATTTCAAAATCACCTTAAAAGCTGGATCAGACAAATCCTCTTCCCAAATAATTTGAGCATCGGCAAATTTTTCATTCTGAATGCCATCACTTTTTCTTTTATTCCAGATCTTTCCCATTATCTTTAAAATCGCTAACTTCAAATCAAGGGGCAGATTTTCAGCCTCAAAACCAGCAGTATAAGTAACACGATAATTGCGATAACCATCAACGCGAGCCTGAAGCATGACCATACCACCTTCAATAAAGGCGACATATTCCCATTCCTCCAACTCAACCCAACCACCATTCCGATATTGATCAACCTTTATATTTTTAATATTGGTGGTATTCTCTAAAAACAAATCATCACTGTTGCCATCAAATATTTCTACAAATTCTTTAGCCTTAATCGAATTACTACAAAATGCTTCAGACCAAGCAATTACTCCTGGCAAGATTAATTCGATCGCTTCATCATCATCATCTGTGTCGATGCCTGCATAAGTTTTAAAATCGTCTACTGTGATAATCATAAAGTTAAAAATCTTATTCCAATCCCGAATTGCTTCGGGATTGAGTAAACCTTTTAAGCCTTGGAACAAATCTTCTCTTCAATCAACTTGTTGGCCATTACAGGCTCAAAGCCTGCAACTTCTCCCTTTAAATAAGGTGTGTGACTTTTATTAAACACTACCTTCACCAACTTTGACTTGGCAGGCTTTTCTTTAACTTCTGCTCTTTCACTGCCTTTTTCGCCATTTGATTCACCTTCATTCGGATTTTTATCCGCTTGCTTTTCTTTGTCATTTGCCATAGATTTAATTCTTTATTATCTAAATCGTTCCCGCCTCAACCACCCCATGCTACGGCGAGGCGGGAACGATATTAGTTATTTAACGCCGGTCAATCTCTTGCCAGCATCGGGCATGGTAAATACACCATCAATTGCTTCGGCAACAACCACCTCGGTCTGCAATTTGCTGATAACCTTGTCAGTATCAATGAACATCTCCTCACCATCCTTAATCCAGTAGTACCAAGGATCGAAGAACAAGATCTCGGTTTCATCCATTCCATCACCTAAGTTAGCCGGAATATCAACGCACTCCAATACCGGGCGATTGAATATCGTCTGATCTCGAACATCAAATATCGGCATATTATTCTCATCAGTCAAAGACCTGATTAATTTCATGCCAGCTCCAGAGGTCATGAATACCGCATTTTGTCGATACTGCTCTGGCAACTCATAATAGAGATTTACCAAATCTTTATACTTGAAAGCTGTATCAAATTGAGCAATCTCCGCAAGTCCTGCGGCTCTTACACCGGTAGGCTTACCCACACCATCACCTGCCACAAATGCCGACTCCTCTGAATCTCTTAATTTCCTTGAACTCAACTCACCAATAAAATTGACAATGTTATATGCCGAGGTATTCAACAACTTGCGAGGAATTAAAACCCTGGCCGCCAAGTAGAAATCAGACAGACTTCGCTTTTCAATTGTTGGGTCGCTGTCCGTGATGGTCTCATTGTCGTCTACCCAATATGCAGTGACTCCAGTCCCCTCAACTGGCAACTGAAAATTGCCGCTTAGCTTAAAGACATAGGCCAACTGGCGAAGTCTAGAAATTTTATCTTTTTTAGTAAGAATAAAATTAGCTAATTCGGTTGGAACAGTGTATCCGAATGATGCGTTGTTAACACTTACCACCTTCTCCTCAATTTTGCCCATGCATACGTCTTTAACGAACTGGGCTGCTTTTTCAATCTTCTCATCTTCAGTCACGACCTTAAAATCCTTCAATCCCTCTTGAGATTCCTTTAATATCTCCTGCTTTAGCTCGACTGCAACCTCCTTAACTCCGTCAGCGATTAGGCCTTTTAATTCTTCCATAGTCACTTCCATGACTTGGGCTTGCTTTTCTTTTGGATCCATATTTTTATCACTTAGTTATGCGGAGCAAATACTCCGCCTGTTTATCAATTTGTTTAACCACCTGCCTAATACGGAGAACTTTTTGTGTGTCCGCAAGAGTATCGACCTTTTGCCCCTCTTCATCAAGGGATTTTAAATAAGCGATATATTTATTGCTCATCTTTATGCTTTGCTTTTCACCACCCTTATAAAACAACTTCACTTCTTTGCTTTTATTATCCACTTCAACAAAATCAACTATTTGCTCTGCCTTATTATCATCTTTCACGCTCACTAACTCAGTATCAGGATTGGCACCAGCCAAGACCGGTGACCATTCGTACAACTTAACCTTTTTAATGATCCGATTATCTTTCTCATCCCATTCGTAATCAAGAATCTTAAAACCAATACTAAATTCATCGATGATGCCAAACTTGATATCCGAGTATGCTTCTTTACCCCGCTGAGTTTCCAAATTAAACTGTCCCTGAATAAACAAACCCTTGTTGTCCTCATACGCCTTCAAGGTCTTGGCAATCGGTTCATCCCAATTGTGCATCCAAACACCCTTGGGTAGTTTATTATTCAAACTCTCAGAAAATGCCCCTCGGCGGATGATGTCGCCCACCAGATCAATGTTGTCAAAGATTGAAACATAGGCCTCAACAATGCCTTCTGACTGTGCATCCTTTTCCTCAACAATCTTAATATTAGCCTTAGCCTTAATCCTGATCATCGTATTTATATCAAAATTATTTTGGCCTTGTTTTTTAATTGTTTCGCTCATATTGTTTTGTTAATTATTTATAATGGCGTAAAATCACACTTGCAGTTCGGATGAACTGGAATCTGTCCTGCTATATCCTTAACTGTCCACCCCTGTGTTGCCCTGTCTTGGCAAGTTGAGCATGCATCGGGCGATAATAGCCACTCAACATCCGTAAAACCGTAATGCTCATATGTTTGCCGATGTGCCTCTGCCACACCTCGTGATGTTTCGGTACGAGCAATCAATTCGGCACGATAATCAACCGCAAAATCAAATACTTTTTCAACCCTAGTCTTTAACTCCGACAAACTCTCACCCGCCGAAATACCCTCGTTCATGGTTTTTTCAAAATCGGCAATCGTAGTCTCGGTAATGCTTGTGCCAATTTCTTCACTGACCTGATCGAGCCAGGACTTGATGAAATCCATGTCCATGATCACATCTTGGTCAATCAAGGCACTTGCCCCTGCCACGCCAGTCATCACTGTCTCATACATTAATGGGCTGATAACTTGAATCGTGGCTGTCACCTCATCCGTCTTACTAAGACTTTTAAAATCAACGCCGACTTGATCGCTTTTCTCAATTGAATTAATAAACCGCTGCTCTTGCTCCACGAACAAACTTGTCATTTTGCTTTTCCACAAACCTTCTAGCTTTGATTCACTCAACATTCTCTCTTGATAAAACTTGTGTTTTTGCTCGTCAGTTAGTCGCTGATTCTTATTTACTATCTTTAAAATTATTCTCTTGTTTTTAAACAAACTGGACATTGCCTTCTTAGTTGCCTTTTCTGCCAATCTTTTCATTTTCAAGTTGCGATTTAGTACTCGTTTTTTGACATACTCCTGCTTCTTCAAATTAACTCGACTGGAACTGAACGCCTTGATTTTGATAATCTCCTTCTTCTCACCGCCAATTAAAGGCATATTGGATAACGGCATGTAAATATAATCACCACCTGCGACTGGTTGCAGTCCCTCATCAACCCTAATCTCATTCGTGGTCAACCATTTATTCCAGCCCTCGACTTTACGTTTTAAATCCATTTCCTCATCTGCTCTGGCGAGGGGAGAAAAATCAAGCCACAAGTCACTACCAAACATTGGCACTAAAAATTCATTCAACTGCTCAATTAACTCGGTGGCCAAGGGTTCTAACGTCCATTTATTGAAAGCATATTCTGCCGCAACAGCACTGGCACGATTAACATCCTCAAACACGCCAAGAATTGGCTTCGGCACACCAAAGATCGACAAGATCTCATCCCTATTCATCTTGCGACTTTCAATGAAATCCAAATCCTTTGGCGGAATTGTTGCCGGCTTGAATTTCATACCTGCCTCCAACACCTGAACATGATACGAATTCTCATAACCCTGAAACTTTTCTTTGAATTCTTTCTTTAGGCGACTGATCATCCCTTTGCTCGCATTGCCCTCAAGTTCTAAAAATCCCGATGGTCTTGCATTGTTTTTAAGTAAGTTGCTATTTGATTGAACGATGTAATCATCGTTCTCGGCTGTCTGCCTTACTGCTTCAATTACGCCAATGCCTTTGTCAGGATTACGTGGATTATAATTCTTGAGCCAGATAACCTCCTCCTTGTTAAAAGTACGTTTATATGTCCCGATTTCATAAACATAATTCACCACCTGTCCGTTATCATCACGATTGACTCTGAAATACTCTGGCCGAGCCAAATATATATTTGAGGGATATTTATCGCTTTCATTAGCCTTAGTTAAAATCCAAGGACTAGCACCCAATAAATCACGATAAATAAAACTTAATTGCAAAAAATTGTATTTAGTCATCTCAGGATTAATACGATAAAGTAAATCCAGCAACTCATGTTCAATAACCTCCTCCACCTCACCATTCTTCTTATTTCGATACAATTTAAAATCAATCTGTGCCAATCCCATGGAACGACGTGCTACGCAAGCATAAATCCATGACTTGTAAAAATCTAAAGCATCGGCACGAGTAATTACGTTAGACATCATGCCGCTGTTCATAAAAAACGAGAATGGCACGCCTTGCGTTGCGGTTTTAAATAATTTATTCCAAAAACTCATACTATTTTGGCAAATCGCTTTTAACTTTTATTAATATGTCATCAAAGGTCACGGTTTGACCATCCTCAAAAACCACTCGAATCTCACCGTAATACTTACCCACCTCATCAAAGTCACCAGCCTTCACTGTGTACTTAATCTGACCTTGTGGTCCATCAACAACCACCATTTCTCCCTCGAACTTAATCTCATTTGCCCTCTTTTTCTGGACTCGCAACTTGATACTAGATGCAGCATTGAGATTAATAGCATTGCCATTGAAGTCACGCAAAGTGAAATCAAGGTCGAAGCCCACATCATTCTTAATTGTCTCAATATCCGTTCTCATGCTTTTGACTTTAAAATAAATTGGCGTGTCTTATCTGTCATCTCATAAATCTTTTTACGGGCACTGGAAAATAGCTTGGCAAATGTCGATAACTTAACTATTGAAAATACAGAACAACTCAATACCAACTGCCAAAACATGATCGGCACTAACGCCACTACTCCAGTGGCCACCTGACTCAGAACTTTGAATCTGATCGAAACCTGCTTCAAACTAATAGCACCAGTACCAAGTAAACTGATCGACTGTTTTATTACCGGCTCGGTATAATATACTTTGAAAGCAAAATCATGACTCGGATGTGGCGTAGTATCAATGTACGACATGCCATCGGGATACGGATTACCAAAAACGTTCTTGCCCCAACTCATGTAACTGCCACCTGGCCTCTGCAAATTAATGTAATACATCTTGCCTGGCGTAACTGTGAAAACTGTGTCAAACCAAAACTCATTCCAACCCATCTGCGTAAAATGCACTGTCTGATAATACAATGCCGGTCCAGTCAGGCTGTCTTTAATGGCAATAGCCATATAGGCATCGTAAGGTGAGCCATCGGCATACAAATCCATCTTGCAAATATTCTTCATGCCGGTAGGAATAAGAATCCCCTGATGCCACGAATTATTAATAATGGTCGATGAATTGTTAATTGAAGTCTGGCTAATGCCTAATATCGCCTCCATATCACTGAATTTCAAGAATTATGGTAAATTCCACCTTATCCCCGCTATTTACCCCAATGCCCACAAAATCGCCATGTATGAGCAAATTTCCGGCCGTAATGGCCGTAAATAACCCCGCCTCGGTGATCGTTTTAGTCGCATTGGCCGTATGCATGGAAACCCACTGTATCTGATCGGATCTCGGTTGTGTTCTAGTGGCCGATATGCGAGCCTCACTGGACTCGTTAAACAAAGTGGTGTTATTCTTGGCAATCGTCCCGGCACCGGTTCCCCAACCCACGTACTCGCCCGCATTTAAGGTCTGGCCGTCAATCTTGTCGATAATCCAGTCCTCGCATGCATTGGTCAACACGACTGCAAAATACAGAAAACGATTGATCAATTTTTGTAGTTTATTCTCGATGACTAAAATCATATTGTTTATTTATAAAATGTTTTCTAAATTTAAGTCCTTGCTTTAACAATCTCGATTCACTCCACTTGCCTTCACCCGCTCGCATGACACGTGCGCAGATACTGGTTCGCTTGACTACTGCCACTCGCAGATGACCGCCCAGTCGATTGACGAATCTCAATAAGGTTTTAAATAATTGTCGTTTAATCCATGTCATAAAGTTATTATTCTAGGCACTGATTGATTTCGTTTATAATAGGTGAAGCATAGGCCGTCCCAAAAGTCTGGACTTGGTACGCCTCGGGCAATCAACTCATCCTTGGACTCCATTTGAATCTTGCCGTCCCCACCACTCGCTATTTTCCACTTGATCTCATCTACTTCGGCAAACTCCTTGCCATAGATTTTACCACCCTGCTCGGTGAGCATCTTCTTGGCTTGAAAATTTGCCTCAGCTTTTACGTTAACGTACACATCCTTGCCTGCATCACTGGCTTGATCGTTAGCCCGACAAGAATTAACAAAAATACCATCCTCTTCTAGCCGATCAACCACACCAGCCCCTACACCGACCACATCCACAAAGACATCCAAATAATCAATATGCTCTTCTCGACAAATCAACTTAATCTCTTTGGCCACATCCATGATGTTCTTCGTCTTAATCTTCCGCTTTACGTATGCCCTAGGTAGACTTGAACCTTCCTCTAAACCTCGGATAATAAATGCCGTCCAATTACCACCCCTTGCCACATCAACACCTAACCGTTTACCCTCCCGCTTCAATTTAGGTCGTTCCTCGCAATACATCACTTTCTGCTCTGTTGAAGTCATCAACTTTCGATAACCCTTAGCATCAACCTCATTCTCATCCGGGAACTTGCAACGATACAGGATATCAGCCAAGGGTAACTTCAGGGCTTTGCTTAAGAACTCCGGCGTATACCTGCCCTCCTTCAAGGCCTGATCAGAATTTATAAAGATTTTGAAATAATCCTTATCCTTCCATGACCGCTTAAAATGATTATTGTGAAAGGGGTTGCCGATCTTGATATAGCACGACTGCTTGCGTTCTTTACCCACCTTCTGCTTACCGGCAATCATGCGAAAAATCGTGGCTTCAATTTCGTCTGGGATCAAGGCACTCTCATCCTGAATAACAATACGACCACCCTCACCCATAACTGCTTTAACTCCATTAGCCGCACTTCTAGCCTCAACACTTAAAGCGAATAGACCACCACCATTGCGTAAAACGATTCTATCCTTACTGGCCTCTTGTCTTAACATGTCGATTCGATCTTTCTTTTCGAGCAAGGAACTAAACAACGGGCTATCATCGATATGCTCGATGTAGTAACGCATAATCTTCTTGGCCTGTTCTTTTTTCGGGGCAACCACCGGTATCAACTCGCCCTGAATACAACTGACCACAATACACGCCAAGGCAACAATTAAGGACTTACCATACTGGGTACATGCAATGATTTGAATGTACCCATAGTGCCTGAACACGATCGCCCAGAAAATCACCAGCTGACCTTCCGATATCACCTCATTCGCCGGTTCACCTTCTAACTTGAATTGTTTTAAAAGAGCGATGCATGTCTCCCTTTCGCTAGTCGGTATGATTGGCAATTGGGGGTTTTGCATTATTATCTTGCTTTAACTGGTTTATTAAATCACTGAAATCTTTCCTCATTTGCTCCATGTCCGCTGAATTGCCGGTATCGATTTCTGACTTTACTTTGTAATTTGGATGTCGACATTTCAGATAGAAAATAATCGAAGCAGTATCATCATTAGCGATTTTTCCCAGTAACTTACCCTCGACATAGTACCGCTGTGCCCACTCAACCACATCAACCTTCTTGGCAAACTCCTCATCTTCTTGTAACCACAAATAATAGGTTTTAGGCGAAATGCCAACTTTTTTGCATGCATTCCTGACAATGCCCATGTTCTTCTCCAGCTCGTCCAGAATCTTCTCTTTGTTCTTGATAATCCTCAGTTCGATTTTCCCCTTTTTTATAGTGTTACATTTGTTACATTTCTCTTGTTCCATACAACTTCAGACTCACACTGTTTAAGAACTTTGCCTTGACGGAAAAAATGGAGTTTAGCCGACATTTCGGTCTTGAAAAGGCGATAATTACCCCTACACTCCCCCATACACAATCCGAAGGCTTTCTTAGTATCTATGACCTCTCCAGTTTTTATACAATAAAAATTCATAACTTTTTGACTTTCTTATTGGTAAATTCCTCCCAGCGCTTAATTATTACATCAACATATTTCGGATCCATTTCCATCGAATAGCACACTCGATCCATTTGTTCACAACTCATCAGTGTTGAACCTGAACCACCAAACAGATCGACCACAATATCCCCACGCTCACTGTTCTTTTTGATGCCCCTTTCTGCAAGTCTCAATGGTTTCTGTGTCGGGTGAACATATTTCTGCGTAATATCCCGTTTTTCGTACCAAACATCCATCATCTCGCTGTAATCATCAAAATCAAGATTGAATACGTCCTTGAAATTTGTGATCTTCCGATTTTTGTAATGCACCTTTTTGTTCTTCCAGCCAACCATGCAAGGCTCATACTGACGGTGATAATCTTGACCTCGCGAGAAGACCATCGAATTCTTAAGCCAAATAATGATCTGACTCATATGCCAACCTGAATTGTCAAAGGCATGCCGATTAATACTGTTATTCTTGTTGGCAAACCACCAGTAAATCGTCACATCATCAGTACTAAAGTCGAATAGATTCTTCAAGACATCGATGTAAAACTCTAAGCAATCCTCGTCCGATTTGTTATCATTGAAAATCTTGCCACCTGTACCACCGAACTTGGTCGAACTATAATCTAGACCTCCGGGTGATTTATAGTCCACGTTGTAAGGCGGATCAGTAAAGACTAGCCTTGCCTTCTTTTCCTTCATCAAAACCTCCACGTCTGACCGCTTAGCCGAATCACCGCACATCAAGCGATGTCTACCTAACTCGTAAACATCTCCGGTCTTGGCTTTTGGCTCCTTGATCTTGTCATACTCCTCCTGAGCATCAAATCCGTCCTCCCTAACTTCAGTAATGATGTCCTCATCGAAACCAGTAAGCTTAAGCATCTCATCGTCCAACTCCTTCAACTCCTTAATCACCAGCTCCATATCCCAAGGACTCTCGTTGAGCTTATTATCAGCTAAACGATAAGCAATAGCCTTCTTGGCCGGTAAGTCAACAATGATGCACGGCACTTCTTTGAGCTTTAAAAGTTTAGCTGCTTCGAATCTGCCATGACCGACAATAATGACATTCTTCTTGTCCAAGACCATTGGCTGATTAAAACCAAACTCTCGAATACTATCAGCTATCAGTTTGACCTGCTTGTTCGCATGCTTTTTGGCATTCCTCTCGTATGGCTTGATCGCCTCGAGTGGTATCATTTGTTCTGTTCGCATATTTTACTATTAAAATTTTTGATATTTCTCGATTATTAAATTTGCCATCCCTGACTGTTTTTAAAATTGCACCCTCTAATCCCCTCACTATTTCCTTAACCTTCTGATTGTAATTTTTAATCTTCATTCGATCGGTTGCCTTAACTCCCTGTAAAAGTCGTAGGAACGGATCCTTGGCGACTGACAAAGCGTAATTGATTAATGCCCGCTCGTTGGTCCCATCTTGATAAAAAACGGCCACCTGAACGACTCCGATTAAAAAATACTTGGTACCAATAATGTCCCCATGCTCAGTTTGCTCGACCGAATTATTGAAATCGACACGCAAAATGAGATTTTTCTCAATTAGTCTTTTTAAATCTTCCATATCGCTATTTATTTGGTCTAAATATTTTAAATCCTGCCTTCTTTGCCAAACCCATTGCACATGCTCCCTTGTTCTTGGCATCCACACTCTCTGACACATCCAGTAGAATATTTTGCACTTTTTGAAATCCGATCTGCCGAACAACTCCAACCCATGCTTTGTGATTTTTTTGATCGCCTATCCTGCCCAACAGATAATGCAATTTGCCACTTTCCTCGTCCGATAGTTTATCCACAGTTTTCTCTGTAACGTTAACGTTGTTTTTATAACTATTAGTATTATTATCGTGTTCGTTTTCGCGAATAGGTAACCGTTCGCCAAACTGGACAGTTTCGGGATCTTTTGTGTTGTGACTATTCGTATTCGTGAACAGTTCATCGACCTTGGGTAAAAGCCGTACATACAGTCTTTGATGAATTATCCGGCAAGCAACATAACCCTCCTTTTCAATTTTTTTAATTCTTGGTGTAATCGCACTTTTGCTTTTAATACGCAATAAAGGCATCTCTTTCATAAGATGCTTATAATTCACCCATGTATAACCGTCTTGACGCTCCTTCTCTATTTTTTCATTGAGAGAGGTGCAGATGAAACACAAATATTCAATAATAGCACTCTCGATAAGATCGAGTTTTGTGTAGGCTAAAACTAATTGATTTATTGTTATCGTGTATTGCATGTGACAAGCATGGATTAAAAGAGTTGTGGGCTTGTAATACGAGAGGTGAATCAGGTCGAAACCCAATCCCTGGACTAGCCGACCTCTCGCCTTACAAGGCCACAAAGGCCTTGTGTATTGCAAGTCAGAAAAATAAAAATGATTTATATTTTCTGACCATTGGTTTTTTATTACGTTCTGCCAAGATATTCTCAATCTCTGCAATTCGCTTGCTATCTCTATCATTCTCCCGCTTCACAATTTGCCGAAACTCTCCCAAAAGATAATTCCGAGATTGGATGCGAGATTTAAGCCTCACCTTTTCTGCGATTAGATGAGGAACGCTTGGCTCGCTAGTTAACATCTTCGTCACCTGATTTTTTAGATGACACCTTATCTGGAAAATCAACAGCCAAGGCATCCTGAATTACAATCTTCAAAGTTTCTAGTCCAGCATCAAGTTCTGATAGTTTTTTAATCTTTATCTCCTCCCAACTATTAGTACCGAAAACAATCTCTGATGCCTCAATTCGCTTTTTCTTATCAGCTGCTCCGGTGCTTGGCCAAGCCTTAACTAATTCATTTGAGATCTTTTCCAAAACAATCTCTCGTTTACGCACATATTCACGTTTATCTTCCTCGGTTTTAAACAAACCAGTTGAGTCAGTTTCAACAATCTCCCGCTTAACTGGATTAGCCAGCATATCATCAATAGCAGGTTCAAAATTAGTAAAATCTGGATTCATAAATGTTTTGCCATCAATCAAAGTTGAGCGGTCTTTAACAATTGTCGCTTGACGATATACTTTCTTGTCCTTACCCAATATCTCCTCGAAGCGTTCCATTAAAACCAAGATGTCAGGCTCGTAGGCTGTCTCCCCTTCTACCTTCATCTTCACACCTGATTTATAGATTTCACGTTTGCCGGTATCTGCGTTGATTTCATTTTCATATTCGAACCCGGCACGACCGCACATAATAATATGATATGGATCACGAACAAGCGGGTCAGAAAACTCTGCCTTCCACATCGGCTTCAATATGCCCCAATCCTGAAATTGCAGATGAGTGCGTCCAACTTTGCGTTTGTACGATTCGACGGTGTCCTCCCAAACGTGGGAGATTGAATCGATGATAAGAATGTCGGAAACTTGCTGATCACGCAAAAGCCTCATCGACTCTTTAAGATCGGCGAGCGTGCGTGATTCCTTGACCAGTAACTCAATGCCAGCCTCGTTAAATACTCTCTTCAAAAACTTGGCCGCTTTTTCTGTATCGAACATAACGACTGGTTTTTTTGATTTGATTTTCTGATGAAGTCCGATTGCAACCAATGCAGATGTATAGGTTTTGCCTGAACCAGCGAAACCCTCAAAAGCTGCTTTGAAGTATGGCTTGGTGTTAGCGACTTCCATAAAGAAGTTGCCGTATGATTTAGTTGCCTGCTTAATAACAGGTTTAGTCATAGTTTTTGTTTGCATAAATTTCTTGATCACCCCCTAAACAAGGGATAATATTAAATATTTTTCTTAAAATTTATCAGCTTGACTAATAAAATCGTTGCTGATAAGTTTGTAATTGATCCTTTCAAAAAGTGCATTTTTTGATAGGAGTTCATAACACCTAGGACATCCACCCCACAAAGGGTGGGTGTCTTAATTTATTCGACCTAATCTACGTCTGGCATTTTCCAACCTTTGTAAATCACGCCAAATGTCATAAGGCTCAAGAGATCCGCCTAACGGATAGTCTTCAGAACAATCAAACGTTTCGGACATCTCTTGGGGTACTGAATCCATAAAATCACCCCCTTTCTCATCATTTCGAACTCAAGTCGAAATGAATTAATAGTTAAATTTTCAAAATAAACAAAAAACCCGCAAATATGATCGATAAACTTTTTTTATCGATTTATTTGCGGGTTTTGACTAGGTTATCCACAAAGAGTGGAAATGCCCAATTTTTAACTCCCAACAATGGCAATCAAACAAAAAAAGCTATGACCGTGAGGTTATAGCTTTTTTATATGCGAATATTGCACTAAATATTGATTTTTCGCTCTACATCATTTTTTTCCGAATAAAGGCTGGTATTCCCAAATCATCTTCTTCATCAGTCTCATAACTATCTTTTCTTCTGGCTGGCTCGGCCTGTGCTGCCTTAACTGGGGATATTTTCGGTCTTGAGGGTGAAACGTAGTTATTGTTTTCCGGCGTTGAATGACTCATAGAATTAGTAGCACTAACCGGTGTACTAATTTGACTCTGCTGACCTGAAGCAACCACTGGATTTGGAATATAAGGATGGCCACCCATACTGCCAGAATAAGTCTCAACTCGACGACCAGGTGTGCCCTGATCAAAGCCAGTAGCCACGACGGTAATCTTGACCTCATCCTTCATTTTTTCATTTGTAATAATACCGAAAATAATCTTTGCATCTTCATCTGCCGAGGCCGTGATAATTTTGGCGGCCTCCTGCACCTCACCCATGCCCAAGTTTGAACCGCCTTGAATCGTAAACAAAATGCCTCTAGCACCATCAATCGACATTTCAAGTAATGGCGAATTGATGGCTAATTTGGCCGCCTCTATCGCGCGATTTTCGCCGGTGGCCTGACCAATGCCCATTAAGGCTGAACCTGAATTCGACATAACAGCCTTGACGTCGGCAAAGTCGACATTAATTCGACCAGGCACAGTAATGAGTTCGGCAATTCCCTGCACTCCCTGTCGCAAAACATCATCGACTTTAGAAAAAGATTCAAGCAAAGATGCCTTTTTATCTATAATTTGAAAAATTCTATCGTTAGGAATGGTGATAATGGCGTCAACCTTATCAGTTAACTCCATCATGCCACGATCAGCCAAATTTTTGCGCTGATTACCCTCAAAAGCAAAAGGCTTTGTAACAACGGCAATGGTCAAAGCACCTAAGTCTCTAGAGATTTCTGCCACAATCGGACTAGCACCTGTACCAGTACCTCCACCCATACCACAAGTCACAAAAACCATGTTAGCATCCTTTAAAACCTCTCTGATTTCATTTTGGGATTCTTCAGCTGCTTGACGACCGAGCTCTGGATTCATACCTGCTCCTAGGCCGCGCGTCACGCCTTTGCCAATATGTAATTTTTTACTCGCTTTATTGGCATGAAGAGCTTGAATATCGGTATTTATTGCAATAAACTCAACGCCTTTAATACCCAAATCAATCATGTGGTTAACAGCGCTACCGCCGGAACCGCCTACACCAACGACTTTAATTTTTGCGAAAGTTTCAATTTCAGGCTTAATTTCTGCCATATATATAATTAAAATTATCTATTACAATAAATGATATCTTATGTGACCCAAATAGGCAAGGCTAAATAAATTCGCAATAATTTATTTAAAATACTAAAATTCAACCAACTAATACCAGGCCTAGGGCTTAAGCTTGCCTAAAAAACCCTTGACCGAGCCGAGTGCTCCTCCAAAAAAATTGCTCGCCTGTCCACCAAAACCTTTTTTCTCAACCACATGTTTTGAGCCCCAAACCACTAATCCTAGCGCCACCAAATAGGCTGGGTCATTAACTTTATCTACAATAACAGTAGCATTTTTGTTCGTACCGAGACTTGCCGGTAAGCGCAGCTTCAGTTTAGCTACCTCAAGTAAATCAGCCAAACCAGAGCCGCCACCAACAATAAAAGCGCCAGCTGGCAGCATGCCTGATCTTTCGACTTTTTTCAATTCATCGTCAACTTTTTCAAAAATCTCTTCAACCCGAGCTTCAATAATCTCAGCCAAATAATGACGAGAGACGTCAACCACTTCATCCTCAGCCAACCCCTCATCGGCCGCTAGTGGCCGAACGTCAACCTCAGCTGTATTATCAAACCTGGTTGGCTTAGCTGAACCATATTCTAGCTTTATTCGTTCTGCTAAATTGATTGGGCAACGAAGTCCTAGGGCAACATCAGAAGTAATATGAGCCGAACCAATTGGCAAAACCGCGGCATGCAAAACCTCACCTTCCTCAAAAATAGAGATACCAGTAGTTGCAGAACCCAGGTTAATAACCACTGCGCCCAATTCTTTTTGCTTGCTAGTTAACACCGCCTCGCCTGCCGCCAAAGGGGCTAAAACTAAATCCTCAATCTCTAAACCTGTACGGTAAATTGCCTTGGTTAAATTGTTGATTTGCGAAGATAGTGCTTGAACAATTAAAATCTCCACTTCAAGCCTAACACCATTCATACCAATTGGATCCTTGATATCACCCTGACTATCAATCGCATAGCTAATTGGTATAACGTGAATAATCTCAAAATTTGGCGGAACGGATAGGGCTCTGGCCGCCTCAATGGCGCGCTCTACATCTTCTTCGGTAATTTCACCATTATTTTTACCAACAGCCACTACCCCCTTACTTCGTTCACAACGAATATTTGGAGCGTTAACACCAACAAAAACTTTGGTAATTGGAATTCCAGTCAATCGTTCAGCCTTTTCCAAGCAATCCGATATAGCCGCTGTTGCACCATCTATGCTTGTAACCACCCCTTTGCTGATACCGTCAGAAGGCACACTAACAGCTCCTATAATTTGCAAATCTTCACCCTTTTCCAATTGGACTTTCTGACCGATTACAAGACGAACTGCAGTTGAGCCAATATCAAGACCGGCAACGATATTTTCTCGCATAATTAACTCTTAAACAATTTTTAAATATAGAAATATTATACCAAATTTATGCTAATGCTACAAGCAATGCATAAAACTTAGGACCAAAAATAATTAACCCGACAATTACAGCACTTATGGAAGCAAGTAAAACCGCTGCAGCCATAATATCCTTTATTTCCTTTACGTAACCATGGATTCTTGGCTTCAAAATATCAGTCACTCTTTCAACAGCACTATTAACTACCTCCATTATTACCACCAAAGTAATACAAAGAATTAAAAATAACCACTCAATAGAAGATAAACCAAACAAAAAACCGATTAAAATGGTAATAATTGCCATCACCGTGTGTATCTGAAGATTTTGCTCTTCGCGCCATGTCTTTACTAACCCCTTAAAGGCATAGGTAAAACTTTTTATTAATCTTTTTAGGCTCATATTTATTTAATACTATCAGTACTAGGCGTATGTCTGGGACTAATTTTTTTTATTATTTTTGCACCTAATTTCATCATCTTTAATCTATCACTATCAACCCCATCTTCATGTCCCAGTAAGTGCAGAATACCATGAACCAAAATAAAAATTAACTCATTTTCAGCTGATTGCTGAAAATTCGGGGCTTGATCAATAATTTGCTTGTAACAAATTATTAACTCCCCTAAGTCGTTACCATCACCAGCATATGATAAAATATCTGTGACTTTATCAATACCTCGCAGTTTCTTGTTTAGTCGACGTATAGCCGACCCGGAAACAAACGCAATAGAGAGATTGCAATCATTTTTGTCAAAATATTTCAGAGTTTCAGTAGCAATAAACTCGATCAATTTTTTATCAACCGCCAACCTAGTAGTATTGTTTATTTCTATCATTTGAGGCTAAAGGTATTAGCAATGACTTTAATAATATTGGGAAAATTATCAACATTCGTCACACCTAGATTATAATTAATTGCCACAATATTTTTTTTATTATTATCCATCAAATAATAGGTCAAATTGTCTGCCGTCCTTATGCCGTTCCATAAAACCGTACCAGCAGAATTTGTTTGAGTAAAAATTTGATTGGCACTTATTTGTGATACACTAAACTGCTCCTTGTACCAATTTTCCAAAGTCAAAGCATCGGCATTCGCACTCAAGCTAACCGTAACCGACTGTCCGTCAGGAGTAGTCAGTATTACGGAATTATTATCTTGCGCCTTAAACGGCCAGCTGCGAGGATAAGTAAATGCAAATAATGAATTGGAATACTCGGCCATATTTGGATTTTCAAGTAACTTACCAGTACCAGCCGGGTTGTATCCCTTGGTCACCTCAACAAGATCAGCGTATGTATCTCCATCAGAATCAGCCGCATTAATATTTGTGCCAAGTAATTTTTCTTCCGGATCCAATAAACCATCAGCATCAGAGTCAAGAGCTTGACTTAGGGTTGCTGTTGCAACTTTTGGCTCAACCACAAGGGGCTGACTGCTACTAGCCGATGTCTTAGCTAAACTTGCTTGCGTGTTTAACATATCTGGTGTTGGCGTGGCAATTACGGGTGTTTCAACTACCGGCTCGATTGCAATTTTAGGCGTTTCAGTAACAACTTCAGTCTCAGCTTGATTATTTGTCTGAACAATTGGAGCTTGAATAGTATTTTTTGGAGCAAAAACAAACCAGCCTATGCCAGCAAGGACGACCAGAAAAACTAAACCACCGCCAGCAATAATAAGCATCCCAGTTTTTTTGGCCTGTTCTCCATCATGATGCATTTCCTTGTAACGTGTTGGCATTGTGTGTATTGCCACCTCATCAAAAACGTTATAAGTTTCAACTATTTTTTCAGGAGTCATATCATCGACTGGCTTTTCGTCTTTTGTGGTTGTTTTTTTTGAACCAAACATATTTTTTTGTATTAATTTGAAATCTTGGATGACTTACCGGTCACGTCAAATAATTTACCCTTGCCTAAGGGATTGTAGCCTTTGGAAACTTCTTCACCATCCTTGTAGCCATCTCCGTCAGTATCTGCCTTTAGTGGGTCGGTGCCGTAAATCCTAACCTCCTCCTTATCTGTTAGACCATCGTTATCTGTGTCCTTGCTGTTAATATTAGTTCCAAGCTTTATTTCTTCAGCATCAACTAGGCCATCTTGATCAGTGTCAGTTACTATTGGGGCTGAAATTATAGAACTATTAGGAACTGTGGTAGTGCCTTTATTTTCGTTTGATGTTGTCGAGACAAGATTAGAAACATTTTCCGTGTTGTTTAAGGTCTCCGGTGGCGTAACTGTTTTAATTTCATTATTTTTTTTCACCTCAGCTGCAGGATTTTCTGCGACTGGCACACTTTTGTTGGTTGATTTAATCTTGGTCAAAATTAGCAAAGTGCCGACAGCAACCACTGCTAAAACACCAATGATACCGAGCAAGATGTAAATATATTTTTTGTTCATGCCAGCACCTGAAGTGGCCGCACCAAGTTCAGCATCAGCAGCAATACTGTTAATCGACTGAATGAGCTCTGGATTATTTTGATTTGAACCACTTAACGGGTTAAAATTACCCTTGTCAACACCAGCAAATATATCTTCGGTAATTTTTGGTGGGACCATAGCATTGTCAGTCTTGACCGACGCAGGAAAGCTGGCGTTGTTTTGTTCTTCAAACATATTATTGATTAAGCTTTAATTATTTACTATTAATATCTTTAGGATTAGTATGCGTCACATTTATTTCTTGTCCGTCACTTACGCCGTCATTGTCAGTATCAGCTTTAAATGGATCGGTGCCTATTGATTTTTCTTGGGCGTTACTTAATCCGTCCTTGTCCGAGTCTAGTGGTAAAGCATTGATAACCGTCTGGCAATGATTTCTTAGATCAGCATCTGTTATTTTATCACACGACTTTAAATCACGCGAATTTATGGCCAAAGTGTGAGCAACAATATTTTGACACTTCTTGCTATCTTTAAAAATTTTACAGTCAGTAGTCTTTTTAAAATTAACAGAAAAGGTGTCCATACAAGTTTCAATATATGGACTAGTCAAATCATTACATCGTTCTGGCGTGCTACTCGAGATTATCTTTTTTAACACAATATTACTAGCGCAATCACTGGCCAACTTTTTATCAGAGACCAAATCACACATTTTCTCATCTGTTACATATGATGCCACTGAATTAATGCAACTATTTTTGTCTGCCGCTACAACCACCTTGTTGCACTCATCTATTCTGTTAGCCAAAACCGCCTGCATGGTTCGATTGTAATCTTGCGCCGTTTCTGCCTTTTCAACAATTTTTTGTTGATTCACGGATTTGCTTAAAAAACCCTTATCACCACTTCTAATAAAATAAAAACCAAGACCAGCAAAACATATTAAAAATAGGATACTAATACTAATAATTTTTGTACGATTCATGTTTATTTTATTCTAATATTAGAAACCACCGGCGTGACACCAGTATCATTAGATTTTAAAACTACTTTAATTTTCAAGTACCTGCCCATGTGATTAGCATCAAGATAACCGGTAGCATTCCAGTCACTGGCAATGAACATACTACCATCGAGCAAGGCTGGATTATCGTTAGCAGCTACGTATACCTCAACACTGGAATTCGAACCAGGCTTAATGAATTGATCCCAACTGATCGAACCCCATTTACCACCGGCAGAGCCATGATCCATTACCTCACTCAACCAAGTCCCAGATCGCATAATCTTAGCTCTATTTAAGCCAGCCATATCGGCATAGGTATAGACAAAACTACCTAAGCACCCACCAGGACTCGAACTAAGGCCAGAATTGTCGGCTGTTTTGGCACAAAAAACATTAGTGCCACGATCAAGCTGAGAACTTGTTGTCTGACCGGTAGCTGCATCAACAAAATAAATCCTTGACGCACCAGCCTCAGGATAAGCAATACTAAAAACTAAGCCATCAGAGGTTCCACTAATACCATGCATTTCAGTCGTGCCAATACTAATGGTATAAAGCTTTGAAACTACATCGGTAGTAGAATTGTAATTAAGTCCAACAATGTCCTTATTTGCAAACCCTGAGCCCCAAATACGGCCATAAGAATCACTACTGACACCACTTACAAAACCAGCAAAGGGATAGTATTTAACCTCATTCGTCGCCTTTTTATACCTATATACCCCACCAGAACCAGAATAAATACCGAACCATGGTGTATCAGATGAATCAATGGTCACTCCGTATATAGCACCACCACTAAAGTTAAAATATTCAGGTGTTGGTGGCGTTAAGTTGGTATTAATTTTTGTAACTTGACCGGTACTACACCAAGGACAACTTTGCACCCACAGATAACCCTTACTATCACCAGCTAAGCCATAAATTTGCTTGCCGATATTAACATGATTTAAAATTGTACAAACTCCTGGAGTGGCAGTGGCAGAAAATAAAGTAATATCACCAGTATACATGTTAGCCGCCCAAGCATTACCATCCTTATCCAAAGTTACACCACCACCATTTGCGCCGCCAGTATGGGCAGGGTCCGTAAAACATGTTCTAAGAATTACCCCCTCATTGGTAATCTGGCTAACCGTTTGCTGTGATCTGTTGTGCACCCAAACATCACTGGTTTCGACGTTAACAGCAGTGCGCGATGGGAGACCACCACCAGAATCAAACTCTCCAAGTGATTGGCCAATTTTTTCCTGAAAGGCATTATCAATTGAACACGAGGACAAACCATTGACTGGATTTAAGGCACAGATTTTTTTCGGACCGTTAGTAACTCTGAACTTAATGACTTTTGCAGCATTAGTGTCAGCTAGCCAAGCATATGGCGTAGGTTGGATACCACTTAGTTTCAGGTATTGACCATTCGGCACATCATTAGCGGTAGTGTAATTAGCATTATTATCATAAACGACGGCATTGGCGAGCGAATCAATAATGCCGTTACCGTTAAGGTCACCAAAAGTATTAATCGCACCACCGTCCTTTGTCCAGACGCAACTCAAACTACAAGCACCAGCTAGGCCGCACATAATATTACAAGTACTAATTTTTTCACTTTCGTTACCAGCACTATCGATAGCAGTGACGGCAAATTTGTATGACACGTCTTTATTCAAATATGTACTGTTGATTTTTAAGGAATACTTGCCCGAATTATTTTTACTAACAGCCAATGAAGCAGCATAATCTGACATTAAATCAGTACCGCTGGCAACATAGTAAACTTTAAATTTAACAGCATCACCGTTATTGTCTACTAGATTATTATCCCAAGAGATAATCGCCGAGCCATCAGCCTCACGAGTACCTTTTAAATTTATTGGAGCATTTGGAGGCCAAGTGTCGGCAACGACAGCTGAGACCTCGGCGGCAGGCTTGCTTTCAGCTCCAGTATCTGCTGAAAGTTTGGTAACCGTAAAATAATATTTGTTAGTATTTATCAAGTCCTTAAAGACGTAACTAGACTGAACGCCACCCTTAATTACTATCGGGGGTCCATACTTTTTACTTGCCACACCGTAATAGATCTTATAACCTCCAGCCAATAGATCTGAGGTCCAATTCAAGGTTAGAGCACTGCCTTTAGCTTCGGGCATTGCCGTTAGATTCAAGGCACTGGCGTCAGGCAGTAAATCCCTCATGAAATAAAACTCTTTATAAACTTGCCTGCAAGTGCCGCCAGTCTGGCAGTCTTGGTCACTACTACAATTACCGCCAACGCCACCACCTGAACAAATATTATTGACACAAGTCTTGACGCCAGCCGGCGCATTACAATCACTTGAGGCAGTACAATCAAGCTTGTTTTTGTAACCAGCGTCACACATACCTTTAGCTAGACCGCCGATTGGTGCAGAAGTGTTATTAACGGCTGGATAGTCACTATCGATAGTACCTCCATTGTCACGACAGTAATAGAACTCAAATTGATTATTGTCACACTTTACCAAATTATTAAAGCCGCAATTTGCATTACCATCCTTCCAGGGCCAAGTTGCTAGACTTAAAATCGGTGGCCAAGGATTATTACAGATAAAGATTCTAGCCAAAGCGTTCGCTGTTTTAAATTGTCCGACAGTGCCATTTATAGCGTCGACGTCTATGGTTGTTGAGGCATTGACCAGAGTCTGACGATCTGGCGTGCCATCGACAGCCATGATTTGCTGGCTACTAGCATTGCTAGCCAAATCATAGGTCGCACCGTCACCAATAGTTACGACGCCAACATTACTCGAAGACCAAGACCAGCTCCACGAATACACACCAGCGATACTGGTGATGGGCTTGTTGTTTTTATCAAACGTCCTGCCGTAATAAACCTTATCATTATCATTATTATTACTATCAAAACTGGAGTTCGGCGGTAAAATCTTGTCGTCATTTTTATCCTTTTTCAAATTTTTAAACAACCAGCTTTGGCCACCACGACCATCGGTGTCAATCGTTATATGGTCAAGCAAACAAACCCCTTTGTTATCTGAAGCGTCATTGAGAGTGGTAAATTTCCAAACATAGCCAAAATATTCAATTACGTTAAAGACATCCTTGCTCTCGGCATAACCAGGCGTCAATAAGACAGTCCCTGATCCGCCATCAGTATCATGAATACCAGTATTGATGGCCGACAAAACCCCCTCGTGAAGAGCATCATTTTGCACAGCGTCACCACGAATTATGACGTAATATTTTTTACCGCCATCAAGTAAATTTTTTGGAGCAAATTCAACTTTCTTGTTGGCATTCGTCATCGTCACAACACCATCAACAGTACAATAATTATGCCCAATCTCGGCATATGCCGTATCACTAATATTAAATATTCGACGGGCAAACATAAATATGCGTTCTAACCAACTGTAACTATGACCTTTTATTGTAGTTAGGTACGAGCCTGTCGGACATGCCGCGGAGTCATTGTCAGCTACAACTATGACATTGCCCGCAAAGCTACCAGGATTCATGGGTTCATTGAATTCCATGGAGATGACTGTATTACGACAAACATTGTTTGAGTTATTATTCGGAAAAGTTGAGGTGCCGAAAGGTCTAGCGCGACAGCATGTTTCTAAATCACAACTATCGGCGCCACCATTGCATTCAGCGTCAGTAGCACATCCACAAAACAAGCCACGTGACGCACCGCTACAAGAACCCTTGTCAGCCTCACATTTCAAAACCTTATCATTATTTTGAATATCCTTGACGGTTTTGGTGGTGCCGGGCGTACAACAACAACGACAATCCTTGTTGACCGCTAATGGATTGGTCAAGCACGATAAATTGGTATAACCACTATCGCAACTATCAGCCCCAACCAAACACTGTGCACCAGCTCCGGTGTCAATGCATAATTCCCCGGCCCTGACCTCACTGATAGCCGTTGAAGTCGCGACCGGCTGACACGAACAACCATTAGGATCACAAAATAAACCAGGCGCACAGGCGGGCAAACTCGCATTTGTACAAAGACCATCAGCGCCCAATGCATGGGAGCCAGCATAACTAACCTTCGTACAGGTATAATTTTTACCAGCGGAAGTTGTGGCTGCACCAATATTTTTACTATCGCACAAAGCCAAATTACTAGCTGTTATCTTAAGATAGCTACTATCTTTGGCTCCAATGATACACCAAGGCTTAGTGTCTGCCGAAGGTGAGGTGGCGGAGAGTGAAGTATTGACAGGACAAAACTTGTTCGGTGCCTTCGGAATCATCCAGTAACCAGTACCAACCGGAAGGCCGGCAACCGCCTGACAAGTCGAGGTGCTATTAGTAATCATGCCACCCTTAATCGAGCCAACAGGTGTGCATTTCGCCAAATCACTTAACTGCCCCACTGTACACTTGCCATTATTATCAAGATACGTGCCAACAGGACAGCCAGCAGCCAAATCTGTTTGCCAGTGATAAACCGTATTTCCTATCATCGGACCTTTAGCATAGGTAGTTGTGGCCGTGGTTGTACTTTTTACCTGCTGAGTAACAAAAGGTTTCTGCCAAGCGCTAACTTTTTCACAAGTCACCTCTGACAAATCGGTGCCGCCAATGGCTTTTTTGACCGTAGAAGTGGCACCATAAAAGGCACAAACTTTTGGCATTCGATTTAAAGTAGTACTGGCAACTAAACAAAAACTATTAGCCTCACCTGACAAGGTGGACATAAAAGAATCGTCTGGACACGGTGATTTATCAGTAAATACCCAGTAATAATCACCTGGTACGCCCAAACAAGTAGCAGTCTTGCCATTAATAGTCGATGTTGCATTAAGCACAGAGCAGGTGCGTGGTGTATCAACAAACATGAATTTTGTACCGACTGGATTATCCTTAAATTGACTATAGCCAGCAATTATTCCACTGGACATCCAATAACCGATATCAACGGAGCTCGTAGAGATGTAACTATTAGAAGAGTTGGTAGTTGAATCTGCCGCCGCAATCGCACTGCAGGGCTGATCTTCTTGTGCTGCATCGACACAAATACCACTAGGATTATCCTTCCACTCACCATTTAGAAAAACTTTTTCATCAATGTTGCAAACGCGCTCAGCAGTACCCGGCTTACAATTACAAGCCAAATCAGATGCGGCCTGGTCATATGAACCACCCACCATAACCTTACAACCAGTGCATTGGCCATAAATAAACTTACTACCTGCATCCTTTTGATCATTTGCACACAAACCACCCGTGCAGGTTAAGCCAGTACAACAATCCTGTGCCTCATTCCCCACCTTACAGCAACATTCACAAGTAAAATCAGCAACACATTTTCCAGCCGTACACTTTGTATCACCTTCACAAACTGGCTTATCAACAATGCACTTGTTATTATTACAGGATAAACCATCACCACAGATTGAACACAATTTTGGTACGAGTGGCGTACCGATTGTACATTTACCATTTATATCCAAAAACGTTCCTATTAAACAAGATTTGCCCTGTACATCAATTTGTGAGACGCCTTTACCACCAACACTACTACACATAGTAGGGGTAAAAATAACATCATCCATATACTCCTTATAACCAGAAGGGTCTGCATCACCTGGCGACATATAGTTCAAACCGACAATCAGTTTTACAAAACGAGTAGTTGGTCTAAAATTATTTATACCATTGCCAAAGGCCTCGCCATTAATAAAGCCTGTAAAATTAGTCCATGTTGTAGGTGCATCCTGACCAGATGCGGCAGTGTATAAAAATGTACCACCAGAGCTATGATTCATGACTTTGGTTACATTCGGAATTACCGGAAAGGCCGGTGGCAAGGCTGGAGCATTTAACTTTATTTGATTGCCAATCAATGCATTATAAGCACCATTGGTTACATCTAAATCATAATATCCAGCAGTAGTCCACGCATAGGCAGAGGTTATCGCAGGTTCAAATATGTCTTTATAAATATCAGTATCCTTTGGTAATTTAGTTGTATCGCCATCATAATAAAAAGCGAGTGAACGATTACCAGCAACTGAACCAGCACCGTTCCAGCCAGCAAATGACCCGTCTACTGTAATAGTGTCGCCCAACATAGAGGTTATTGTTACTGGACTTCCATAGCGAATAACCTGCCACGCAGAAATACTTACCTTATCTTTGTCATAAGTATCAAAGCCTAAATAAGTATGAGCCGACTTTGTACCCATAGCCTTGAATCTGCCAGCTATATAGTAAGATCTGGTTGTGTCTACTGGTATATAATCACTAAAAGTGTACCAATGACCCTGACCACTAACCGCATAAACCTTGTTTGGACCTTCTGATTCAATAGTTAAGCCAGAGGTTGTGTTAAATTTTGATAACGGATCAACGCCGTCTGCGTTATAATACCCATATTTAGCACCTGACAAATCAACTGTAGTGTTGCAAGTCTTACCTTTTAAGAAGCAACGATTATTTGCCACATCGTACTCACAATCGCCCCCACATTCCGAATATTTTGTATTGCAATACGTATCCGTACAATCGCCATGTTCTCCGCCATTACCAGTCTGACATGACCCCGGCGTATTCGGACAGCTAGCCGAGAGCATACAAGCATTAAAATTGGTGTAACCTGAACAGGTGGCTTTCAAGGTATCAAGTTCGGTTGAAAATGACCACTCAAAAGCACTCAATTTAATACTAGTAAAACAAGCATCTTGTAATTTATCAGTTGCCGTACTACTAGCCTGGCGACAAGTTTTAGCGAAAGATGAGCCATTCGGACAGCAAAACCAATCAGCCGTCGAGCCGCACTCCGCACTAGGAGAAGTCTTAGGCTCGCAAGTGCCAACTTTAAAGGCCAAATCATTACTATAACCATTTGTCGAGTGAAAAACCCGAACCTGACCTGACTCCGCTTTTTGCGGAACACTGGCGACTGCGGATGAGGCATTACCAAGACTGGAAAAAACCGTGGCACTGCTTGAGGTGGCTAAACGTTGAAAAATAACATTACCGGTCGAGGTACTAAAAGGAAAATATTCGCCTGACAAGGTCACACTATCGCCAACCTGACCGACAGTCGGGGACATCTTACAAAGACCGGGTGATAATTTAGCGGCCGTATTAAAGGTAAATTGTTTTTTAATAGATTTGACGTTAACTGTATTGTCACCGTTCAAATCAGCCTCTGCATTATTTACAATGTAAGCCTGTGAGATAATATTATAAAAAGTCGAGGTAGCCACTGAATCTGGAAAAATCAAACGTAAAGTGTAGGCAGTTCCATTGGTCAAACCGACTGGTGCTTTAACAATAATTTGCTTGTCAGTCCACAAGTTATCTGAACAAATATCGGGAAATTCATAACTGGCTTCAATGCCATCATCACTGGAAGTGGCAAAAAATACCCCAAATTTTGGTCCAAGTAACTGGGCCTTACTCGCATAGCCAAAGCCCATGCCGGAAATGGTAATATATTGACCAGATTTGCCAGCCGTCGGCGTAAAACCAGTAATCCGCGGACCAGTATACACCTCTGGGATCTTAAAAAAACTTAAATAATTACCGTAAGTCTTGCCACGTAAAGCAAAAACCGTGCTCGTACCAGGTCGAACACTTGGCACAAAACCATCGATATTAGTTGTATTATTAGTAAATACCCCTCGATAAGCTAGCGTCCTATTAAGCACAGCACCAAAATAACCAGTCGTACTCGCTACAGCGTCCAATAAATTTAACCCTTTATAGGTAAATGGTGCGGTAGAGGTGCCATAATTCGGGGTTAAACTACATAGGCCCGGCCTGACAATATCATTAACAACCAATCTTTTAATATTTGGCCCAAAACGATCTTCGGTTGAGTCGTACCATTTATTAGCTGTAGTATTTTCAACAATTTTAAAAGCCGTGGTTGAACCAAGCGTGAAACCAGCTGGCATCTTGATGGTCACCTCGGTATCGGTCCAAGCGGCTGGACACTCGACTATAGTGGTAGTGGCCTCAACTGCTCCAGTCCAATCGTCAGTTATCTCAGTATAGGCTGGAGTTGAGCTAGTGGCTGGGTGATTAATCTTTACTACTGACGAAGAGGCAATAACAAAGACCGAGCCTGCCACATTGCCAAAATTCCTACCAGCAAACGTAATAAGATTCCCTGCTGCCGAGTTGGGTGTATTCGTGTCACAACTATTTTTGGGGTCAGCAGCGGTTGTATGATCAGCATTCCAATGTTGGCAGTCATCCGTAATTAAACACGCCTCAGAGACGATAGCCACATCACTTGAATCTCGACAAAACCCGCCAGCTGGTGACATGCTCGTGATCACTGGGCGACCAATGTCAAGAGAGTCATTAGTGGTAAAGGTTATGAGACAAGGATTTTGAGCAGTGCATTGAAGTGACAAGCCAGAAGGCGTAATCAGACTGGCTTTGGCCTCAAACTGATACTGGGCCCAAGGCTCTAAACAATGTTCATAAGTAGTAGTCGCGCTGCCATTAAAATAAGCGCAAGTCGCATTTGCCACCAAGCTCACAACACGGTAAGTCGAGGTGGCCACGCTGAAAGGCACGTCACAATTTACAGTACAGTCAACAAAATCGGTAGTTGATGATATTTGGCGCTCACTTCCCTTTAGGTAGTAATTTCTTTTCTTTAAAAAGGTAAAACTAGACGTAGATACAGCATCTGCCGATACATCCAAATTAAATTCAAAAGAAGGTTTGTCATTGATGAAAACATTTTCTTCAAGATTACGCGGCGCAGTATAGGCAACATAAAAACCACCGCCACCGCCACCAGCCGCATAACCAAAAGTACCACCACCGGTTCCTTCACTATTCAAGCCAGTTGCCCCTATAAGCGAGTCGATTATGTAAGCAGCAATTGCAAAAGCTGAAAGAATAATAACCAAACCAATACCAGCATTTTTGAGAATACGCTTAGCATCCTCCATTTTCTTTTCCTCGCCATTAGCTGTCATATAGAGCCAGCCGGCATACATAATCAAACCAACAGCAATCAAACCCAAAAAGCCAAGAGTAACCTGAATCAATCTAGCGGCGATGATGCGAGGATCACCAGAACCCATGAAACGTGAAAAAGTGGTATTTAGCTCAGTTTTTTGATCGACGCCTCCATACAAGCCACTACTGTCAACTGCTTGAGCCATGGCAAATTTACCAGCAAACGCCAAAGCTAAAATAAACAAACCGCTAAATAATACTTTTCGCCAATTTTTCATTTACAATAACTTAATGTAGATAATTAGGTTTAGGTACGCCATCAACACAGGATGGTTGAGCCTGGGTTACACTGCAGGCACCAGCAATACCGGGCCCCTCAGAAGGTTTGAAACAATTCTGATAAACATCATTAATGCCAGAGCCATTTTGTGACCAATATTTCATACTTGGATCAAAGTCCGTGTGAGCAATTTCCGCCCAAGTTGTCTCAATCTCCCCATCATTATTAGGATCTTGCGGCAGTGACTTACCCCAATAACCTACCGCTGCTCCACTATAAGCGCCAATATTAAGCAATTTATGATTAATAATCGTACTTGTGGATATTATAGCATTTCGGGCACCAGAAGTTAAAGTCGAAGACATCATAACTTCACTAAACTTCGAGATCACTCGGTCGGTAGACTTGACATTAAGCGCATTTATCGCCGTATTGGTTTCAAGCGTCAAGATCTTGGGCGGATCAATTTTTAATTCACTGCTTGTCCAAAAAGTAAAAAAGTAATTATCACCTGTCTTTTGTGCGTTAGTCAAAATATCAGCGCCAAGGCAAATTTCTCCCAAGCCGCAAATTGCGATTTCATTTTCCTTGGTGCAGGCCTGACCCTTGCGAGGACTTGAAGCAGTACAAACACCATAAATCTGATTTTCATTAAATCCCGAAACCGCGCCATTGGCACTACTATCACGATTGCCATTTAGAGCATTAAACGATGAGTCCATCAAACCGCCATTTGCTGACATAATATTAGCGGTTGAAACAGGATAATTAATAATATTGGTCGTTGAGGCCGTATCTTGGCAAGTCTTATAAGCAGTAGCAGCTGTGACACTGCCTGCTGGCAGATTGCTACAAGTCTTGAATGGTAATCGAGTCGAGCAGTCAACATCTGTCGCACAAGTCTCCAGGTCTGGTGATTTTAACCACACTTTAATATTACTCTTGGGCGGCAAACAATAAATCTTTTCTCCACAACCATTAACTCCACACTCAGTATCTGACCTAAATTCAACCGTCTTATAAACATTCGAAAGCTTAAAAACTCCACTTAAATAATTGCCGACACATTTTTTTGGCACTCCATCACATTTAAAAGACAAACATTCGCTATCGAGCGCACAAATATCACCAGCAACTTTCGAGCCGACGGCGTTAACTACCTGAATGAAATTACCAACCTGTGAACTAGAACCAGATAAAGTTAAAGGATTCATAGCTTCACTAAAATTAATCTGAATACCAGAATTCATCGGTTTGTCTTTACGACCCTTGGTGGTATTAATGACACTCAATGAAACACCACCCAATAAGGTGCCACCAGCTGATGGGAGTAATTTTAATGGATCTGAAGTTAAAAGTGCAATTTTGTTAGCATCAGCATTGGCCATTTTACTCGCAAGATACAAAGTTGAGGCGAGACGATCAGCACTAAAAGCAGGATCTGTCTGGCCATTTATCACAGCCATTAAATTGTCGGCCGTTAGCGCTGTGGTTAATCCAATCTTGAAACGCTTATTAACTAGGTCTTGCCCGCCAGTTGTCGGAAAATACTTATCATTGCCAATCTGAACCCAATCACCGGTTGTGGCTGGAGTAATTTCAATTTTCCATTGATTACCAGTAATAACATTACTACTAGTAATATAACCACTCAGGTCTGACTTGAAACGGTCTCCAGTCAAACACAAATTAAGACCACAAACATCAAATATTAGGCATTTGTTATCACTTGACAAAGTATTTGAGCCGCCAATGGGCGTGGTAACACCGGCAACCATCTTGGTAATCGTGGCATAGCTATTATTGATAGTTATTTTAAACTCAGAGTCGCTACAGGCAGCATTTATCGTGGCCATGGCGGCTAAGGTTGGACCAGTTTCAGAAGTCACTGCCGTTACGACAGCTGGCGCTTCGACGTCCAGTGTGGTGGTTAAAATTTGCAAAGTACCTTTGGAAGTAGTGGCATTACTCGTGGCGCCTTCGATGTCCTGGTCATTATCTGGCGCAGGAAAGGTCTCACCAAAGGAAACCTCAGGTGGCGTCAAATCTATTTTATTTGAGACCTCAAAACTCCAACTCTGATCCCGAACAGTGTCATAAGATCTAAAGGCATTGTCACCGTTTAGTTTTTTCAGGTAATCGGTCAAATAAACCGTATGCCAAATAAACTCGGAAGGTGATCCAAGATAACTTTTAGGTTTAAAAACAAAGGTTTTACCATCTGTTGAATAAACAGTAGCGTCATACCAACGACAGCTTGATGAGGCAATAGCACTTTCCTTTTCGCAATTCGTGGCCTCAATAGTTTTATAAATTCGAACATTTGGTGCAAAAAAGCCTGCTCTAACCTCTGACTGAGTAATACTTTCCCCAAAACAGGATGTTTTCGAGGTGGTGGCACAAATGGTCGAAGCGTCAATCGGCTCTCTAAAAGTCACGATAATGCCGGTATTTCGTGCGACGTCAGTCTGATTTGGTTCCGGATAAACAGTCTCAATAATGCCATTACCCAGACCGCCGATGCCAGCACCATGCTGGCCGCCACCGGCCGCGCCACCCAAAAAGTCACCCGAACCTTGAAAAAAATAGCTAATAATAAAAGCAACAACACTCCAGGCAGAAAAAATAATCAATAAGCCAATGGCCGTATTCTTTAATACATCTTTGGCGTGTTGAATTTTTTCAGGATTGCCGCCCGAGGTCATCCAGAGCCAACCGCCGTAGAGTATCAAGGTGACCGCAATCAAGCCCAAAAAACCAAATAAGACATTTATAACCTTGGCTACGATTGCTCGCGGGTCTGAATTCGACTTACCAATAACCCCAATTGCCGCCTGAGTCTGGGTCTTTTGATCGACTCCGCCGAAAGTGCTGGCATTATTGACCTGTGCATTTGCCGCGATACTAAAAAAAGCCAAATAAAAAATTCCCATCAAGCTGATACTAGATAGTAATTTCGTTAATACGTGTTTGTTTTTAAGCATGGGTTAAATTGAAACTATTTTGACTAATCCACAATTAAGTATTATTATACCATAAAGATGCTCAAAATAAAAAGTGTTGAATATCAGCCTAAAAACACTTTTATTTACTGGTAGAGTGACCATAAAATAATTTTATGACGATTGAACAAATAATAACTCGAGTCAAAGAGAATAACCCTGAAGCTGACATTGAACTACTTGAACTCGCCTTTCAGTATGCTGACCATGCACACGAAGGCCAATTCAGACGCTCGGGCGAACCATACATCGAACACAGCCTGCATACCGCCTTTATTTTGGCCGAGATCAAGGCTGATCTACCGACGATTATGGCCGGATTATTACACGATGTACCCGAAGACACGGAATATGACCTTGAAGACGTCAAAAAGAATTTTGGCGAGGAGATTGCCACTCTCGTTGAGGGTATAACCAAACTAAGCAAGATAAAATACCGTGGCATAGAAAGATACGCCGAGAGTCTGCGTAAAATGTTTCTTTTTATGGCCTCTGATATTCGCGTCGCTCTTATAAAATTTGCCGATCGTTTGCACAATTTACGCACCCTTGATTCCCTGCCGCCCGAAAAGCAGGTACGAATCGCCCAGGAAAGCATTGAGATTTATGCTCAATTAGCCGGTCTACTCGGCGTTTGGCGTCTCAAGTGGCAAATTGAGGATCTGTGCTTCAAATATCTTCACCCCGAAGAATTCAACAAACTTCAATACAAATACGAGGTCGAACAACGCGCCGAACAAAATCAATTCATTCAAAAAACCAAAGAAAAACTGACAAATGGCTTGATTGAGGCCAATATTAAAGGAGAGGTCTCGGGCCGTTTTAAGCATTTGTACTCGATTTGGCTAAAAATGCAGCGAAAGGATCGGCGGTTTGATGAGATTCAAGATGTTTTTGCCCTCAGAGTCGTTGTTGACGATATTGCCGATTGCTATCGTGCCCTGGGTGTCATTCACTCCATCTGGCGACCAAAAATCAATCGCTTTAAAGATTATATCGGCGTACCTAAACCTAATGGCTACCGCTCGATCCATACCACAGTTTTTGGTATTGACGGCAAAGCAACCGAATTCCAAATTCGCACCAAAGAAATGAATGTTGAGGCCAACTACGGTATTGCTGCCCATATCTACTACAAAACTGGTCATGCCGAAAAACAGCCGCGTTGGATCAAAGAAATTATCAATCTGCAAAAAGATTTTGAGAATAATACAAAGGATTTTATCAAACAGGTTAAGTTCGAGATTTTTCGTGATCGAATCTTCGTTTTTACGCCTCAAGGCGATGTCTATGACCTGCCCTCTGGCTCAACGCCAGTCGATTTTGCCTTTGCCGTCCACACCGACATTGGCAGCCATTGCTCAAGCGCTATTGTCAATGACCGCATCTCACCGCTCGACACCAGCCTCAAATCTGGCGATCATGTCGAAATCCTGACCGACAAAAATCGCAAAGGCCCAAGCAGAGACTGGCTGAAATTTGTCAAAACCTCGAGAGCCCGCAACAAGATAAAATCCTACGTCAATCAATCACGTTTTGAACAACTCAGAAAATTCATTCCTGGCATGAAATAAAAAAACACCTTAATTATTAAGGTGTTTTTTGTATTTACTACTTAACTTCAATTGAAGTCTTGTTGATCGCCATATAACCTAGACTAAAAAAAGCGGCCACAATGAATGATAATAAATACGGCTGATAATCAAGCCAAAAAATTAACAGGATAAACGGCACAAATACGACGCGTGTAAAGTCCATCATGATTTCACGTTGGACTATGAAATGAAAATAATCGCGCTTGGCCGCCAAATCATAGGTATAAGCCGACCAAGGCAATTGCAGCATGTTGCCTGTGATTTGTTTGTATGAATCGATGAAGACCGCCGAAGTAAAACTATCAGCAAATAAACGTCCCAGCCAACCAAAAAAATAAAGGATATTACTAATCTTGATAATATGCCTCTTGTCAGTACGATCGGACATTTTACCCATCAGATAAAAAACGACAAAAGTCACACCAGTCACAATTGAATTCAAAGCGCCAAAGGCCTCGGTGCCTTGCACTATCTTGAATAAAAAAATTGACCAAACGGCAAAACCAATCCATTCCTCAACTGCATATCCGCCATAACTCATAAACAAGGGCGTGTTGACCTTGCGAAACAGATCTTTCCAGAGGCCTCGGGGATTGAATGGGATCGTATTCTTGACCCGCTTAAGCATTATTATCGGCACCGCTGAAGAAAAAATCAAGATGGTCGCAACGACAAACAAGGTTTTAAAACCCACCAAAGCAATAATCATGCCACCAATCAACGGCGCCGCAATCGATGCAAAAAGCGCCGTGGCTTGCAAGGCGCCAACTTGTCGACCACGATGGGCCGAATCGGAATGTTCAACAAAATTCAAATGATAGCTAAGGGCCGAGAATTGCGTCTTTAAAACATTAAAAGTCGGCAAGATGGCAAATAGCCAGCCATGGCCGGGCAGCAGTCTTAGTGAGATTAAAAAACAAATCTTGAAAACTGCCGAAACCAAGATCGAATATTTCACGCCAACTCGCGCCACCACCTTAGCAATCGTACTAGCG
>Ga0194059_1000032_pt1 | contig 79005 bp, 52 predicted proteins | sample SepL6211m_MetaG_FD_163426 | JGI IMG/M metagenome (GOLD analysis project Ga0194059, IMG submission 163426) | Anoxic zone freshwater microbial communities from boreal shield lake in IISD Experimental Lakes Area, Ontario, Canada - Sep2016-L626-11m | ecosystem: Environmental > Aquatic > Freshwater >...
GTACCACTGCCTGCCCCAGTACCACCACCAGTGCCACCGCCACCAGCTCCAGTACTTGTGCTATCGCCCGTCGTGCCAGAACCCCCACCAGTGCCGGCTCCAGTACCAGAGCCCGTACCACCACCAGTGCCACCCATACCGCCACCACGTGAAAAGAATTTTATCTCTGTCTCCTTGTCATCGAGTACACCCTTGGCGTCTTTACACAAAACATAAAAAGAATGCCAAGCATTGGTGCTAAGACCAATAATATCATTTTGTGATTGATAAAAATGCCCATTAGTGTCAATCGAATAATCAAAAAAATCGGTCATAGCATCATAGCTCAGGCCAGAAACATCAGAATATTTACAAGTTGCGGCATAATTAGACCGAAATGACAGAGTAACAAGCATTACATTCATTAGCTCACCAGTCGGTGACAAATTATATTTAACCTTAGGATTTAAAACACCAACACTAACCGGATTAATAATATTTACGACTGCTGCCGCTCGATCAAGTAAATCACCATTTTGATCCTTCGTTTCAACCTTAATGGCATGCGAACCTAGTTTTTGCGGATTAAAGATTTTACTATCACCAATCTCACCATAGGTCGCATTACCTAATTTAAGCATTACTGATTGACCAGCAAGTAAACTAGTAACAGCATTCAAAGTTATCTCAATCTGTCCATTCGTCCCAGTCGTCACCACCACTCCTTGATCAGAAAAATTTACAAAATTTGCCAGACCAAGGTCAGTATAAGCCCCAAAACTATCAGTTACTGCCATATCAATATCCCGATAATCAAAATTTAATGGAATATCAAAAGAGCCAGGATTTGGCGTTACAATTATCTTGCCACCACTGGGCAATGATTGGTTTAAAGTAAACTTTAGTGTATGCGCGGCTGGTCGAGAAATTAGCGCTGTGCTGGGCCAAGGCGTCTCGATTTGATCACTAATTTTAGATAAATTGGTAATTATTTTATTTAAAATCTTAATACTAGCAAGGCCAGTATCAAGAACCTGATCCGAGGCGTCAAGCGTTTCAATTTTTATGTTATAACGATCAATAATACCCGGGTTGTTTATATTACTCGAATCGCCCGGTGCACCGAGGACCAGCATAATCTTCTTGCCAGCCGGCAAGCCAGGAGCTAAGCGCATATTTATCTGTCCTGCCGCACCAGTTACAACACTGGTGCTGTCGAACTGCATCACTGTTTTACGGTCTATATAATTACCTCCATCATCGGCGACATAGACATTAACCAGCGTTTCAGTAAATCCAGCCGGAATAGAAAAGCCAGAAGCCCCCTCATAGACAACAATTTGACCATTGTCGGGAATGGCTTGGGTCAAGGTGAATTTTAAAGTTTGAACTGAATTAACCGCTGGCCAGGGACGATCAGCAGTGGTGCTAATATTTATCAAGTTGGATGCACGAACCAGGGCCAAATGATTGACCAGAAGAGCTGAAATAGCAATTAACAAAATTAAAAATGAAATTTTAAAAAATCCCTTAACCACTTTCTATGTTTTTATGCCTGTTAATTTGCGGCGATGCAGATCAAGATAATAATTTATCACGATTAAGACAAAAAGGCTTAGACCCGCCACCACCAAAACTTTATCCCTAGTCTGATTGCCTTGTTCAATTTTTTTTTGCAGATTATCGAGCGCCTGCTGTCGCTGATCAAGTTCAGTTGATTTTTGTCGTAATTGAATAGCAGCTCGGCTGTATTCATTTTCAGGAACACTTGTCTGAATACCAGCCCCAACCCCCATACTACTAGCTAAAACTAGTGAATACGAGCTCATGCCAATAATCAAGAGCCAGCAAAAAAATAAGACGGCCTTAATTGACTTTATTTTAACTAATTGCAATCTCATGTTTTTCAAACTTATTTTACACATCTAAAGCCAATACTACTACCAGCGAATGAAGGCTCATAAACAATGTAGGTAGAGTACTGTCCCGCCTCACCTTTATTAGCCCAATAACCACCGCGAGCGATAGCTCTGATGCCGGTATTTTTTATTGAGGCGTAATCATTATAATAATTTTGGTCTCCTGTCTCGCTAGTGGCACTGGGCATACCCTTATCATCAACCGCCTTCACGAAACCTTGGCTTGGAAGTTTCGTATTTTCATACACACCCTCATTGACCGTACCAGCAACCCATTCCCAAACATTACCTACCATATCAAAAGCCCCAGAAGCTGATTTACATTGCATACCACTACCAGTTAACCCTGCTCCACCAGTCCAATTACCGGAAACATTACAATCATCATTCACCCAATTATCATTTTTATCAGGCGTGCCGGCTGCCGCGAGTGACCATTCTTGATTTGTCGGTAGACGTTTGCCTGCACGAGCACAGGCAATGCTGGCTTGATTTTGTGAGATATTACTCCAAGCGGCGGCGCCCTGAACTGAAGCAGCGGCGCAATCATTGGTATCAAGACTTCGACGCGTCTCGTCTTGTGTGTTGGGATTTTTAAATTGACAATTCTGACCAGCTGATGCCTCATATTTATCTATACAAAAATTACCATGAGGTGCAATAACCTGAACCATGTCAGCTGGACAAGGTCCGAAATATTCTGGTTCTGAATTTTTACCATTACGTAAATTGTCGGCTGCCTTAATGCCGACTGAAGTAATAATGATCGAACAAACAATCACTAAAAACTCACGCCGGCCAAAAAAACCACGTTTGTGTTGTTTGAGATTTAGTGTCCTGTTTTTTGCCATACAAATTAACGCCTTGGGCGACCACGCGACGGACGAATCATTGCCTGTTCGCGTAAATTATTTATACTACGTCGAATATACAATCTAATAATAAAGATAATTAAAAGCAAAGGAATAATTATTACGCCCAAAACAATTAGTGTCGGCTTCATCGAAAAGGTCCAAAAATAAATTGTACGTACAAGGGATTCTTTGGTATCACCGCCATAAGTCATTAATAAATCCGCCTTCATTAGTCCGGCATCAAAAAGACTACTATCACCTTGCCAATTGAATTGCCAACGCTTCACGCTGTTTGGCAAAACATTGCCATAATCGGCCTGATTATTTACCATAATAGTTGCACGTTTCTGTCCGAAAATATTGGTAATACTTATCTCTCCTTTTGGTTGCAAGTGGGTGTTACCAGAATTTTCAAATATAACATTAAAATCGGCTTTGAGATCAGCTGAAACGCTTTTTCCCACTGAAAATTCCTTAATATCACCCTTTTCAATCACATCACCACTGACCCTGGCGAGAATCAATGAGGCCAATTTTGACGAAACTTTAATATTACTTCCGCCGCCAGTATTGTCCGGTGGCTCAGTGCCAACCATGATCGCCGCATAATGACCGCCTGGCGAGGCATTGGCTGGCGTAGCAATTGTAAATTGCACATCTTGGCTGCCAAAAGCTGGAATACGAACAGGTTCACTAGTAATATTCACCCATTGACTCAAAGCAAACTTGTCGGTCGAGGTTGCTTGATCACTGAGATTATTTTTTATAAATTCAACCCCACCCTGCTCGCCTGACTTGAAGTCTAGGACCTGGGCATAAACCATCATCTCATAAGGATTGTTGTTAATTACTTTAACAACGCTCCCCCAAGCTTCACCTGGGTTTAAATTTACCTTATACAGTGGAGGTGAAATAGACAATGCCAAGCCTTGAGCAGATTGAGCCTCGGCAAAAGCTCCAGTCATAAAACAGCCCACTAATACAAATAATGCAAATAAAGTTTTCTTCATGCTTAACGTCCACGTAAATTAATAATTTCGCCGCGCTCATCTTCGTATAAGCTTTTTTTGAGACGACCCAAGCGCATCACCAAAATCATAATACTGACAAATAAAATCAGCACTATAAAACCCACTAAACCAAGAAACCATTTAGGCAGAACCCAAAAATAAACAGAATCCTGCAAATCTCTTTTTGTAACATCACCATACTTCAAACTCAATTTAGCCTTGAATTTTCCCATTTTATTGCCGGTAGCCCAAATCAATTTATTAAATTGTTTTTCACCTGCAATAATATTTTTACCCTCCGTATTTACTTTTATTTCATCAATCTCACGACCACGATTATCATAAATCAAAATATTGCCCGTTGGTACGATCAATTGATTACCAGCATTTTTTATGTTAAAAGTTAAATCGACATTGTTATTAAAATTGAAAAAATTTAACACATTAAAATCACCAAGCTCGGCATTTTCAATCTTATTATCCTTAATCTCTAGATTAATAGTCACCCCTGAATCAATACTACTGGATATTCTTGACTCAGCATCTGGTCGATTAGCGCCATTGATGATCGAAATAATGGCATAATATTTGCCCGCCTTAGCCGATGGATGAACTTGAATTCGAAGCGGCACTGAGGTTGAGGCTCCAGGCATTAATTCAATAGTCTTGCGAGAAAAATCAATCCAATTAGCCAAAGAGGTGGTTTTGTCAGCAGCGTAAGCATCAAAAACTTGTTTTCCACCTGACTGAGTAACTTCATTCACAAAAGGATACAAAGTTACCTTAGTTGTCGTATTATTTTGAATATTAATACTTTTTTCAACCAAACCTCGAGCTACTGAAATTTCATCAACTATGACGGGAGAAATAGTTACACCTTGCGCCAAAACTGGGTGGCTATTTACCAGCCACCATAAAGCAAGCGAAAAGAAAAAAAATTTAGTAAAAATTCTCATTATTTAACTAACTAGAAAAAAAACTGCCAGACCCAATAAAGCAATGAAACTTAAAACAATAAACAAAACTAGGCCAAGTGAACCATCAGCGTTCTTGCTCTTACGCCTTTTAACATTAGCCCCGCCCACGCCAAGCTCCTTCATCATGTTTTTCATGGCCCGCATTTTGAACATTTTAAAGGAACTGAATATGAACAAAAATATACCGGCAAGTATTAACAAAATAATACCCACAATTTTGAACGGCAGGATCCAGAAATAAGAAATCGAGTTAAGTGACTGCATGCCCGTGCCACCATTTTCGAGTGAAGTTCCATAGCTCAACGAAAGTACTGCTTTGTAGCGACCAAAGCCAAAATTATCCTGCCAATTATCTTGAAATTTTCTAATAGTTTTTGGCAAAACATTAGCTGATTTATCATTAATACGTATATTTGAAACCTCTTTACCCATCATGTTATAAACCTGAACAATACCTCGAGGCTTGATGTGCACGTTACCTTGATTTTCTATTCGAGTTAAAAAGGTGGCCGTAAAAGGTGTGTTATATAAACTTTTGTCAGTCGAAAAATCGCGAATTATGGCACTTTCATTAACTTGACCGGCAATCTGAATCAAAACCAAAACTGCCGTTTGCTGAGCCACACCAATGGCCGCACCCTTTTCTGCGGAGTCAATGCGTACATTTGGCGCTTTGGTACCAAAAACTAAAGCACCATAATAACCACCTGGACCAGCGTTTTGCGGGACAGAAACTTTAAAGCTAAAATCCCTTGCTTCATGCGGAGCAAAACTCACACCGGCATTGGTAATCTGGATCCAAGACGATAAATAAGGCCCTGATTCGCTGCCCGGTTCAATCAAGCGTGCCTGACCTTCCTCACCCTCAGATTTAAAATCTCGAATATAAGCAAAAATTGTGGTCGGAGTATCTGAATCATTTGTAACGGTTACACTTCGTGAAATCACATCGCCGGGATTAGCTAATTCATCAACCCTAATCGGACTAACCTTTAATGCTCCGGCTGCCAACACCTGACTAACTTGAAGAAAAAAAACAGCTAAGATTAAAAATAAACCTGTTGTCACTGAAGCCCCTTTACATAGTTTCATAAAAAAAATTGCGATTAATAATTTATCAACATACGAATTCATTATAGCATTTTTTAAGCACTTGAACAAAAAAACACAAAACCTCGACCGAGGCCGAGGCTTTGCATAATATAAGTCTGCAAAAACTTAGTAAGTTGGGGTGGCGACGTAGGTTAAAGTATTGTAGTAGTCACCTGCTTCTTGCAAAGCACTGATCTGAATTCTATATGCAACCTTAGCTAAACCTTTATTTTGTGTGCTACCATCAGCTGGACCAGTGTGATACATAACTTCTTCTGGTGTTGTACCTATAAAACCATCATATTCACCTGCTGCAAAATTCGCCTGCAAGGTCGCATCATCGCTAGTAAAGCCCATATGACCATAAGTAGTTGTGGCGTCTAAAGTTCCTAATGGTGCCGACCAAACACTTCTAGTTGGGGTGCCATCTTTAAACGAATCGATTATTGCGCCTGAATTTGAAGTTAAATCCTGATTCTGTTCAACTGTTACCGTATAACCATAGCCCGCATTAGTGGTAACGGCCAACTGTTGTGCCATGATTGAGGAAGTACCAACGGTCAAAGTGCCAAAAGCCAATGAAGTTGTGGCTGACATGGAAGTAGTAACACCGTTATTAACATTGGTACCAGTAGCAACCGGAGAAATTGTAAACAATAATGACGAAGGAACGTATGCGCTTACAGCAACGTTTGAAATTATAGCTACCATAACATCAGCACGATCGATAGCTGGTGAGCCAAAGCCAGTATGTTTGGAATTTAAACTAATTATTTGGCTACCAGCCGTGCCTGGATTGACAACACCTGTAACAGTAATTGTTAAAACTGTATTCGTAGCGATTACACCAGCAGCCGCACAATTAACAGTATTTGCAGCCGGTAAAGTACCACCTGCAAAAGCAGCACCAGTACAAGTCGTGTTAACAGCTAAAACGTTGGTAAAGCCACCGGCAAAATTTGCCTGAATTTCGTCACCAGCAATTAAAGCTGTTTTTGTAGTAAACTTAATTACATGAGTCGCTGATGCGCTCACGTTTGAATTTGAAATTGTGTCCTTGGCACTAGTTAAGGACCCAGCGTTGGCAATATTTACCAAGCTACTATAAAAGCCATTTGTTACTACTAGCGATAAAATCGCTAACAGCGCGAGTGTTTTTTTGTGTTTTTGCATGTTATATTTTTATTATTTGTCTTTTTGTTGATTTTGATTTTGGCAAGTCCTTTTTTCATTTTCTATAATTTTTAAAAAATGAATTATCTTTTTTTATTTTTTTGTCATCGCGATTTATTCGGCGACTTCAAACTAAATTTTCAGATGAACTTGTGCCTTTCTAGCACTGTATGAAATTATAATATCACGAAGAGTCCTTTTTTTCTAGAGTGTCAAATATAAAGATTTGACACAACCACAAAAACCTATTTTATTATTTATAATTAGCAAATATTTAACTATTTACAAAATACTAATAAATCATTATTTTATTACAATAGCAATGACTAAATTTCAGGTTCTGCAAAGTTATCCACAAGTCATTTTATAAAAATAAAAGAACGCCTCTTCCCTAGGCGTTCTTTTATTTTGCAGACTCATACACGAGCTATAAAAGCTGATATATGTTCATTTTTTGCCTATCTATTAAGATAATTAATACCTAATAGGTCGGCGTGGCGATGTAAGTCAATATATTTGAATAATCACCTGCAGGTTGAAGGGCGGAAACTTGTAATCTGTATGCCACTTGAGCCATACCCTTGCTGATGGTTACACCATCAGCAACTCCGGTATGATAGAGAACTTCAATTGGGGCTGTACCATTAAAGCCACTGTATTTTGCTGTTGATGAAGCACCGAAGGTGTCACCAGCCGTCAAAGTCCAGTCGTTTGAGGTCAAGCCAAAATGTCCGTAAGTATTAGTAGAATCTAGAACTGCTGAAGGATTTGCCCAAGCAGAAGTTGTGGCAGTACCATCCTTAAAGGTCGCAATTTGCGAACCACCACTACTAGTTAAATTCTGATTTTGCTGAACAGTTACGCTATATCCAGCTGAAGCATTGGTAACAACTGACAATTGCTGAGCGATAATAGAGCTAGTACCAGCCTGTAAGTTGCCGAAAGCCAGGGCCGTTGAGCTCGAAGTCAGGGTTGTCGTGGCAGCATTTACCGCCGTACCAGATGAGACACCTGAAATCGAAAATGTTAACGTTGATGGTACAGAAGCTGATACATTAATTTTATCAATATACGCTACTCTAACCGTGATTGACTCAATAGCAGTCGTGCCGCCAGCTCTAGTGACGATGGTAACATCTTGACTGCCAGCCGTGGATGGATTAGTGATGCTTGGAATAATTACCGTAAAAGTACCGGTAGCAATACTGGTCGAAGCTGTGCAACGTGCCGTATTAGCAAAAGGCGCTGAGGCGGTAAAATTCAGTGGACAAGTGACCAGTCCAGGAGTTACGTTAGCTGGACTTGGCATAGTTATCTCAATCGTATCATTAGCGTTTAACGCGACATGATTCGTAAAAGTAACCGTGTGCGTTGAGACGACGCCCAAATCAGATGTACTAAGAGAGTCCTTAGCATTAGATAGTGAGGCAGCGTCTGCAACGTTTGTGAGATTGGTTGTTACCAGGGAGAGGATTGCAACAACAGCAATGAAACGTTTGTAATTAAGCATGGGAGTACTTAAGATTATGTTATTAAATTGTTTTTAAAATTGTTTTACTTGTTTTTATTGTTAATTTTTGTAATGAAAAAGCTCATTTTTCTTCGACTTTTACCACATTAATGTGACAGAATATGAAACTTTAAATTAATTATAACACAATTTTGTTTAATTAGAAGAATTGTGTGGTGATAATTTAATTATTTTTTTTTATTAATACTAGCCATTTTTTTTAAAAAAACGAACAAAGAAAATATTATTAAATCTATTTATTTTAATTCTGTCAATTTTATCCACAGGTTAACAATATTATAATTTTCACGTATACTTCTACCTCAATTGCAAAATCCTAGCTGACATTTTAATTTTAATTTAGAATCACAAAATTCTAGACCCTGCTCATTTTTACAGCACGGCTTGTTATATTGACCGCAGCTCAGACATGAACCATCATTGATTAAATAATTTTCACCACATTTCTTATCATTATTACAAGTTGCCTGACCATCAAGACCACAAGCAACGCAAGCACCCTGCCGACACTCAACATGACCGCCCAGTAACTGATTTTGATTAAAGCATTTATTTTCCGCACAACACGGATTACCTGCTTGACCACATTTAAGGCATTTATCATCCACGCAAACTAAATTACCCTCCTTAATTCGCCCGAAACATCTTTCCTGGTCATTGTCGCCATGACAACAGGTCTCACCCTCTGTGCCACAAAGATTGCAGGTGCCGTTAATGCATTTGAGTCCTTGATCACATTGACTATCTGACCTACAAAACTGCTCAAGCTTACCAAAGTCGCATTTATCGGCACACATATTTTCATTGGTATTATTCGGATTGACACAACACGCTTGACCATAATTACAGCTCGGACTAGTTGCACAGCACTTGAGTCCATCCAGTCCACATTCTTGCGCTAATAATACAGGCACGGTATTGCTACCCGCCTTTTCATCTGACCAAATAGTGCAACCAGACAATGTAAAGACCAGAATAAGCAAAAAAAGGAAATGTTTAAATTTCATAGATTAAATTTGCAATAATTTTAAAATCTCCTTTTAGTACTAATAGGTTGGCACAACAATATATTCAACCGAGGAGACATAATCACCTGCTGGCTGTTGATTAGTTACCTCCATGCGATAAATAATATCTAGACTATCATTAAGTGAAGGCAATGGATTGTAGCCTATCTCCTGCATCGTTTTTTCAAGTCTTGCGTAGGTATTGTCGGCGGCAAAGCGTGAAGGTGAGACGCCGGATAATGTAGGATCGGAAGTATGATAACCAAAACCACCAACGTTTGTGCCAATGCTCCAAGCGGCTGGGGCGTCATTGGTAGCAGGAATGCCAGCAATAGTTGAGCTACCGTTTTTGGTCAAGTCTTGATTTTGCAAAACGAATATCTGATAACCACCTTCAGCATTAGTATTAATTGCCAGGCGATGTGCCGCATAATACTGTGTAGCAAAATTTATCGAACCGAAGCCAATCGTGTTGGCCGCCGAGCTTACATTAGTCAAAACACCGCAGGTTGTTGTGCCGGAACTTAACCCATTTATAACTGAGGCAATAGCACTATCGCCGGGCACAATACTTGGATAAACATAACCGGTATTGTTCGAAACGACGCTGCCACTGGCACTTTGGGTGTAAGCCCTAAAATAATAGATCGTTCCAGTGGCTGCCCCATTACTCCTGAGAGTGAATTCAAACTCGGCTACCGAAAAAGCTGTTTGCGTAAAGCTTGAGGTGGTCGTACCTGATTCATTATGAGTACCAGCCAAGGTCGAGCTGGCTAAAGTGGTGGTCGAAAGCATTGCCCCGTCAATATCAATACCATTATCATAAGTCCAAAGAGCCGTAGTTGAGCCAATTTCACCGACAAAATTCACATTTGTGGCAAAAGTCGGCGAAGTTGAGTACTGAAGACGCATTTTAACGCTACCTGCGCCCAAACCGACAGTTTCTTTAATATCCATACGTAACTTCAAAGTGCTACTAGCTATGACATTGGACGGGGCAATATTAACACCTGCCGCCGGCTTAACTGGAGTTTCCAGCGATTCATCATAATACCACCGCCAATCCTGTGATTTTGGGGTATAACTCGGACTATCATCCCAAACGATATTACCGCGCGGATCAGATGGGTCAAAATCAAATGACTCACCAGACCTATTGCCTAGCAGGCCATTAAAATGCCATTCATTGCTAGTACTGGCTGACAAATAAACATTATAACCGGTGCTCACCGACGATGAGGTTGCAAAACTGCAATTATTAATAATCAACCCGGGATTAGTATCTAGGACACTCGGTGTTAAACGAATCATGCTACCGAGCGCTATAGACATCTGATAATCACCATTATTCAATGAATTAACTAAAGGACTACCAGAAAAATTCAGACCGTTAGTGGTCAAATTTCTGAATTGATAATAATTGGCATTCAAATTTCCGGCGGTCATATTAAAAGTATGAAAGCCATTGGTATTTTGTGAAGCGATCGTGGTCGTGGCGGTTGATGAACCAATAATATTTAAACTACCGCCATTAATTGTGGTGGTCGCATTGGCCGCTAGACGAACGTTAACCTGGCGTGGTGCGGCCGAGATATCAGCCCCATCAAAGTCCACCTTGTTTTGCCAATACTCGGTCGTACCAGTCGAAATATAATAATCACCCCAAATCCAAAGAGAACCCAGGGTCGTACTGGCGTCCATTGAATATAATGAGGCATTAGTTGGTACCGTATAAATAGTCGAGGTTGAATCCCACATTCTAATATTAGCACTGGCACCTAGACGCAAAGTGGCGTAATTGTCCCCGCCGATCAGCTTTGAATTAATAGTCGAGCTACCCGTGTCGTTCAAATACAAAGTAGAACCTGTCCAGGTAGTTGAGGCATTTTTAAGGTTATTCCAAAAATTCCCCCGCACTTCAAGCGTCACTGTTGGACTAAGTAAAAATGACGTACCAGTTGCCAGGGTAAAATCACCAGTAGTGGTAGCATTAGCATTTATGGTCCAACCGCCACCAACACCATTAAAATAAACATTATTAAATGGTGAGGCTGTACCCACAGCAATAGTCTTGCCCGTAGTTGAGGCGTCAAAAGTCACTGTACCGCTCGCATGGACAAAACGACCAGTACCTGAATTGGCCCAACTACCCATAATGGCAAATAAACTCGAGGTCGGAGCAAAAAAAGTCGCATTAGGACTGATAGTAAAATTGCCAACCATATCGATTATTGGATTAGTCGTTGAGGCATTAACAGTGGCAGCATTAACACCATCGCCAATGGTTAAATAGCCATTCATATAAAGGGCTCCAGTGTTAATCGTATATAATTGACCACCAGCAGTGCCAGGAGCTAATTGCAAATTATTATAACGGGTCGTTGTAATTGTCACTGGCGAAGAGGTGCCGGCATAACGAAACAAGGATGTTTGCGGGACTAACGTTCCCTGGAGATTAAATGGCGTGCCCGTGCCATTTAAAGTATAGTTGGCCGAACCAGCCACAAAATATTGATTAGGCGCAATCGACAAAACATGATTCACGGTAATACCGCCAGTTGAAACCGACCTAGTCGTCGTGGCTGGTGTTAATCTGCCATCACCAAAAGTCAAATTATAAAAGCTCCTCGCCGTAATACCAGCCAAATTTGAGGTACTGGCCATCATAAAAGTTCCACTTGCCATAGTAATAGCGCCGTCGCCAGTCAGATTACCATAAAAATTCGCATCACCGACACCACCGATTGTACCGGTTACAACAGAAGCGCCATCAACAATCAAATTTGAAGGAGAACCCAAGGTTAGTGCCCCAGCCGTCAAAGTAAACGCATTTGTCACATCGATCAAACCACCAGTAGTCCAGCCACCGGCCGTGCCATTAATGGTCAGATTATAAAAAGTGCTCGTACCATTGTTAATAATATTATAACCAGTTGAGGTTGCCGTGAAGGTCGTCGTTTGCACGCCAGAAGTTATCAATCTACCACTATTATACCAGCCGCCGGCCGCTGTGATTGCCAAAGCCGCCATGTTCAGCGTTGAACTAGCACCAATAATGATGTCAGCCGCCTGGTTTGAAGAAGTGCCCTTGGTGGTCGTCAAAGTACCACCCGGCAAATAAGTGTCATTAGGCCAAATGTATAAAAAATTACCAGCCGCGACAACGGCATTCGGACTCGTAACGGTCATTTTTATTTGTGCATCCTGATTGAAGTCATAACTATCAATATTGGTATTAGTCATGGGTCCACTATCGTCATGACGAATAATCACACCATTTTGATAGACGTCAAAGCCAGTTATGTCACCAGATCCGCTATAGCGATTATAGGCCACACCAGAGACCGTAGTGCTCGCGATATAGACAAGGGTAGTTGTACTCATGTCTGGCGCCACAACTCCACCAAACACATAACTACCATTAACAATTGAGGCGGCTGTCGTTGCGATCAGGCTTCGACCGTAGACCAAATTAATCACCGGCGCCGACAACAGCGGCGTCGAACGATCACGCTTATAGATGTTACCAGAGACATTTATGACGTAGCGTTGCTGAGCCCCAAAAGTAATGACCGGCTCAGGGTAATTATCCTTTCTGGCTTGCACCGCTCCCCAGAGATTAGATTCATCACCGCCAGCCGTACCAGTGGCATCAAGATCTTCATAGTAGGCATAAAATGGCTTAGGCGGCACATCAGTCGAGACAACACGTGAACCGGCCGAGGTTGTAGCGGTGAACAAAGCCTTGCCAGGATTAGTAGCAGTAGAAGCGCAAGTTGTCGAAGAGACAAAGACATTAGCCTCGCTGTAACGAGCAATATTGACCGTGCCATTATTGGCTGGACAAGCAATAGCAATGTATTGAGACTGAGTCGGCACCATATACTCAGTGGCTAACTCTGAAGCTGGCAAAAAGCTGGTTGTCTCAAGACCATCACCATCATTGTACTGCACCGCTGCAATTTTACCCGTAATCTGGGTTAACCGCATCGCCGAACCAGCACCAGCTGCCGATCCTGTACATCTAGCACTGGTTAAGACTGTTCCGCGATTAACCGTATTGACGCCGCCCGTTCCAACTGAACAAAAAGCATTAACTGAACTGGTCGCACTAGCGCCTATATAAACAGTACTAGATTTAATACCATAAAGATCTTGATTGGTCGTGGGATATGGAATAAGACTGGTCGGTTGAGCATCGGTAAATGAAAGCAAGATAGGAATAGTCGAAGTTACCATACCAGCGGTGGCTACTGCAAAAGATGAGGTTGTAGCCGTTGACGTGGCCATAACCTTAGTATTATTAACTACATTACCATTGAAATATGAAGTCGTAGCCCGACCAAAGGGCGAATAGGTATAAAAATTTTCCGTGGCCCCGAGTATTTGTGGCACAGCAAATTCGGTCGAATTAAAACTAATTGGCACCATACTTTCAGCTGCCGCGCGATTGACGATTTTTGGCATAACTGGGCCAAGCACTTTCAAAACCGAAGTTGCATAAGCACTGGTCAGTGTGGCCGTTTGTTGCCTATTCAAATTAACAGCAGTTTGATTGTCTAACTGAATCTGATTATTATCAATTAAACTCGTAACGCGCAAGGTCGCAGTCGCGGTCTCATTGTTGACCATATAAAAGGCCGGCGTCAAAACACTATAACTAAACGTCGAGTACATATCGCTCGTATAAGCGGCCACTGGATTGCCATAATATAGATAAATCGTCGTACTTGAATTAGCAGGTACTGACGGCACTTTAACCCAGATAGAAGTGCTGGAGCCAACCTTGGTAAAATACTGAGTCCAATAAGTTAGTTGCGTTGTCTCAGTCGAGTCTAAAAAGCGAATATCGCTACCACTGGCGGTCACGCCACTCCAAAAATTTGGTGTGGTCGAAGAAATATTGATCAAGACCTGATAATCAGTCAAAGCGCTAGTACTCGAAGCATTATTAATCGTGATTGGCATTTTGTAATGCCAATAACCATCCCACCACGGATCAAGCAAGCCATAGCCGCTCTTGTCACCTTCAGCCTCGATAAAAAACTCACCCTTACTCATGGCCGGATACTGAATAACCATCCGATAATACTGAGCCCTACCAGGGTTTATCAAAATACCGCCATCATTCGTACTATTCTTGGCACGCATATTTTCTTTGATGTTTTTGCGCTTGTATTTCCCTCTACCAAAAACTTTTTGCACGATATTAGGTTCACTTATCGGCTGATCTTTAATCTCTACTGGCGCCCAGCGTCCATGCCGCAGTCGCTCGAGTTTGTAGACTGAGCCCATGTCAGCCGGAAAATGTACTTGCACATTAACATTCTCTGGTTCACTTGCTTGATTGGCAACACTAAAATAAACGGTGGCGTTCGTAATATCTACGTAGTCTTTGCTATTGGTTTTGATGAGCAAATTCTCGTCGGCATTTTCATCAGTGTAGGACAAATCTATTGTCTGATCTCCAACGACCAGTTTGTCAGTGACAGCGTAACCACCATCCTCAGAATCGTCATCTTCCTTGGTATAATTGACACTAACCCAAGAACTATCAAGATAGATTTCATATTTATCAGCACTCGCCGCTGATTCGATTTTAATTTGAAGATTGGTAATATCCTGCCAACGCTTGATGACTGGTGCCTCAAAACTGAAAAAACCAGCACTCAATTGCCCCTGAAGAACCTCGGCCAAACAACGGCTATTCGCCTCACTATTTTTAAATTTTTGACAACTCAAAATACCATCAATTGGCAACTCACCAAGCTTCCACCAAATCCGCCCCTCATTATTAACCTCTTCACTATTATTAACCGAATACCAGACACTCAAATCACCCACCTTTTCATTTTCTTTCGTCTGCTCGACATTATTGCCATACAAATCAACTATCACCGCATTATCTTCTGTTGTCGAAGCCGCACCGCTAGTATCAATTTTTTCTTGAGGCGTTGTCGAGGCAATCGCTTTAATCGCCTCAGGAGACTCATCGGAGGTTGAAGCCACGTTTAATGATGTTGTTGCCGGCTTGCTATCAACAAGTATTTTCGGTATCACTCGGTTGACCTCAGCCATCGACAAATTGATCTTAGCAGATTTCAAAAAACCGATATCCTCATAGCGAGCAGGATTTACCTCTTGCTTCTCTGCTGTGGCCGACTCTTGCACTCGGGTCACAAAATCACCAATCACCAATTTTGCAAAATTAATTGATGACTTGATTGAATTTAAAAAACTCACGATAACTGACGTCTCAGTATTGTTGCCACCCTTATCTGTCGGTACAATCTCAACCTCAGTATCCGTTGCTTTAACTGGATCAATAATTACTACCTCACTCGATGAAGCATCCACCTCTTCAATAATAATTTCTGGCATCTTTGGAGTAACTGACGCGTTAGTGGAGATATCACCTTTTTTTACCTCGTCTTTAGTCTCACCATCAAGACTAACCAAAGTCCCAGTAGCAACATACTCAGGACTAGCCTCGGATATAGGCGTCGCAGTGGCTGTGATTTCGCTAGTAGTGGCAACAATCTCCAAATCCTCGGTTTTATTATCTTTTGACTCAGCTAAGCTGAAATTTGAACACAAAATAGTACTCGTACCCTGATTGAAATAAGCAGAGTTTTGCCGATTATACAAATTATCAGGCTTAGTTAGCTCGATACTTGGCTCTCCGCTAGCCAATTCTGCTGTTTGCCAACCGTTTTGCGCATCAGCACTATCAACAACACACTTGCTTGGATAAAAATTAATACTTTTTACCTCGTGACCACCAAAGGCTTTAACCATTTGACCTGCCAGGTCGAATGGACTAAAACCAGTAATTAAATTGATAAAAATAAAGACAATAATCGCGCCATGCCAAAGATGCTTGCGACGCAAAAAAGCTAGTCGCCTTAGAAACTTAAATAAAAAATATTGCCGCTCATGATAGAGCGTCAAACATCGCGATAAAACATTTTTTAGCACTTGAGACATGGGTACAAGTGTTTTATTTAATATTAGCTAATATATTATAACGAATAAATAATATTTGATAACCAAAAGTTATAAACATCTTCGTATTATTATACCATAAATCAACCAAATAAAAAAATAAAAAACCTAATCACAAAATCAGGTTTTTTATAAATTTTGCAGTTTAAAATTTCATCATTTCAGCTCTTCCATTACCCTAAGTGACAAAACATCCTCCTTTGAGTCCCAAGTGGCAAAGGTTGATTTTTGAAAAACCCCGCCGAGCGTCCCCGGGTTTATTAACCTAACCCCATTTTCAGACGTCTCCCAAGGTTTGTGAGTATGGCCATAAAATATCAGATTGAATTTGGCTAAATGAAATAAGTGTTTGATGTGATATGGTTCATGACAAAATCCAACTAACTTGCCATCAATCTCAAATTTACCCCCCTTGCGATCAAAATATTTTATATTTTTGTAATTCAGCACCGCCAGCTCGTCATAATTATCGCAATTACCCATTATTAGATAAATTTTACCCTTAAAATTAGCGGCCAAAAATTCCAAGGTCTCAGCATTGGCTAAATCTCCACAACAAATAATCGCCTCTACCTTGTGGTCAATTGACCAGTTAAGACATTTTTCTAGATTAACTAAATTGTCGTGAACATCGGCAATAATCGTAAATAACATTTAAGCAATTTCTAATTTTGAATTCCGTTCAAGAAGTATTTCACGCTCACTCAGATTGTCCCGCAGGCGCCAGGCCGGCACTAAGGCCGTGATCAATAATACGGCTGCAAGCAAAAATATCTCTCTTACCCCAAAATAACTCACAATCAAGGCCGATAAGCCAGCACTAATAATATAAGCCATTGGCATAGCCGTACGATAAAAATCTATCAAATCAACATCATCCTTGTCAATTTTTTTATAAAAATAAGAATCCCGTAAAATCTGGATAGCTGAGGCACCAATGCGCGTGGCTAGCAAGGCGAGTGACCATTTGAAGACGTCTGGTTGATCTAGTTTATAGACCCAAGCAACTGATAGCGCCATCCAGGAAAGAAAAAAAATTATCATCTCTTTTTCGCCTAGCTCCTTGTCGGCTAACCAACCGATCGGATATTCAAAAAACAGAAATGGCACAAGCATCACGGTAAATATAATGCCAATATCAGCCCAAGACACCCCAAGTGCCCGCAAATAGATTGGCGAATACATAATCATCAAAGCATAAAATGTCTCGAGAATAAAAGAAATATAATAGATTCGTCTGATGTCCTGATTGGCCAAGGCTTTTTTGATTAATTGGCCGACTGTGACTCGTTCCCGGAATTTATTAGCAATATCACCCAATTTGAACCACAAAATACCCAGTAGGCCAGTTTTTAAAATCAGGGCGATCGCAAAAATCAATATATAGCCACCGTAAGATAAGAGCCAAGCCGAGAGCATTGGCCCCAAAATAAAGCCCAGATTCAAAATCGTGAGATGCGAACCGCGCATGCGACCAGAGTTATGCCCAGTTGAAAAAGACTCGATAACAATATCCAGATTGACCAGTAAAAGATTTTCACATAATAAATACAGCATCATGGCCACCAACTTGAGCCAAGCGAAAGGACTGAAAATCAAAATCAAAGTAACAAACAACTGAAAAACCAAAACTGACTTAAACATCATGGTCTTGCCGAACGTCTTGACGAGCTTATGATAATTGAATAACGTCAAGAGAAACATCAAATAAGCACCAACATAAAAAATTCCAACAGCCTCACGGCCTGAAAATTCCTTAAAATAAGACGAAACAGTATAGATTACCAGGGCCTCGGTAAAGCCGATCAGGATTGATAAAAAATGCAGAGCCTGCATCGACTTGGCTTTGGCGATTATTTTTTTCATTTATTTTATTTCTCTAAGTTTTATTTCATAAACCATCTGCTCAAGTCGGCGTAAATTCGTCTTGGCTTGATCATACTTCGTCCGCAAATATGAGGTCAAGTTAAAAACGACTAATTCACCAATCACTTCAGTCACCAGGTCTTTTATTTTGGTTACCTCCTCCAAGTTGCCATTGGTTGCTTCTTTGGTTGCAAGTCGAACCATCTCACCTGTCGCATCACACAAGCCGGCCAAATAGGTATCAAAATCTATCTTTATCTCTTTGATCGCACTTGCCTGACCTTTGATTGCTAATTCGCAAAAAATCTTGGCCTCGGCATATTCCTCGAGCGCTGCCCGATAACTCCCTTCATAACGTAATCCAGGACTTTGCTTGAAATTTTTTTCTAAGTTTTTAAATATCGTCTCTATCTCTAATAATAGAATCTTGGCCTCATTAAATTGACCGCGATGCATCGTAAAAATGGCAATTTTTGATTTATGCAGAGCGTCAGCAGACAAGCCAATGATTTCGCGTCGTGTCTTGTTAAAGTATGAATAATCCTTGAGGAGTTGCTCAAAATATTTTGTGGACATAATTTAGATTATTGTTACTTTTTTTATTATTTTGCCGTCCTAAAGACCTCACTTATTGAAGTCTCTCCAGAGAGTGCCTTCATGATGCCGTATTGCAACATTAAAACCGTGCCATTTTTCATGGCTGCCTCTTCGATATCATGGTCAGTGACATTTTCTTGTTGAATGATTTTTTGAATATCTGGTGACATCTCAATCACCTCATACAAGCCAACCCTGCCTTTGTAGCCAATACCGCCACACTCCGCACAACCAGCACCTTTGAAAAATTTCAATTCAGCCGGCAAATCAAAGGTACCCTGAGCTCTCATTTGTGTCAAATACACTTCGAGCTCGGTTTTTGTCTCACTCGATAATTCATCTGAGACTTTGCAATGTGTGCAAATTCGACGCACTAACCGCTGACCGACCACACACTCAAGCGAACTCGCTAAAGCCTGACGCTCGACGCCCAAACCAACAAAACGCGCAATCGCACCGGCCGCACTATTGGCATGGATGGTCGAGAGCATGAGATGACCAGTCATGGCCGCTTCAACAGCGGTTTTAGCCGTTTCATCATCGCGAATCTCACCTACCATAATGACGTTAGGATTTTGGCGCATCAAAGAGCGTAAAGCAGCAGCAAAAGTATAGCCACCTGCCGTATCAATCTGAGTCTGCATAATACCCTCGAGATGATACTCGATCGGGTCTTCAATAGTAATAATCTTGACGTAAGAGCTATTTAGCTTATTTAAAACACTATAAAGTGTAGTCGTTTTACCCGAGCCAGTCGGACCAGTGGTCACGATCATGCCTTTAGTTTTCTTGATCGAACGCTTTAGTGCCATTAAGGCCGCGTCGTTAATGCCTAATTTTTCCATATCCAGATTTGCCGCCTCATTGGCTAAAACGCGAATAACTGCCGTCTCTCCATAGCCACCAGAGATAATAGATAATCGACAATCCATATTTTTTTCAGCCACGGTAATTGAAAAGCGTCCATCGTAAGTCGGTCTTTTTTCGCTCATCGAAAAACCAGCCAGACTCTTGATATTCGACATCAAGGGAATGTAATGCTCCTTACCAAGCTTAACTATATCATTCATCACGCCATCAATACGAAAGCGCACTTTTACGCCATGCTCAGTCGGATCAATATGTACATCACCCGCCTCAACGCGAATAGCCACAGCAAAAATCAAATCAAGCATTTGCTTGGTTGGCGTCGCCTCGAGGGCTGAACCAAGATTAATGAGATTTTTTGACAACTCTAAGGCCTGCTCATAAATATCAGCCTTAATCTTGACGCCTCGACCTACAGTATTAGAGACGACCACATCATACAATGCATCGATATAGTCAAATTTGCCAATAACACGGTAGATCTCCTCTAAACTAGTTTGACCCGCCATCGCTTTCAAGACGCCGTCTTGAAGCATAGTCACCATGCCATTCTCTATAGCTTTTTGCATGATTTTAAAAGCTGGCGCACCATCGGCGGTTAGCTGTTTGAGATCATCTGACATCGTAAATATCTCATAAATACCAACACGCCCCTTAAAGCCACTATTTTTACACTTATCACAACCTGGACCGACTTTGTACAATTTTGGCATGACAGCCGGTATATCAACGCCGGCGTTGGGGGAAATAACTGCCAATATCTTATTAACCCGTTCCGAATCCTCTTCACTAACTAAATCTTCAACCTTACAGCTATTACAAAGCTTGCGCACCAAGCGTTGACCAATGACGGCATTAATAGATGGCGTCAAAAAATATGGCTTCACCCCCATGTCGATCAGACGTGGAATAACCCCAGAGGCGTCATTGGTATGCAATGTTGATAACACCAAATGGCCAGTCAAAGCCGCTTGAACCGATATTTCAGCTGTTTCAAGATCACGAATTTCACCCACCATCACCACGTCAGGGTCTTGGCGCAAAATCGATCGCAAACCATTGGCGAAAGTATAATTCTTACTAGCATCGACCTGACTTTGATTAACACCTGGTAACTGAAATTCAACCGGATCCTCTAACGTAATAATTTTGACCCCTGGTTGATTGATTTTATTTAAAATCGCATACAATGTCGTTGTCTTGCCAGACCCTGTCGGACCGGTAGTTAAAATTAAACCATTGGGTTTTTCAATTTCCTTACCCAAAATCTCAAAGGCGCGCGCCGACATGCCTAACTCCTCAAAGGGTAGACCAACAGAGCTGGATTTGAGTAAACGCATTACTACCGACTCACCAAAACTTGTCGGCAAAAAAGAACAGCGCACGGCAATCTTTTCATCCGGCATTTCAATATTATAGCGACCATCTTGCGGCTTGCCTGTTACATTCAATTTTACCTTAGCAAGTAACTTCATGCGAGAAATAATCCGCGGCCATTTTTCTCTATCTATCACCGCTGCCTCCTGCAAAATACCATCAATACGTAACCTAACCACCGTTCCACGTTCCTCGGCCTCAATATGAATATCACTCGTCCCCACTTTTAAGGCCGTGGCAATCAACAAAGTTACAATATCACTGATGCTGACCGTATTTATCATTTCATTCAAACTGCGATAATCAACAATTTGCTCCTTGAAACGCTCGAGATCCGCCGCTTCAATCTTGACTCCCGAAGCCGTCTTATCAACCTTAGGAATAATTTTATACATATCCAGAGCGTACTTCAAACTACGTTCAGAAATAAAATATAACTGACCTTTAGCAAAAGTTTTGGCTTCAATCGTACTGATAATCTCTAGAGTTTGCTCGGTAGGATTAGTGGTGGCTACCCTAAAGCTGCCGCCATCAAAATAAAAACAGACGGTCGATTGAGCGATTGATTGCTCTTCGGGTATCAAAACCAGGCCTTCCGGACTCATAGGAAAGGCAAAAAGATCCATATAAGGCAACCCCAGACTAGCAGCTTTTATAGCTGCTGATTTTTCTTTGTCTTTGACGCTAATTTGAATCTGTTTGGCTGCAAATTTCGCCTGAGCGCTTTGATCATCCTTGATTTGTCCGCGAGACGCCCGAATTAAATCTTCTATTGATTGAATGCCATTAGGCATAGATATAATATTACAATTTTACGCTTAAATTATAGCATAAACTACACCTTGAGCAAAATACACCCACGAGTTAAGAAATAAAAAAATACCAACCTCAGGGTTAGTATTTTTTACTATTTAAAGTCGACTATTTTCTTCTAAAAACTCGTTGTAATTTACTTTCACCGCCACGGCCGGTCAATTCGACAAATAAACCAGTCCAGGCCGCAATCTGAAAAGTCGAGTCAAAAGCGCCAACGAAAGCCAAAAACATAATGGCCAAAACTGCAGCAATAAACAGAATGGAAATAGCGCCAAAAATACCAACTGATGACATAACCACACTCGCCACTAGAGCAACTGGCCAATACATCGCAGACAAGATCAGAATCGCCAATATAGAGACCACAAAACTAATAACGAACTGCAGTAAAGACATTTCAATACTAATTAACCAATTACGCTTGAATAATTGCAAACTGCGTTTGATAGCCATACCTAAATCATCGTTCTTCAAAACCACAAAGGCAATAACGTATTTGATAATAAAGGAGAATAAAAGCAACGTCGGCACCACCAAAACATACACCAAAATATACAAAAAGCTAAGACCGGTTGACTGACCGCTAAAAACACCGATTAACAAAGGCAAATTAACAAAAAACAGCATGATTACAAAAACCAATTTAATCATGACATTAAGCATCAAGACTGGTAAAAACTTCTTCGTACCAATCTCGATCGTTGAAGAAAAACTGTGTTTTTCCTTGGCAATCGCCATTGCACTACCCTTGACTATCGCCACTTGCGAAACTGTCGCCAGCCAAATAACAAACAATGCAATCGCAAAAACAATTAGATAGACCAGAATCAATATTGCCATATTCAGCGGTTGATTGACAAATATATCCTTGGTATTGGCCAAGGTCTGCATGCTAAAAAAATTCTTATCCAGGAGCTGAGCGATCTGCATGACCGTTTCAGAACTACTACTTGCGCTTTGTCCGACTATCTCAAAACCACCGGAGCCAATGAGTGAAGCAAATAAACCAAAAAACCATAAATATTTATTGTTCCAACTGGTTTTTAGAGCTTGACTTAAAATATTACGATAAAGCGACATAAATCTCCTTGTTAATAAGTTATAAAAATATTATAACATAAAATGAAAAATGCAGTAAGCCTTTTTTAATTCTATAACTATAATAATTATTTATTATTTTTTAGCAACATTAGCAAACTCCCCCTTTTTTAGCCCCACAATTTCAATAAAACGATCCTGTTCAATAGTCTCTTTTTCCACCAATTCCGCAACTACAGCCTTTATCTTGTCAGCCTGCTTGGTTATAATATCCTCTGCCATTTTAGTAGCTTGTTCAATAATCGCACTGATCTCAATATCAATTAATTCAGCTGTTTTTTCACTATAATCACGTTGCTCGTGAATTTCTCGACCTAAAAAGACCATTTCCTCCTTCTGACCAAAGGTGCGCAGACCTAATTTGGCACTCATACCGTAATCGGTCACTAGGCGTCTAGCCACCTCGGTCGCTCGGCGCAAATCTGAACTCGCCCCAGTCGTCACATCTCCGAAAAAAGCCTGTTCGGCGACATTACCACCAAGCAGCACTGCCACCTCCTCAATAAATTCTGTCCGGCTGCGCATATGTCGATCCTCAATTGGCAATTTCAAAGTATAACCACCAGCCCGTCCACGAGAAATAATTGAAATCTTATGCACAGGGTCAGTGTTGGGTAATAAATGTGCCACTACGGCGTGCCCAGCTTCATGATAAGCAGTTATATCTTTTTCTTTTTGGGTAATAACTCGACTTCGTCTGGCAGGCCCAAGCATAACCTTTTCGATGCTTTCAATAACGTCATCCATGGTGATTAATTTCTTATTGTGCCTGGCTGTTAAAATGGCCGCCTCATTGAGCAGATTCATCAAGTCAGCCCCAGAAAAGCCTGGTGTTCGCTGAGCAATTTTACGTAAATCAACATCAGTGTCGAGTGGCTTTTTAGTCACATGAACCTGTAAAATAGCCTCCCTATCATTCAAATCAGGCTCATCAAGCATAACCTGACGATCAAATCTACCAGGACGCAGCAAGGCTGGGTCAAGTACGTCAGGCCGATTAGTAGCGGCAATCACAATTACATTGGCGTTTTGATCAAAACCATCCATTTCCACCAGTATTTGGTTGAGCGTCTGCTCGCGTTCGTCATGCGATCCACCCAGACCAGCTCCACGACGACGTCCAACGGCATCGATTTCATCAACAAAAATAATACAAGGTGCCATTTTTTTAGCCCTTTTAAACAAATCTCGCACTCGAGAGGCACCAACACCAACAAACATCTCCACAAACTCTGAACCTGAGATCGATAAAAATGGTACATTAGCCTCACCGGCCACGGCTCTGGCGAGCAAAGTTTTGCCCGTTCCTGGAGAACCAAGCAACAAGACACCACGCGGAATACGCGCTCCCAAGTCAAGGAATTTCTTCGGTTGTTTCAAAAATTCCACCACTTCCTTTAATTCTTCTTTTGCCTCTTTAGCTCCAGCTACATCCTTAAAACTAACCTTTTCCTTGCCCTTGGAATCAAACTCCTTAGCCTGCGACTGACCGAACATCATGGCATTTTTATTTGCCCCTTGCACCTGACGCATCATAAAATAAATAAACACGGCAATCAGCAAGAATGGCAACAAAATCGGTAACAAAGCATTTATCCAATAAGTAGTACCGCTCTCCGTCTTGACCGCTGTCTTGACCGCGGTCATTTTTTCTGGTGATACGCCAAAGCTTTTGAGTAGTTCGGATAATGGCTGACCGGCCTCTTTGGTCACTGACTGAATCTTATTATCCTTTAATTTTATAGACAAAATATCACCACTGATATCTATAGATTCGACTTGGCCGGCATTTATTTCATTAACCAACTGCTCAAGTCCTATCTGCTCAGGTTTGACACCCCCCTTGTACATGCTAAAAGCCGCTGAAATCAGGACAAAAACCACAAAAATCAGGGCAAATTGTTTAACAAAAATTTTCATATTCATCATATATTATTACTTTTTCAATCTTTAAGATTATATAATTTTAGCGCAAAATATACAAGGTTGTCACAAAATACCAAATTTCTCACCCTGACCAATAAAAACCAAGCTTCTCAGTGGAGAGGTAAGGCAGCTAAAAGAAATCACTTCAAAAAAATATTATCTAACCTCTAAGCCACTAGGTGCTTGCGGAGCAGCTTTATCCGAGACCACCGGATTCAAATTCAAGTGATAAACTTGAACTAGAGGATATGGCTCCGAACCAGCCGGTCTATCTCCGTATTTTTCTGACAAAAAGAGCCTCTGTGTACTTGAATCATAAGCTGCACCTAAAATATCTTTGTACTCAATAGCAAATGGAAAATCCAGTTGCCAAGTGGCGTAAGGTACAATTTCCCATGGCTTATAGGCTAACCCGGTGGCTTGATTTATATCACCATTTTTAACCTTCAAAAAATCATTAGCATCGTAAGCCCAGACAAAATAAGCATACGGATAAGCATGGTCACCTTTGCTACTACTAGTTGGATCATAACAATATCTTACGGAATTAAGACCACTGCTTGTCGCTAGATGCACTTCCCAGTCGCTATATGTTCCTGAACCCAGAATACCGCCTGTTACAACATCTAAACTTAGAGTGGTTCCGTTGTAAGCCGTAATTATGCCATAAACATGATTTGTCAAATTGGCTGTTGGTTTCAACATTACATACGCGCCATCAGTAGTATTGAGACCAGCGGGAATCTGCAACACCTTGGACGATGTATCTATAGTCAAGGTTGAGGCACTACTGGCTACAACTTCGCTAACAAAAGTATTATCTAAGGTTGCCGTGGCCGTACCTTCGCCATAACAAGAAGAGCCAAGACCAGTCGATCCAAAATAAAGAACACTACGACTTCCTTCTGGAAAAACCAGCCCACTAATTTGAGTCGCTCTATTAAAGGCTGGATTTATACTATCAACAGAATATTGACCCAATGTTGGATGCGTTGCGGGATAATACATTAATCCTTGAGTTGAAATTGGATCAACAGTTCCAATGTCTGAGGGATTAAAGGCAAAGGCTGCTGGGCCAAAGGATGACCTTCCAATAATACTAAGGGTTTTTTCACCAGTCAGCACTGTTCCGCCAAGCCCACTCTGCCATGAAACAGGAATATCACCCATAAAACCAGCCACAAAACCCGCCCTATTAGTAATCGCAGCAATCGGCTCCGTGCTCAGTTTGTAAAATCCCGAGAATCCCGTGCTACTACTCCAATTTGCATTGGCTAGAAAATGCGAATAAATCTGTTGATTGTCGGCGTCATAAACACCAGAATCAGAGCCTAATAATTTGCCATTCCAAAGCAATAGCCCTCGTGGCACGGCACCGTTACCTATCGGCGCATATGCAGTTCCGACATTATTCCAATTTCCATCCGCAATATCCACCGAGGGTTGAAGCAAATTGGCTGTGCTAAGTGCGGCCATATTAGTGGTATTAAAAACTTGGGGAATGGATATCTCTAAAAGCAATTTTCCTTGTCCATACATAAACAAAGAATCATTTATTTTATTATAGGCAATAGGACCGCCGCCATAGCTCAAGGAAGCTGACCCAGTAGAAGCACCATATTTTCCCTTGGGCACACGAAAAGCTCCTAAATATTCCAGATCAGATTGTTGCAAGAGCTTGTCATTATTAATATATTGAATAGCACCCATACTGACACTGCCAGCTGGACGTGGTTGACCATAGAAATCAGTTGGAGCAGTTGCAAGTGTGACATCTGTTCCTGCAGTTTTTGCAGGACTTGTTGCTTGCAAGGAAAAATCATAACTTGCAGCATTAGTAAAAAGAGGATCTGTGTTTAAATCCCCCGCTCCAGCAGAAAACCAAGCTGGCATGGGAGATGAATGAGTGCCGTAAAAAAGATTATTACTTTTAGTGGTTGGCGTGTCGTAAATATAATAATGATAATCAATTGGCAAATCAGCTTCTACCATCAAATTATTGCGATAATCAGAAGTTGCAGGTCGCATAATGTTAATATAGCGAAATCCATGCACCGTATTATTATAAACTTTAGCATCTCCAGAGCCTTGAATGTTCAAAGCCCAACCATTATCAATACCCCCTTCATCATTAACAATAATATTATTATAAATATAGATTGGCGCAGCTGTTCCAGCATTTGGACCAACATCCGCTTTCGGATATGCCACATCAATGGAACTAGCTCTTTGATTTTTAACTAAGTTATCATGAATAATAATTGGCGTGTTCCAGCCTCCGATATTAGGACCCTGATCATAAATATGTATGCCTGATAAGATTGGATTGTTAATTAAATTATTCCAACCAATCTCATAACCATTAATAGCATCCGGTGAACGATCTGAAATATAGTAAAGATGCTGAAAACCATCCACGCTATATTTACATTTAACATTGGCATAGGTGCAGCCACCGGGTTCAGTTGTGCAATCCGCTCCAGCTATGCAATTAGTAGCGCATGCTGTTGGGTTTCTGTTTACACAACTTGGTCCAGTCCAAGCACTAGCATTATTAACAAAAATCCAGCCATAATTACCAACTCCCGCCGTTGTTGATTTCCAGCCATAGTCATGCATATAGATTCCAAGATATTTTCCACCACCAGCATTTTCACCTGCACCAGCACCGCCAAACCCACCTGAACCAGAAATTGCTCCGCCATATCCTCCATATACAGTTGGACCAGTAATTTCAAGACCAACAATTCTATTACCTTTAAAAGTATGCACGCCTGAACTTGATTCAGTGCCATCACCTTCAGCTAAGATTTTTATTTTAGAAAAATTAATATATTCACTTGAATACAAGCTATTTGAACTATACCAGTTATTAATAACGTAACCATAATTATTACCTGCCGCATGTCCAGACATCAACAAGGCCGTGTTTGGATATAAAACTAATGCAATTGGATTTAATTGCGTGGCCTTAATTGCACCGCCAAATCCCACTGACAATCCAGCAGTTGATCCAACTCCAACAGTGTAAACGATGTCACCTGAAATTAATTTTCCATTACCGCCATTGAAAACATTTTGCAACGCCCCCCACGCATTTCCCCAACTGCCATTGCCGGTGGTGTCATTGCCTCCAGCTTTGATGAAATAAATGTTTCCAGCTCTCACCGTAAAAGGTAGTGCGTTAGTTTCAATGCCATTAACCACAACTTTAATGGTGGTTAAGCCATCTGGTGCAGTGGCTGGAATGGCAAAAGCAATCTCTTGCATTTTGTGGGATGAATATAGGTCTGCTGGACCAGATGGAAGTTGACCATCAGCATTTTTCCAATAATAAATAGCAGTTGCTTCAACATTGCCAACATAGACTTTTGAAGCTCCCGTTGCTGATCCAAGATAATTTCCCCAAATGGTTACAATAGCTCCTGACCCAACTCCATCTGTGTTGCCGACTTTTGGACCTGATTCAATGTCGGAGAAATTTAATACTGGAATGGGTGCAGCTTGAGTAAGATTAGGCAAGATTAAAAAGAATGATAGGAAAAGTATTAATTTTAAGACTTGTTTTTGCATTTATATATTATATCACGCTCAAACCATTTGGTGCATTTGGAGCAATAATATCTGGAATGTCAGACAAGAACTTCATGGAAAAATTCTGATTACTTGGCAATCCCGTAAGTGTTATACTCTGGACTGTTCCAGCAGTAACTGGCACTGGATTATTTGTAATATTGTTAGCAGCAAAAAATGCTGTGTAATTTGCAGGATCATATTGATATGCCCTAGTGTTTTTGTCAAAACCAAGCCACTCGACAATTGGTTTGTCTGCGTATTTTATTTGATATTCTTTTGCGCCAGCAGGAACGGTCCAATTTAATGTATACGATCCACCCCCATTGTCAACAACATTGGGGACAATAGTTTGCCATGTTGGAATTGTTGCTTTATTAAAATATGCATACATCAGTGTCTGATCTTGTAATTCTGAAGGATAAGCTGTGCAACCAGTTTCAGATTGAATACCCCAAAGAAAAGAATTGCCCTTATCCAAAATAGAAGAATCGCCAGTATGCTCATAGCCCCAGCGCGCAGCACGTGAAACGTCATGCACACTCATGCGTATTTTATCTGCAGCATTTAAGGGGTTTATAGTTGATTGCAATTGATCGATGGCGTATTCCTTGTAGAATGCCCATTGATAATCAACTGGATAGCCATAAAAAGCAGCTGGTGGACCGCTATCTGTTACTGGCTGAGCAAATTCATTAAAAATAAATTGAGAAAGGCCAGTTAGAAAATCTTGAAAGTAAAGCATTTTACTGTAATTCCAGTCTGTATCTCGCATAACTCGCCAAACCTGATACATACACTCGGTTAGAATCTGCGTCTGATAAAACTCATGAATAAGTCTGGTTGATGGCGTGGAGGTCTGACCCTGACTTCCAACAGCCTTGTCCCACCAAACATAACCTCTTTCCATATTTCTACCAACTGGAGTTCCGTCAGTTCCCCATCCCTGAGACGGATTATCTCGCATGTCCAAAAAAGTCGTTAACGCATTTTCAATTGTGGTTTTCCAAGAATTATTACACGCACCAATTTGACATGAAAATTCATAGGCCAAGGCCATATTGCGAAATTGCTTTCCTATTGGTCGAAGTGGTGTGTTTATATTTGGCACAGCATAATAGCCCATGTCATTGGCTTTTTTCCAACGCTCCCCCGCTTTCAGATAGCCTTCTTTAATATTCTCATCGCCTGTTAAAAAATAATAAAATGGTATTGAGCTAAAATTCGCATGCTCAGTGTCAGCAAAACCGGTTTTTATCCTGCTCATTGTCCCACCAGGAAATGCCGGGTAATTACTCGTATTGTCAAAAGGATGAAGAATACTGGCATCTAAATGATAAAAACCAACATAATCATCAGCTATACCGATAGCATTCTCCATAGTCCAAACAGTTCGTTGTGATCCAAGTTGAAAAAATCCACCCCTTCCAGTGCGCAAATAGTCAGTCAACCATTGCAAGGGTGTGTCAGTTTGATTAGCACCACCTGTGTTATCCCATTGCCACGATCTGATCACCTGCATGCTTGGATTAATCAAATATGTTGGCGCAGCATGACCAACATGTAAATTTGTGAAAAAAGTGTTTTGTTGCGCTTCGCTCACAAATTCATCTTGCCCAAAAATACTTTTAGTTGCTCCATAATAATCGAGATTTGCACGAGCGAGTAAGGGGTATTGCAAAGCATAGAGCGCACTCTTACCATCAGAAGATGTCACGTGAAAATCCCACATAATTTCACTCGAAAAATGACGACCAAAACCCAGTCCAACTTTTTCAGCCCCATTGTTCTTGGAATAAATTTCAATACTTGTCTCACCATTATCATTAAATTCGAAACCAGCAGGCCAATAGGCTGACATCCACTTTCTTGCAACTGAAATTCCTCGTCCACCGATACTCATATCAGCAAACCCTTGTGTGGAGTCCGTGGTCGTCCCAACACTATTTACCCATTCATTTCCCACCTTAATCGCCATGCCAAGATAATTTATGTCTGGAGTCAATGTTGATCCATTACAAGTCCCAGGAATTGGAATATGCCAATAATAACAATCCAAATTATTAATCACTGGCACTGTAGTATTATATCCCTGATACATGTAAGCACTTTCACCAGTTCCAAGCGTGCGCGAAATAGTATCTGTTTTACGAGAAAATAAAACAGTTTTTTGTCCCGACAATGAAAGTGGAACGACAACTTCAAGGTTATTGAAAGCCACGTCTGTTTTAGCAACAGCACTGGCATTTCTAAGTGTGACAAAACTTTTAACTTTTGAACTATCTTTATAGAAGTGAATTCTCAAAGTATAATCCATTAATCTCGCATTGGAAGAATTCTCAAGTGCACCCATCACCTTAATTACAGACCTAACTGGACCATTTTCTTCAATCGCAACTTGAGTATGCGCATCATTTATTGACGTATAAGTTAAACCATCCAGACCCACTGCAGAAATTCTGCCAGCGTTTCCACTTATTACTAATTCCTGTCCATCAACAACCACATTATCAAAAATATTGAAGCCCGATTTTCTAATGACAAATTGAGCATTTCCAGTATTAATTGAAATATTTGCACCATTGTCGGTTGCCAAATCTGATCCTCCAAAGTTTCCTGTGCCATCCGTCAAGGCTTTTGTTGTGTCTGTACCTCCAGCTGATATTGAAGATTGCCCATCGACTAAAACCCATTTAATATTTCCGTTTGGCCACCAAGCCAGGGCTCTAAATTGAGCAGCTGTTGAATTCGTGAGTCCAAGCTGATTGACATTGGTAATTCCACTATCCTGCGCCAAGGGAATTCCAGATGAAAAATTTTCACTAGCTCTATCTAAGCCAGTAACTCCAGCAGGAAGTGTTTCTTGAATGGTAAGCGGGACACTTAAGGCTGCTTGTGTAAAATTAGGCAGGATTAAAAAGAAAAAAAGTAGTAAAAATATTTTTAGAATTTTATTTTCCATTTTTATATCATATTACGTCAAGACCAGTTGGTGCAGCAGGAGCAATAGTGTCAACCACAGCTGAAACATATTGAATCGCACCCATACTGACACTACCAGCTGGGCGTGATTGACCATAGAAATCAGTGGGCGCCACTGCAAGCGTAGCATCTGAGCCAGCAGTTTTTGCTGGACTTGTTGGCTGCAAGGGAAAGTCAAAATTTGCAGCATCAATAAAAAGCGGATTAGCCATAATTGATCCAGTGCCAGTCCAAGATGGTGCTGCCTTGGCAAACAAACTATAAAATAAATTATTTGAACTGACTAAAGGACTTCCTCCATATTGCTCAAAAAAATCAACATTTTGTGTATCCACAAAGATATTATTTTTAAAAACTTGATTAGTTGGAAAATTGACAAAATTACTGGACTGAATTTGACCATAAACAGTATTATTGTAAACCTGAATTTGATCCAAGGGAGTTTCCGCCCTACCAGGGGCGATTATAGTGATACCCCTTCCACCATAAGCAACAGTTGCATCATTAATTATGATATTATTATATATCCTAAATGGAACCAAAAGTCGTGGCGTGCAATTGCTCAAATCAACATTAATTGCTGAGCCACGCTGATTCTTAATAACATTATTATGAATTTCCATTGTACCAGTCCAATCACCACAAGGACTCTGATCATAAATATGAATACCTGGTGCAATTGGATTATCTATTAAATTATTCCAGCCAATTTCATAGGCTTCTCGTGGCCCACCAGACCGATTAGAAATATAAAAAAGATGCTGAAAGCGATCCCACGTGCTTTTACAGGCAGGGTTTGAATACGGACAAGTTGAAGGATCAGTTCCAATATTACCAATTGACGGAACACCATTATCAGTTCCATAATTATGAATGTACAAACCTAAGTATTTGCCCCCCTCAGTTCCAAAACAATTTATATCGCCATTACACCCACCACCCAGGGCACCAGAATAACCCCCATAAACCGTCGGCCCAGTTATTTCTACGCCAACAATTCGATTTTTTCTAGACAACGCAAAAGCTGAAACTGTTGTGGTAACAGAAATTTTTGACCAATTCCAAAATTCATTAGTATTATAATAGTAAATAGTATTGGCAATGTTAGTGTTGCCAGAAATATTAATTTTAGTTCCAGGATATTGAGCGATCGAAATTGGCTGTGCCAAAGTACCATTAATTCCAAGATTTTTACCGATCTCAAGACCAACATTTGTACCAACCCCAACACTATAAACAATGTCACCTGCTGTAAGTTTATTATTTCCGCCGATAAACGTTGACTGCAACGTCGCCCAGGCATTTCCCCAACTGCCATTGCCGGTGGTGTCATTGCCTCCAGCTTTGATGAAATATATATTTCCAGATCTAACCGTAAAAGGCAGTGTGTTGGTTTCAATGCCATTAACCACAACTTTAATAGTAGTCAAGCCATCTGGTGCGCTAGCTGGAATGGCAAAAGCAATCTCTTGCATCTTATGATAACTGTAAAGTTCAGCTGGTCCTCCCGGCAGTTGACCATCAGCATTTTTCCAATAATAAATAGCAGTGGCCTCGACATTGCCAACATAGACTTTTGAGGTTCCCGTTGCCGATCCAAGATAATTACCCCAGATAGTTACAATAGCGCCCGATCCGACTCCGTCTGTGTTGCCGACTTTTGGACCTGAATCAATGTCCGAGAAATTTAGTACTGGAATGGGTGCAGCTTGAGTAAGATTAGGCAAAATTAAAAAGAGAGATATCAAAAATATTAATTTAAAAACTTGTTTTTGCATTTTTTAATTATAACACAATGAGATAGGTTGGTGTAGACAATGCACCCTCATACAATTCTAAAAACTAACAACATCAGAGCTCGATTTGAGAATAAGACAATTCAATAATAAATAAAAACCCCCTTAATGAAGGGGGTTAAAATTTTTTCTCACTTTTTACTTTTCTCTAAAATCGACAAAATAATCTCTTTAATAAAAAAACCAAAAAGTAATAGGCAAAAGGCTAAACTAGCACCACCAATAGTGAGTGGCCAGGAGCTAATGCTAAACTGAAAAATTTCGTGATACAACGGACCAACCAAAAAAATACACAAAGAAATTCCTAGTAACCACCACAAATCTCTAAACTTTTCGGGATTTTTATCCAAGCTGCACCTCCGTATAGTTTATTTTATACCTAGAGCTTTTCGTCTTGCATCTTGTTCGTCAAGAATCATCTTGCGAATACGGACATTGATTGGCGTAATTTCTACCAATTCATCATCACCAATATATTCCAAAGCATCTTCTAGTTCCATGAGCTTTGGTTGATTAAAATGTTCGGCAGGACCATCGCCCTTAGAGCGCATATTTGAAAGTTCCTTAGCTTTACAAACGTTAACGCGCAAATCTCCAGGACGTTGATGCTGACCAATAACCTGGCCTTTGTAAACTTGCACGGCCGGACCGATAAATAAAACTCCACGGTCCTGAACATTGGTCAAACCATAAAGATTTGAGGCGCCAGTCTCATGAGCGACGAGTGACCCCTGGTCACGCTCTTTCCAATTACCTGGATCAGTATCGAATTTTTCAAACATCGTATTCATAATACCTAGTCCGCGCGTATCAACCAAAAACTCAGCGCGATAACCAAACAAGCCACGAGTCGGGATAACGAATTCCAAAAAGGCCGTGCCAGATTCGAGACGCATCTCTAACATCAAGCCATTGCGACTACCTAGCTTCTGAATCACTGAACCAGAGTATTCTTCTGGCACCTCAATAAAGGCGCGCTCGAAAGGTACTTGCTTTTTGCCGTCAATCATCTTTTCTACCACCTGAGGCCGAGAAACCTGAATTTCGAAACCTTCGCGACGCATACGTTCGAGCAAAATGGCTAAATGAAGTTCACCACGACCAGACACTACCCAGCTTGTACCTTCAGACATGTCGATTTTCATCGCCATATCAGTCTCAAGTTCTTTAGCTAGACGCTCCTGAATTTGACGTGAAGTTGTAAATTTACCTTCTTTACCAGCAAAGGGTGAATCATTAACACTAAATGTCATTTTGACGGTTGGCTCCTCAATAGATAATAACGGCAATTGGACTGGGTCAACTAAGTCAGCGATTGTTTCCCCAATGGTCACATCAGAAATACCGGCAATAGCCACAATGTCACCTGCAAAAGCTTCAGTCGCTTCAACACGACCCAAGCCAGCAAAAGTCATAAGCGAAGAGATGCGACACTTCTTTTGCAAGCCTTCACGATTAAAATGAATCACTTCCTGCGCTGCTTTGATAGTACCAGCTAAAATGCGACCGATAGCAATTCTGCCTTTATAATTATCAGCAGCGACGGTTGTAACCATTAACTGAAGCGGTTTTGAGGCGTCCATCTTTGGTTCAGGAATTTCTTTTTCAATCAATTCAAAAATAGGAGTAATGTCGGTCATTGATTCAAGAGTTGGCTCAAGACCAGCTAGGGCATTTTTAGCAGAGGCGTAGATAACCGGAAATTCTGCCGTTTCATCATCGGCTCCCAACTCTAAAAACAAATCAAAAGTCTTGTCCAATACGTACTGCGGACGAGCATCGGGTTTGTCGATTTTATTAATAACCACAATCACCTTGTGTTTCATTTCAAGCGCCTTTTTTAAAACAAATCTAGTTTGTGGCATTGGTCCCTCTTTGGCATCTACTAATAACAAACAACCATCGGCCATCGACAAAACGCGCTCCACCTCACCGCCGAAATCAGCATGACCGGGAGTATCAATAATATTAATCTTCAAATCGTTATAAACAACTGAGGCATTTTTAGAGAAAATGGTAATACCACGCTCACGTTCAAGCTCATTGGAATCCATGATCAAGTCACCAGAGGCCTGTTCTTTATTTAAAGTTACCTTAGCACTACGCAACAAAGCATCAACTAAAGTGGTTTTGCCATGGTCTACATGGGCGATAATAGCTACATTTCTGATATTCATAATTATTTATTGATTGATTGATTTATTGAGTCTCGCCCCGCAAAGCTTTAGCGACGTGGGGTGGTCTACATGGGCGATAATCGCTACATTTCTGATATTCATTTTTTAGACAAAAAAATCTGCATTCCGCAGAGAGTAAATTAACACTATAAATATAATGTAAAAGCCCGAAATTGTCAAGAAAACTTGGAATTATTATGTGTTTATTGCAATCACCTAATTATTATTGTAAATTTTTAATATTTTCATCTAACCTTTCCCATATTTAGGTAATTTATTAAAATACTACCCATGCTTTTATTAAAAATTACGCTTAGCGCTAGTTCATTTTTATTAAATCCAAACACATAAGCACTAATGCCATTAACTACAGCTTTCCACTTTTAACCATTCATAATTAATGCAGTATTTTTCTTTACTAATAAATTTTAAATATATCTAAATTTATTTTATCTTAAATCATATCGATCTTCACTAAGCCCCGGATGACAGTTATTTGTTATGCTGCTTGAGCATAATGGCAATTCATTTTGCGTATAATCATAATCCCCATATCCATATTGCAATCCACTAAGAACTCCATTAGTTACAAATATCGAAAAAACAATTCCAAACAGTGCCAGAATTTTCCATCCCCAGCTATCGTTAATTTTTCTATTTAAAAAGATAAAAAGCAATGCTAAAAAAATACTACCGCAATTTAAATAAAGCATCACATCTTCCTTTTGGTATGTATTGACATAACTAAATCTAAGACCATATGAGGCAAGTGGTATTATTAAACCCAATATTAATAGTGGCTTATATTTAATATCGTCAGTCAATATCGGCTTATCAAAAAAATATAAATAATTTAAACTTAAAATTAACCCCATTATTGCACCACCAACAATAGCATAAAATAATGTAATTGAATTAAAATTATTTAATCTTGTCGCACTAAATTCAATTGCAATCATATTAACAACACCTAAAATAATTGGTAAAAAAAATAGTGCTATTTTTGAATAAATTTTATAATTATGAATAATCAATATCAGAAAAAAGATGAATACTGGTAAGATTAAAATAAGTAGCGGGTGCGGATGTTGACCCAAGTAGGATCCACACAAAAGAGATGAAATAATCAAGGCACTAGTTAAAATTACATACAAGCCAAAACTTGATATTCGATTAAACATATTATATTTCAATAGCTAAAACTACTCCAATGCCTTTATTAAAGCCTTAATCTGTTTCTTAAGCGGTGGTAAATTACTTTTTACTGCCTTCCAAATATCCTCATAATCAATACCAAAATATTCATGCGAAACAAAATTTCTCATTGCCTTCATTTCGCGCCACGGCAAATCAGGATTATCACGCTTAATTTTTTCTGTCACATTATTTGAAGCCTCACCAATAATTTCGAATCGCCTAACTACCGCATCCTGCTTTTCGACATTTTCCTTAAATTCTGCAAGTGTTACTTTTTTTGTAAACTTCTGGATGTAGCTAATGCTATCAAAAATGTGATATAGAAATTCAACGGGTTCTTTGATTGTAGATTTCGATGACATCTTTATTGATATATTTTTTCAAACGATGATTTATAGCGCCTGGTGTAAGCAGATCAACTTTTTTCTTCAACTTTTCCTCTAAATCCAGTTTTAAACCAATAGTAAAAAATATGCCTTGAGGCTTTTTCATTTCAATTATCAGGTCAACATCACTCTTGCTGGTTGCCTCACCCCTAGCATATGAGCCAAACAAGGCAGAACGAACCACGCCGCTTTTTTTTAGTATCGGCGTTATTTGATGCTTAATTTCTTTAATTGTCAGTGTTTTTTGCTTCATATTTTCAATATACCACTCAAATTATTAAAATTCAATTATTTTTTTCTCATTTAAATAACAAAATTCTAATAATGATAGGTCTTGCCCTTGATTATGGTCACCGCTCGATACAATTGTTCAGCCAAAACCACCCGGGCGAGCTCATGGGGCATGGTCATTTTTGATAAGGCCAATTTGACCTTGTGCATTTCTCTTACCGACTCCCCAAAACCGAGTGACCCACCAATGACCAAGACCACCGAACCTTGATTTTCTAGTTCTTGTGAAAATTCATGCGAAGTGAACTCTTTACCCTTTTCATCACAAAGTATAACCGTTCCCAATTTATGCCGATAAATATAGTCAAGCAGTTTTTCCGCCTCTCTCTTTTTGGCCCGCTCTTCTTCGCCCGGATTAAAACTTTCAGGTTCTAATTCGATGGTCTCGACTTTAGCATAAGGCGAAAGACGCTTCATGTACTCGTCATAAAGCGTCTTGTATTCTTTCGTCCGCAATTTACCAAAGGCAATTACTGTAAATTTCATTTTAAAACAAATTAATTTCCGGGATATCATCAGCCTTGGCTCGCTCCTGAATAGGTTGACTTTCAGATTGATTTGAAACACTGCCAGACATGGTACGCTTGAAGCGGACCGCAAAAGCTGGCTCATAGATATTACTTTTTTGATCGGTAATTTCCACCGTCTGACCCTTCATTAATTCGGAAATAGCAATATCGGTTAACATCATGTTAGCCTCCTCAAGTTCGATTTTCAATTCATCCAATTTATCAAATTCCTTGCTAAACTCTAGCTTAACTTCATCCTCGAGTTTAACCTTTTTCTCTCTTAGCGCTTTTATGGCCTCAGTCGCCTCTTTATGTGATGGCAAGCGCTCTAATGCCTCTTTATAGGCGCTACGTAGATCCTTTTGCTTTTTTTTGATTTCTTGGATTTGATTAAATGTTTCTTGTAGGCTTTTCATACGAATTTTATTTTATTTTTACTCTCATTATTATACACGAATCCTATTTTTTAACCAAATACGCGATCAAAAAGTGCCTTTTATACTTTTGACCGGCAAAACGCGTATAATGCTCTCTTTTTTCTAGAAAAATAATATTAAAAAATTCTTTATAATATTCACGAAAGTCAGCTTCAGTCCAGACTCGCTCAATCAAGCCAACTCCAGGCATTATATAGGTGTCATGTTCCTTGCCAGGAAAAAGTTTTAACAAATTTTTGGCGTTTTTGTCTCCATCCTTGGTCAAGACTCTAACAAAAAAATGACCACCAGGTTTTAGGCATCGCGCTGTCTCGGTCAAATACTTCGCTCGTTCAGTTTCGGTGAGTGAATTCGAGGCAGTCGCATCAATTGCCATATCAAAAGACCCATCACTAAATGGCAAATTATCGCCAATACTACCTTGTCGATAAGTAGCCGACAACTCTGATTCCTTGGCAATTTTATTAGCCACATCAACAGCGTTACGGGCGATATCAATACCTTCTATCTGAGCACCCAACCGGGCTAGATAATTACCATTCTTGCCATTGCCAGAACCCAAATCAAGAACCGCTAAGCCAAGCGGCTTAGCAACTTTTTTCTTGTACCATTTTACAAAACGCTCCACATCGGCGATAGGTTCATTGCTAGTACCTGTCACGAGCTGCGGATTACTGTATTCTTTTTCCCAAGTTTTTTGTTGCATATTTTTATAATATAGAACCAAGCATTTAAAATGTCAAAAACTTATCTTATTTTAAAAAATATTTTTTTAATAAAACTCCCATTAATACTAGCTACTATTGACATCTATTTAATAATGCCTAGCAAAAACTCATCCAAAGTGTTATACTGTGGATAGTTATTATTAAATTACTAGTGTTTATGCAATAAATTTGCCTAAACAACCAAAACACTATGGCCAAATTGACCAAAACACAATTAGTTGCAACTCTTTCAGAGACAACCGGTTTAACAAAAAAGCAGGTAGACGCTTTCTTTGATGCTTACATTACCTTGGCTTACAAAGAGGTAAAAAAGAATGGTGAGGTCTTAGTCCCAGGTTTCGGTAAAATGATCAAGGCTAAGCGCGCAGCTCGTATGGGTGTCAACCCTGCAACTGGTGAAAAGATCAAGATTGCCGCTAAAACTGTGGTTAAATTCCGCCTAGGCAAGGCAGCTAAAGACGCTGTGCTATAAACTGCACTTCTTTCGTCAAAATCTTGCTAATAAAAAACCCGCTTATAAAAGCGGGTTTTTATATATAATAAAATACTTTACTGTCCGCAACCTGCAGCTGGAGCACCAGCTGCTGCTGTGCCTTCACCAAAACCTGGTGCAGGCGACTCAGACGACAACTTTGTGCTGCATTCTTTTGGAGCTTTATTAAACGCTCCACAAATAGCCTTTAGAAGTGAGGCTGAATCGCGACCAGCATCAGCCTGACTGCCATTTATAACTAAAGTCGGTGAACCTTGAACACCGTATTTTTCATTGTCTGCCTTGTCTGTGTTAAATGGAGGGAATTGACCTTGATATGTGCTCTTGTCCTCAAAGTTCTTGGTAATATCAAACTTCTTATCAGAAGCATCAGTACAAACTTTCAACTTGGCCTCATCAATACCTGTAGACTTCATACAATCTGCTGACTTACTATCCTTAAGAAAACAAGCAAGATAGTTGTTGTATTTAGCGGTTTGTTCTTTTTGAATACAATATTGCAACAAGTTCTCTTTAACCTCTTTCTCACCATGCATGGCATAGCTAACAAATTTGATCTTGAAATCAATTTTATTACCCAAGGCCTTAACCACTGGAATCAAGCCTTTCTCGATCTGAGTTCCATAAGGACAGTAACTCATAACAAAAGCCTCAACCACTGGCTTATTACTCTTTTTAGTCACCGTAGATGGTGCCTGAGTGTCGGTAGCGCCAGCCGTTGTATCTTTTTTAGCATTAGCCTGCTTCTCAGTCTCCTCAACGCTCAATGATTGTGGGAAAAAAGTCTTGCCATCAACCGTCATGTAAGCATCGACTGCCTTGCCATCTTTAAAGGAAACATTAATCTTGTAAAGTCCATTTTCAAGTACTGGCTCACCAACGGTAGCAGTTGTACCAGGTTGCATCAAAGTCCCGTTAATAAAACTCTCGGCTTTGACCTTAATCTCAGTCGCCGTCAACTTTTTATTTGTACTGCCAACCTTCTTGAACTCTCCAAGAGTACAACCAGTCAATACAAATGACAAAACCACACCAGCCAAAATCAGTTTTTTCATACATATTTCGCTATACGCAGAGCTTCTAACGGTTGTCCTCCATCATCACCGTGGCAAAATGCTACGTACTGCTTTAATTATTATATTAATTAATTTTCAAAAACTTCACTAAACCCAAGTTACACTCGCCACCTGATCATCACCCTCTTTAAAACGCATCAAATGCACACCCTGTGTATCACGACCGGAATCTGGAACAGTATTAAATGGCAAACGGATAACCTGACCATTCAAGGAGATGATAATTAAATCCTTATCCTTCATAGTCTCCCAATTAATGACATAAGCATTGGCAATCGGACCAGTCTTGTCAGTTACTTTAGCCGTTCTAATACCAGAACCGCCACGATTTTGTACTTTATAATGATGTAGTCCAGTTCTCTTACCATAACCTTTGGACATTATAGAGACAATCTGATATTTTTTCAACTTTTCTTTGTCAGTCGTAATAATACCCATGCCAACCACGGCATCATTTTTACGCAGCCTCATACCATTAACACCAGCTGCACCACGGCCCATGTCCCTAACGTCTTTTTCATGGAAGCGAATGGCTTGACCTTGAGCCGAAATTAACTGAATCTCATCATTGCCGGTTGTTGGTTTGGCCCAAATTAATTTGTCATCCTCTTTTATTTTGATGGCAATCAAGCCAGAGCGCCTAACATTATCAAAAGCGTGAATATCAACCTTTTTAACTAAACCCTTCTCGGTAGCAAAAAATAGAAATTTACGATCGCCAACTTTTTCAAGCGGTAAAACCGAGGTCACTTTTTCATTTGGCGCTAATTGTAAGAAATTAACGATAGCGTTGCCCTTGGAAGTACGACTAGCCACCGGCACATCATAGCCCTTGAGCTGAAAGACCCGTCCGGTTGTCGTAAAAAACAGCACGTCCGAATGCGTCATAATCGTAAACATGAACTCAACCATATCCTCTTCTTTCGTCGACAGACCCATTACGCCTTTGCCACCACGTCCCTGAACCCTGAAAGTATCAGGGGCAACACGCTTAATATAGCCGTCTCTCGACATAACCACCACTGCTTCTTCGTTTGGCACCAAATCTTCAACTGAAAATTCACCCACTGCATGATCAATCACTTTGGTACGACGATCATCGCCAAATTTTTCAGTCAATTCATTCAGTTCATCCTTAACAATGGTTCTGATTTTTTGTACTGACTTTAAAATTGCCTCTAATTCCTTGATTAATTTAGTCTTATCCTTTAATTCATTTTCAATTCTGAGACGCTCCAGATTGGCCAAATTAGCCAAACGCATTTCTAAAATAGCCACCGCTTGACGCTCGGATAATTTGAATTTTTTCATCAAATTTTCACGCGCTATCTCTCTGTCTTTTGATTCTTTAATGGTCTTAATAATCGCATCAATATTATGCAGAGCAATCATTAAACCTTCTAGGATATGAGCCCTGTCAAGCGCTTTGTCCAGTTCAAATTGCGTTCGACGACGAACAACAGACTCGCGATGCTTGATGTATTCAACCAAAACCATTTTCAAGGTCAAAACCTTAGGCTGGATACCATCCACCAAGGCCAAAACATTGGCATGAAAAGTCGTTTGAAGTTGCGTCATTTTAAACAAAGCGTTCAAAATCTTTTTAGGATAGGCCTCTTTTTTGAGATCCACGACAATGCGCACACCTTCACGATCAGATTCATCGCGCAAATCTTTGATGCCGTCAATTTTTTTATCCTTGACCAAGTCAGCAATTTTTTCTACCAAGGTCGCCTTGTTTACCTGATAAGGAATCTCAGTAATGACAATTTGAAAATATCCAGCCTTGGCCTCAACTATCTCAGCCACACCACGACAGACGATTCCGCCCTTGCCAGTAGCATAAATTTGCTGAATATCTTGTTTATTATAAATCAAGCCACCAGTCGGAAAGTCTGGTCCTTTAACATGTTGAATCAAATCTTCGACCGTTGCATCAGGATTTTCAATAATACAATTAATGGCGCCAGTCAGTTCCCGCAAATTATGGGGCGGAATATTGGTCGACATGCCGACAGCAATACCGACCGTACCATTCAAAAGTAGTTGCGGCAAACGACCAGGCAAGACGCGAGGCTCCTTGTGTGAGCCATCGTAGTTCGGGATATAATCAATCGTGTTTTTGTCCAAATCAAACAAGACTTCTTCGGCAATCGCCGCTAATTTAGCTTCTGTATAACGCATGGCGGCGGCACTATCACCATCGAGTGAGCCAAAGTTTCCTTGCCCCCTAACCAGCGGATATCGCAAAGAAAAATCCTGAGCCATACGAACCATTGATTCGTAAACTGCACTATCACCATGAGGATGATATTTACCCAGCACTTCACCGACGACAGTCGCTGATTTGCGAAATTTAGCATTTGAGCGCAGCCCGATAGTCCACATGGCATACAAGATGCGACGATGTACCGGTTTGAGGCCATCACGAACATCAGGCAAGGCTCGGGAGACGATCACACTCATAGCATAATCAAGATACGACTTACGCATCTCTGTAACAATCGGTTGAGGTTCTACAATACCGAACTCAGTCATCCCTCTCTCGGTAACAATGAGGCTCGATCCACTATCTGTGCTTTCATTTTTTTCCACCTCTTCGCTTGCATCCTCAGCCTCAATTACCGCCTCCTTCTCACTGGTCGTTGACTCATCCTCGATAGGCTCTTTGTCATGATTTATTTTTGGCTTTTGACTCTTAGCCTTGGCTTTTTCCTCGTCTTTCTTTGGCATATTATTTTAACATTGACAATAAATTATTCACTAACTGGTAAATTTAACGTACCGGTGGCCATATTCAAATCTTCAGCTTGGCTCTTTTTAATTTCGATATTTAAGGCATCGATATCTAATTCCCGACTTGTTGTTGAGCTCACTACTTCGGTCGTAGTACCAGTCAAATTAGTAACTTGCTTTTTAACTTGATTAATACTATCTTGAGTATCAAACAAACTTTGCTTAAGTTTGCTGAGCATGCCGTCAACAGTATCCTGAGCTTTTAGTTCCGGCACGCTAGTTTGCACTTCCTGCCTAAAAGAAAAAAACCACATACTAATAAACAAGATCATAAAAAAACTGACTCCCGTATACAAAATTAAGCGCTTTTCGTGCTCAATTTTCAGGGCCATGGCCTCAAATTCAGCCTCCGTAATCAGATTGTTAATTTTTTTCTTATTCCCCCTTAACATATTATACTTAAAAACTCAAAATAACCAACTCCATGTCTTCAACTGGCAAATCCTTTTTACTAATTTTTAACTTTTCTTCATGACGAGGCTTAATCCCCAGCTCTTTGATAAATTTTTCTACCGGATCAAGGTCATATTTCAAACCGTCCACCATGTAATGCATCGGAATAACAATTCTAGGCTCAAGCTGAGCGATCACCTCTACGGCCTTTTTTGCATCGAGCGTGTACTTGCCACCAACAGGAATTAATAAAATATCCGCCCCAGTCAATGGCTCAAGCTGTTTTGGGGTCAATGTCGTGCCTAGGTCACTGAGATGCACTACCGTAATATCATCTAAATCTATTCTAAAGGCAATAACCTTACCGCGCTCACCTTTTTCATCATGAGATACTTCTACCCCCTCAATCAAAATACCTTTAACATCATACTCACCAGCGCAATTTATTAGATAGGGAGTGCCGCGCACTGCACCAAAATTGGCATGATCCTCATGGTCATGAGAAATAGTGACCACGTCAGCCTCAAGTTTTGGCATTTTAAAACCGATACTGTCAGCATACGGATCGGTAATCAAGGTAACGCCGCCAGCCGTTGTCTTGTCTTGAATTTTGAACGATGAATGTCCGAGCCAGGTAATTATCATATATTAATTTATTTACAATAATATAATTACTTCAAAAACAAAAAGAAAAATTAGCACTTTTAAACTAATTGAATATAATTACAATTTCTTAATTTACTCTCTTATTTTAGCCAATTTTTTGATATTTGGCAAGGTTTTAATAAAAACAAAAAACCGCCAAGATTGGCGGTTTTTTTAATAAAGAATCGACTATTATGGCTTAACCAAAAGACTGCCGTTAACAGTTGCAACTTGATAATCCTTTGTATTTTCTGCTTTTAATGTAAAAGGATAGGTTGTGCCAGCTACTGTAGTAGCTAAACAATCAGGCTGAAAATATACTGTTGCATTTCTCCTGCTTGGACTAGGAAATAAATAGTCCACACCATCAACATTTAATGCCAACTTAGTTAAATTAATACCAGTCCACAAAAATTCAACATCATCAGTATTTCGTTTTGTTGCTGACAACTTACATTTACCATTTTTTACGGTAACTGCTCCAGCCACACTTGTAGCCACAGTAGTATCGTTGTAGCGAAGATCTTTAAGCTCTGGCATACCCAACACTGTTACGCTAATTGGCTTCGAAACCACCGTTTTATCCTTCAAACCGGCAGTAGCAATTGCGGATAACTGTACATTGTATTTACCAGTTTGCATCGCATCTGCATCAATATCCTGTGCATCTAAGGTAATTGGAAATTTTTTAGATCCGGCAGTTAAAGTTCTTTTTGTTGCTGCGTTAACGGTCGACATTACCTTTAAGATATTACCCGTGGTCAAATTCTTGTCTTGTTTTAATATAACAGGTGAAATGTCAAGACCAGAACCACCAGATTGAGTTTTGCCGTCAACATCAAAATTAGTAATTTTTAGATTACCAAAAATTGTCACCCAAATTGGAGCTGATCTTTTTTGCTCCATTTTTGAATTTTTTGTAACCAAAGTTAAACGCCTAACAACACTTGTTGTGCCATTATTCCAATCTGGATCAATTTTAATCGTACTAGCTGCACTATTAGTATAGGATGGAGGATAAACACCAGCAATCGCTGGTGCCTCATTAAAATATTGTTCCAAATTTATAAGTGCTGTACCAGTAATATCACCGACATTGTCTGCCGTGGCGACTTCAATTTGAGCTGATCTCAAGCCTAGAGGGTCACTAACATCATATTGAACACCATAAAATTCACCTGTATTAATAGAACCATCCATTGCTACCGTATCCTTAAGCAATCGAAAGTTATTAATTGTTGTGGCAGCCGACACTGGCATACCAGCCACTAGCACGGTCAGTGCTAATAACGAAATCGCGCCTTTTTTAAAGTTTGCTTGTTTCATGATTTTAATTTAATTATATTTTAAAAAATTTATTTATTTAATGGCCCTAAAATACCCAAACTTTCTTTTTTGAACTTCAGAATTTCTTGTTCCACAACGTCTGAAAAGTATAGCACATTTTTTTCCAAATATCCAAAAAGTGCTTCCATGTCATCTGGGTTATTTTTCAGATGCTCATCAAACCGTTCCTTGTCAGACTCGGACATGCCCTCAAGAACTCGAATCAAAATCGCCTGAAAAATTACCTTGCCAATTTTTTCCATTACTATAGCCTTTTTCTCGGGCGCCATATTTTCTAGGCCCAACTCTTTTAATATATTTTGCTGTAGTTGTGTTTGCATATATTTCTTACTTAAAATTAATTTTGATTTACGGCAGCCATGTCCGCTCTTGCCTTAATAGTTTTGGCAATAATAATATTCAATTCATTACTACCACTAGCCAGTATTTTTTCCGTTATGTCAGTCGCCCCCAAAACCTCGTCTTCGCCAAAAAGATATTTTGCAGGCCCAATAATGCTAATTTTATTATCAAAGATTCGCAAAGCATAACCATCGTGACCGAAAGCATTAACAATATTTACCACACCATTTTTTGAACGCACAATCTCCGAATCTACCCCTAGTATGCCCTTGCCAAAAGTTTTTATCGCCCCGCTTTTCATCATGTCAGTTCGCATGTCGTCATGACCGAGAATGGCCAGACCCGCTTTTTCATCAACAGTTAAGCCCTGAGGCAGGAATCTATATTTTTCAACTAGAAATTTATGCAATTCAGGATCGTCAGCCGAATTACAAGGAAAGCCTGCTTTTTCACTTATAGCTACAAATTCGGCCGCCCTATTAGTATTGCCATCAAATTCTTGCAGATGTTTATTAACAAACTTCAAGACGGTAAAGTCGGCATCATCAAAATTTATGATAGATTTTTTGCCTAAAATTTTAGCTGCACTGTCCGGACTAATTCCAAAAACTTCCTTTTTTTCTAACACATTGCCAGTATCGTCTTTTAATTCTAAAACTTTTGTACCAACAGACTCACGCAAAGAGCTCAAACTTTTCGAGACATTATCAATTTCATATTTAATCTCTGCCTCAGGCCTATTTGCGAGTCCTATCCTATGCTCAAAATCAGCATTGTCTCTAATGATTATATGTGATAAATCCTTATCGTAACCAATAATTTTTAATTCTGAGCCGAATTTGTCTTGAATATTTTTTATTGCTGTATCATACGGTCCAGCTGACTCAATCACTATCTCTTGGTCTTCAACCTCTTCTACTGCCGATGTCGACTCTACAGCCCCCACCTCCTCAACTTGATATTTTTGAAAATCATACTCACTATTTTTACCAACATGAATCGTGTTATTTTCATCAAGCGAAAAAGCCCCACCCTCACGTAGTCCTTTTAAGGTGTTACCCTGACCGTCAACATAGCCATTCTTCAAGAGTATTGATTGCGTTTTGAGATTTAATTGATCCTTTGGCGTACCTTGCTGCTCTAGGTGTTGTCTGACAAGTCGCCAAGCACTGTCGCCATGCTCAATCCTTACTACTTCTGCTTCATGAGCGGTTACCGCCTCGGCTGTGTTTCTTATGCCTTCGGCCGTTTCAGGCTTCGCAGCGACCTGATGAGCTGAATCTGCCTGCGCATCATGACTTCTTAATTGATCAAGATTGGGTGCAACAGGGCTAGTCTTGCCATTAATTACTTTATCGTACAAACCAGTGGCACCGTCTTTGGCGACAATACTATCAAGATGCTCGAGACTCCAGGCAATATTAGCCCCACCGATAGCCACTGCAGCCAAGATTCTATTTCGATTTGACCGAGACTTCTCTTTGGTCATTTCATCAAGTTTTTGCGAATACTCATCAATGTGCAAGTCAAGTGAAGCCAAAAAGTCGTCAGTTAATTCTGCGTTGCTAATGTCCTCCTTTGTCTGACTTACTCTTTCGTCTGCAGACCTGGATCGACTAATATTGCGGGCCTCAACTACTGCACCCATGCCTAGACTTGCCAAATACCTTAAACCCTTAACGCCACCCACAGCCAACCCAGTAAAGCCCACCGTCGCTGCAATGCCTAAGCCGGCCATAATATACTTGCCAGCCTTTTTCTTTTCTAGCCATTCGGCGGTTTTTTTCTCAACCTCTTCACCTCGACCCAGACTAACAGTTTTAGCCACGCCTTTTTCGAGCCCCTTTGACATTTTGCCAAAAATCGAACTAAAAGTTTTTACTGTATTTTCAGCACCTTTACCAACCAAACCTTTTCGAGTTTGATAGTCATTCCACTCTGAGCCCAACCAGCCCATAATGTTATCCACTCGAGCATCCTTCGGCTGCATGGCCATGCGAAATTCAGCCTCATACAAAACCGTATCAAGCACCTGCTGTTTAACACTTTCAACATTCGCACCGCTTGGTTGCGCCTGAACAAATTCTCTAGTGCTACTTAGGAGTAGCTCACGATGACTTGCAAGCGCTTGTTCAAATTGCGCTTTAAGCTCATTATATTTTACACTCTTGTCTAGTCCAATAAAAATCTTTCGCGCCCAACTAGTCTCAGTTTTAGCCGCCTCCATCTGCTCACGCAGTGCCGTAATTTGCAAACGCGAATCAGCCACCACAGCCTCATATTTAAAAGAGGTTTTGGCTATCACCTCAGCTGGATTTTCCTTGGCTTTGGAATCTTGCAACTCCAACTCCTTGCTCAGGGCTTGATTTAACCAATACACCATTGCAGAGAACTCAGCTGCTTTACCAAAATCACCCGTCTTGTAGACTTCCCCGATTAATTCATTGCGCCGATCAATTTCTTGTTGCAAGAACTCTTGTTTGCTTACCTCGACTAGAAAATCATTTTCAATACTTCTGGCCACAAGTTCTTGAGCCTTATCTATCACTTCTGGCTTAAGTCCTTCGACCATTGCCCGCAATCCATTTGACTCTGTTATGGTATTGATATTTTTTTCACCCTTAATGACACTCAAGATTAGTGGCAAATCTTTTTGAAAACCACCTAGGCCCTTTTTAGTTATCTCATTTATCTTTTCAAAAATCGCCTGAAAGTTTTTAAGCCCAGCGAACTCACCTTCTTGAGTTAAGTCTAATTTTTCATTCGTATTACCAGCCTTATTGTTACCAGTTACTACGTGTTGCTCGCTCTCATTAGTAGTATCTACAGGCACGTTCCTTTTGTAGGCCAGGTAATTTTTAATTATCGGAATATTTTTATGATAATTTTCGCTAATATTTTCATAATCACCTTTAAGCTCACCACCACCATACCCACCAGTCTGATTGGCAGTTGCTGTATTATACTCAAAGGCAGGCGTAGTTAAATCTCCAGCACTTACTGGCTCCCGCCTAATACCATGCGAATTTAATTCACCCAAACCTTCGATGCTGCCAATCCAAACCTTGCCATCACCGGTGGTACAAAACGTATAGACTATATCTTCATTTTTAGATTTAAAAGCTTCATATTCTATAAAGCCATACAAATCAGATGGCAAGCCCCAAGATGCGATTTTATTTGAAAATTCTGGTTGATATTCAGTTGGCACATCCAAGACTTCAGGCTTTACAAGCTCTTTACCATTATTTGAAAATAAATTACCAGGCAGATAAATCGGCTCACTCATCTCACCTTCAAGTCCTTTGTACAGAGAATCACCCTTATTTAAAAATTTTCCACTACCATAAAGAACCAAATTCCTATCATTACGCCCTAGTTCAAGACAATTTTCTTTGACATTATCAACACAAATCAAGCTAGAAATTTTTTGCTGCAGCTCAAATGGTGCAGTCATATGATCTTCGCTATTTTTGTCAGATCCACCCTTGCCAATCCAGGAAAAATCATAATTGGGTGCATGACGCCAAACACCCTGCGAATTACTAAAATAATAACCACGTGGTATTAAAATTTTTTTGCCAGATTCAATTTGTTCAACAAATACGACCAGCGATAGCCTACTACCGCCGGTTATCACCTTAGACAAAAACATATTCGTTCCAGCAATCTGAACTTGAAATTCCGGTTTAACACCCAACATGCTCAGCTTTTCGACTGTCAATTGCTCGCCATCATATCCATCACCTTCGATTCTAACCCTATCTTCCCACTTTTCATATTGGTGATCAGTAGCTTCCAATCCACTAACGCCCTCATTACTTGGAATAAAAGCAGACATAATCCGCCCCTTATCAAAAAGATTAAAAATCGCTTCAGCTTTACCCATGGTGGCATACTTTCCCCTTGGCTTAACTGGCTTAAAATTTTTGATTATGTCTGGATTGATTGCGTTTATCGCTCCAATAACACTCTGGACTGGCAATTTAAAATCATAAACCTTGCCTTTAACCGTATGCGAAACTTCAATTGTCCTAATTGGTTTTTTTGGATTATAAGCTTTTTGACTGTTTAATAGTTTCTCTAAATGAAGTTGTAAATCTTCAGCTGACAAGGAGGAAATGCCTCTTGCCAAATTAGCAGATGCCAAATTATTAAACTCTTCGTTAGCCTTTTTATAATCTCCAGTCTCGAAAGCATTATCAAGCTTATCCTGTTCTTCTGACAATGTTTGCGCCAAATAGATATTAATAATTCTGATGCGATTTTTATTATCATTAACTTGAAACTCGAGCCATTTATTTTTTATAGCCTCTGCTCGATCAATTTCGCCACGTTTTCGCAGTAATTCAAGAAACTTCATAACGGTTTGACCCGAACTATCATTAGCGAATTGACCACTTTGGGCGACTCTTAATGCTTCTTGACATTTTCCAAGATGTCCATTTAATAACTGCTCATAACTACCCAGCTTCTCACCTCTTAAACCTTTGGCACGTTCCTTGTAAGCGCTCTTACTATAAAATGCCAAAATACTGGCCTCCGAATAAGCTGATTTGACATTATCGACAAATCCCTCATAATCTCCAAAAAGCAGCATCTTTTCGCGCACTCCCACCGCTTTACCTTCTCCAGCTGCCAGGGGTTTTTCACCTACCGCACGACGTTTACTGTTAATGTCATTTCTAGCCTTGGGCGATAGGCTGCGCAATAAGCTAGTCAATTTATCAACATCAACCTCGACTTCCTTGCCTTGTTCGCGTAAACGGTCACATTCATCCAAAAGTAAATTCAAAAAATCAACAACATTATTGCGCAAAGGTAAAGTTTTAGGATTTATCCGCTCATTTTCAGCTTGTTTTTTGTCAAAATGATAATTTAATAAACGTGCTTGCTCTGCCAAGACTGGATTCATCTTTAGATATTCTGTCAAATTTATAATACCAAAATCATCAAAGCACTCCTTCTTGAGCCAGGCCTCTAATTTGAGAGGTGAAAGTAGTGTATCCTTACGTAACTCGGTGGTCTGTCTTGTCTCATAATCACCATCCAAGCGTCCCTTAAAACCCTGTTCCGCTTTACTACTATCTTGGCCAAATGAATTTAAAAGATTGTTTATCTCATTCACATCGCCATCTTGATATTTTTTTCGCTGCTTATTAGACCAAATATTATCATTAATTGCCCTAATTTGTTCAGAATAACTTTCGCAAACCCCGTCAACCTGGCTGCATGCTTCATTAGTATAACGGTTAATAATTTCCTTATCCTCCACCGACAAGCCAGTGCCCTCAAATTTTGCAGCATAGTCAATAATATTCTTTTTCACGTCCGCAGCCTGATTCTTTATACTTTCAACAGTTTCTTCAATTTTTTGAGGCGCTGAATTTCGATCAAGACCCTTAAATTGTTCAGCGACCGCATGTAATTTTAATTTTGGTTCACCTTTTGCCATATTATTAATTTGCTTTTATACCGACGTTTAATTGACCTAGCCTTCTTTTTTCAGCAGCCCGAACAACGGCATTGATTTTTTTTACCGCATCATTTTTGATCTTATTTATTTTCAACTGATATTCTTTGCTTAAAATAGCAATTTCATCATCTCGACTGGTTTGCATTTAAAATTTTTATTAACTGCTTCAAATTAATTTACCAAATCATTCTTGCTATCAGATTCAGCGCTCATGAGTCAACTACTTAGAAAACAAGCGATCAAATTCATCTTCACTCAAAGCCGGTTTTGATTTTGCACTGGCTATTTTTTTCGAAGAATTTTTTTTAATTGCTACCGGTTTTTTAGCTTTAGTTGTTTTCTTTTTTGGCACCTCCTCTTCCTCCTCTTCCTCTTCAGACTCATCTTCGTCTTCGTGATCATCCTCAGATGACTCATCATCATCTTCTTCAGTCTCAGGCTCATCCTCGGTTTCTTCCTCCCCATCTTCTTCGTTTAAATCTTCATCCATTTCTTCTTCGTCATTCATCTCCTCTAAAATTTCCTCCTCTGCCTCCTCAAAAACTTCAGCCTCATCTTCTGAATCATCTTCATCGTCGCCTAGATAATTTTCTGGCGCCTCAAAACTGTCACGATCATGAACGCTCACCCCAGAGACGCCTTGTGACAACATGCGCTCGTACTGCTCTTTCGAGATTAGAATCTCGCGCGGCTTTGAACCATTAGGCGCACCAACGATGCCAGCGTTTTCAAGCATATCAATCAATTTGGCGGCGCGACCATAGCCGATCGACAAACGTCGTTGCAAATACGATGTTGAGGCCTTGCCAGAATTGATAATAATTTCTTTTGCTTCCTCAAATAATTCATCATCAGCGCCTTCGCCATCAAAAGAACCTGCACCACCGCCACCACCTGAACTGCCAGCTTTTTGCTTGCCAGTAATGCCATCGATATAGTTTGGCTCACCTTGGCTTTTAATCTTGTCAACTATTTTTTTAATTTCTGCGCTTGACACAAAAGCCCCTTGAATACGACGTGGCTTCGGCATCTCGGCCGACAAGAACAGCATATCTCCCTTGCCAAGTAGTTTTTCCGCTCCGCGCTGATCAAGGATGGTGCTGGAGTCGATACCAGACATAACAGCAAACGCAATACGCGCTGGCAAATTAGCTTTCATCGTGCCAAGAATAATGTCAGTACTTGGCCTCTGCGTTGCTAGCACCAAATGAATGCCAGCGGCACGAGCCATTTGTAATAGTCTGACCAGATTTCCCTCAACCTCTTTGCGCGAACCTGATGACATCAGATCAGCCAACTCATCAATCACCACCACAATGTAAGGTAATTTTTGCTTTGAGGCCTGATTATATTCGACTATATTAACCTTGTGTTTTTCACTCATCAAATCCAGGCGCCTCTCCATCTCGCCCAAACACCACTTCAACACATTGACCGTCTTTGGCACATCAGTAATAACCGGACACAATAAATGCGGCAAATTATTATAAATCGTTAGCTCAACACGTTTCGGATCAACCATGATCAAGCGCAATTCATCCGGCCCATTCTGTGATAATAGACTCAAAATAATCGAATTAATACCGACCGATTTACCGGATTTTGTCTGACCTGCGACCAGTAAATGCGGCGCATCCGCCAAATCATAAAAACAAACCTCGCCAGAGACGTCTTTGCCTAGGGCGAAGAGTAAATTGCCCTTTCGCTTTTTGCGATGCTCTTCGGTAACATTTTGATATTCATCATTCTCTAGGACCTCACGCAAACCAACAACGGCAGTGGTCTTGTTGGGCACCTCAATACCAACCAGGGCTTTGCCTGGGATAGGCGCCTCAAAACGAATTGACCTAGCAGCCAAAGCTAACGCGAGATTGCTATTAAGCTCAGTAATCTTTGACAAACGAACACCATCGGCTGGCTTCAAAGTGTAGCGTGTTACGGTCGGGCCGACTTCAACATCGCCCATCTCAACCTTGATACCAAAAGTCTGGAAAGTTGAACGAATAATCTCTTTCGCCTCTTTAATATCACCCGCTACTGACTTGCCAACTTTATTTGACAAATAGTCCATCGGGAAATCGATTTCAACATTCGTCGTTTTCCAGATATTTTCAGCTAATGGCGCTTTAGTTACTTTAGCCCTCTCAATAAAGGCCGGGATTAATTTTTTGCTAAAGCCTTTTTTTTCTTCTTCTTCATTCTCCTCTTCCTCTTCGTTTTCTTCTTCGTCTACCTCTTCTTCTTCATTCTCATCTTCCTCTTCGTTTTCTTCTTCGTCTACCTCTTCTTCTTCATTCTCATCTTCCTCTTCGTTTTCTTCTTCGTCTGTTTGCTCACCACGGCGGAAGATCTTTCTGATTAGCCAATTAAAAGGCGACATCAACTTACCAAAGAAGCTATCACCACCGATTAGCTCATTGAGCGGCTTATTAAAAACAAACATCAGGGCAATCAGAAGTAGACCAACCAATAAAAACAACGAGGCCCAAAAGCCCATCAAGGTCACAAACAATGAGGCCACCCAATAGCCGATATACCCACCACCAGTACCAATCTCAATATTAGACACCCACAAAGTCTGATCATAAAAAATATGAAACAAGCCCTGCATCGAAGCCACAAAGAAAAATAAACCCAAATAAACGCTACCCCGGACCGCCCGCTTTTCCTTGGCATAGAGCAAATATCCAATACCGATCAAAATGACTGGAGAATACCAACTACCAAAACCAAGCAAGGCGACAAAAAAACTATTTATATATTCACCGATCATGCCGGCCGAACCAAAAAGTGATAACAAGCTAATAATACCGAATAAAATAAATAAAACCACCCAAATGCCTTTGCGGATTTCCTGACTGAATTCAAATTCCGGCATCAAACCTTCGAGGGGGCTTTTGCCAAAAAAATTGCGATAAGTTTTCTTTCGTCGTCGAGCCATATTAAAAATATTAAATTTACCTTTTTAATGACTATTTTAATTCATTTTCATGATTCAATAGCTAAAAATATCCAGCCTGTGGATATGTATATTTTACCATAAAACGCCCTAAATAACCAAAAACCACCCATAAGGGTGGTTTTTATAATTGTGCACTCGCTAGGAATCGAACCTAGATTGCAAGCTCCGCAAGCTTGCGTCCTATCCGTTGAACGACGAGTGCTAATTTATCCTACCGTATTTACCTAACAAAATACCGAAATAATTTACAATAAAAAAGAGGCAACTGCCTTTTTTATTGCTCTGCTAGTATTTAACTACAATTTTAACATTTTGACAAGAGTCTCTGAAGTTGGTCGATTTATGCGCTCTAGATCCTCTGGCAAGTACTGCAATAGATAGCGCCTCACCCCTACTGGGTCTTGATTCATCAAATTTATCGACAACCTCAGCTTGGCCGGACTTTTGAACTCAATATACAAATGATTGAGCCCCTGCGCCGGCTTATAGAGCACCGAAAAATCCTTAATCTCGTCATAATCATGAAACGTGTGGCCGAAGGTCACCCCCTCATCCCCCAAAACTATTCCTATCATATTTGACTCAGATTGATCATTCAAATACATGATCACCGAACCAATAACTACGATACCCAAAAATAAGATATTCGGTTTATCAAAAAACAAATTGGGCGTAATGACCGAAATAAAAACAAAAAATAAGTCGACTAAGCCTGCAATAACATACCAGCGCTTGCTCCGGTCATGTTTCTCATATTCTGGCACCTCCCAGCTTAATTGTTCAGAGTTTATTTGATTTTCCATGATTTTATTATGTCACAAATTGCGCTTAATGACAATATTGGAGTTTTAAACAAAAGACCACCATCCTAATACATGTTATTATTTTTAACAAAAAATCACCAATACTAAATTAGTGATTTTTTTTATATGTGCGGAGAGGGAGGGATTCGAAAGGGTTAAACCCTCCGACTGTCACGTATAAAAGCCACCTTTTAAAATAATCTTACTCCCTGTTTAAATCGATGTGAATTTTCGCCTATAATCAAGCCAAAATTCTGCACCCTCACTTTCCAACACATAATAAAACAGACCCTACTCAGGTCTGTTTTATTATGTGCGGAGAGGGAGGGATTCGAACCCTCGAGGATATTGCTACCCTAACACCTTAGCAGGGTGCCCCTTTCAACCACTCAGGCACCTCTCCAGATAAAATATATTGACTAGATATTAAGAAAAATAACCATAATTGGCTATTTTCATAACAAATATAGTTTAATACAACCACCCTTATTTGTAAAGACTAGCCATGAGCCAGGCACAAGCCATAAACGCGCTTGGCACCAGCCAACTTTAAAGCGATTGCGCAAGCCGAGAGGGTCGCCCCTGAAGTTACCACATCATCTATTAGCCAAATTGTAGTCCCTTCAACCTCGTAATTCACTGAAAAACAATTACTAATATTCGTCAGTCTGACTAATTTGCCCAACCTAGCTTGAGGCTCTGTATATCTAGTACGCACGAGAATTGGCAGGAATTTTATACGATAAAAATCAGCAAAACCAGAACCAAGCATTGCAGCCTGATCAAAACCCCGCCACCTTAAACGTCGAGGATGAAGTGGAACTGAGGTCACTAGATCAGCTTGTCTAAAAAGCACCACATCTACCAACTTTTCATTGAGGCACAAAACAAAAATATCACCAATATCCCGCACTAAATTATATTTATAATTTTTGATTAATTTCTGCGTCATTTTATGTTTAAAATCAGCCACCACATAAACAGCATCTAGGCCCTCATCGACATCTAGTTCGATCTTTCTAACACGCAAAAAACTTTTATAATCAGCCAAGCACGCAGCACACAGCAGCTCGCCATAGTCACCACACCCCTGACATCGAATAGGAAAGATCAAATCAAAAAGCACGTCTCGAGCAACAAGACATGCCTTGATGATATAGCTCAAGAATAGCATTTTGCTATTTCAGTTTCTGATCCTGCCATCTCGCCTCATCAGCCTTCCAGTCTTTGCCATCCTTCACAAAATTTATATTCAAAACTTGACCATAGCTAGCGCTATTATTGTTATCACCAGTCGATTCACGACGCTGAGTGCTGACTTCAGCCGTCACATTCGTCGCCGTCTCGCTATAGCCAACCAATTTTACACTCACCGTCTTTGTGGTAAAACCACTGTAAACGCTGGTATCTTTTTTGCTGGTGATTTGCTCGTTAACATAACCATCAACCCACTTGGCCATTTTTGGCGTCATGACCACCTTAAGGTCGAGCATATTTTGGTATGTAGACTGATTAGAGTAGCTACCGAAACGCTCGGCAAAAGAATAAGCAATCTGCGTCAATTCAATTTCATCATTTTTCTTAACGACTTTTTTTTCAGGCACCTCGGTGACGGTGCGTGCATCGATCTCATTCGGCTTAATCTTGGCCGACTCACTCTCGCCAGTCGAAACCTGTGGCTGATCAGAAACCAACGGCGAGCCAATTTTATAAAAAAACATCATGTAAATAATCCCAATCAAGATTAAGGCTCCTATGATTATTATTGCAATACCCACCTTTTTTCTATCCATATCGTTTATTATCTAATAAATAAAATTAACTAAAATTATAAATCAATCCCCTCGAGTCCGTCATCCTCCGCGCCTTCTTGATTGGCGGCAAATTCTTTTTTAGCGTCTTCAATGGCCAAAAGTTGCCGCGGATCAGTCGTGATGAGTTGATCCTCTGAATATGAGGCAACCACCTTGATAGCCGCATGCTTTGGTCCAGCAAAAAATATGCCCTCACCCACACCACACTCAAGCAGTAGATATTTTTCACCATCAGTCAAACTGAAAGTCTTTTGAATATTATCAATCGAAGCTGGTGACTGCTTTAAGAGTATCTGCAACGAAGAATTCGTCACGATGGCCTGACCGTAAGGCGAGCGCAAAAAGTCATTAACATCTTGAGTGATTGTCGTTACGCCCAAATAATACTTACGACAACGTTTCACGAGAGCAAAAATAAATTTGGCCGAATCTTCATGTTGCATCATCCACCAAGCTTCATCAATGACCAAAATTCTCTTCTTAACTTGTGAGCGTACGACATTCCAAATATAAGTAATGACGGTATAAATTGCCATCGGTCGCAACTCATCTTCAAGATCTCGCACCGAAAAACAAACCAATAAATTATCCATTTTAACGTTGGTCGGATTATTGAGTAGCCCTGAAAAAGTACCGGTCGTATATTTTTTTAAACGCTCTGCCAAGCTATTACCACCCTCCATACCCTCAAGGATATCTTGAAAGTCTTGCAGTATTGGCGGCTCTGCTTTGGAGAGGTCAGCATCTGGGGTAATATCTTTTTTGGCGTAAGTTTCGATTAGCGCTCGATCGATGATCGAATCCTCTTCGTTGGTCATAGCGCCAAGCATTAGTCTTAAAAGACCCTTAGAGGTGATAACGGCACCACGAATAATATCCTCCGGCTTGGAGTTGCCACCGATCGATCTCGGCAAGTCAAACGGATTAATCCGACTCTCGCTCGAAAGCGAGACATTAATATATGTACCACCAACAGCATCGGATAAATGTTTGTACTCAAACTCCGGATCAATCACAATCACCTCTGTGCCCATCATCAAGTGACGTAAAATCTCAAGCTTGACACAATAACTCTTACCCGAACCAGAAGTCGCGAAGACCACTGAATTAGCATTTTGCAAACTGAATCGATCAAACAAAATCAAGCTATTATTGTGCCTGTTAATGCCATAAAGAATACCATTGTCACTAGTCAGCTCCGAGGACATGAAAGGAAAAGATGAAGCGATTGGTGACGAGTTCATATTGAAACAAATATAGAGCTCATCATTAGCCTGAGGCAGAGTTGAGTTAAAACCCTGTTCAGCCTGATAAAAAACCTTGCGTGAAAAAACCAAACGAGAACCGAAAATATTATCAACCTCATCAGAAAGACGATCCAAATCTTCTTTGGAATTTTCGTAAATCGTCACGTATAAAGCAAATTGAAAAAAGCGCTCCGTTCCCTGAGTCAATGAGTCACGCAACCCCTCAATATCACGCAAGGCGGTCTCACGTAACGGATCACGAGCCGCACCCTTTTCCGCGTCAGAGACGATTTGCGCCTCAAGTGCACCGGCTTTATTCTTTAATTGTTTCAAAATAACCGCACTTTTGACCGGATAAAAAAACATAGCAATATCAAAAGTGTGATTGAGGTTAAGAATCGGTGCAAACCAACCGACACTAATATAGCGCGGATAAGTAATGACAAATGAAGTACGGACATACATCTCACCCAGACGCAAGTAATCAGGAAATACTTGAAAACTAGCTGGCGCGATCAAATCCTGAATAGATAGTAAGCCTCGTCGAAAAGATTTTTCTTCGGCGACCAAGCTTGAGGCCTCGTGTTCCATTTGCTCATTAGCAAACATTTCTTGACCTTTATTGGCCAATTTCGCCTTTTCTGCGTCCTTAAGACTGATTTTATTCAAATTAAACATAATTTTCGCCTACTCTTAACTTATCAATATCTACCATCTTTTGATTACCAGAAGTCATTGGGTTATAAGTGTTGTAATAAAGCTCAATCAAGCTTTGTGTATCTAGTTCAACCACGTTAAGTCCGATTGATCCCAGGCCGGAAATAACGCCATCAACGCGTCGACTTAGCATTTCACGGCGTCTAACAAAGACGTCACGCTTCATTTTGACCAAATTAATCGGCTTAAAAACCTCCATCATTGAAGCAAAAAAGTTTTTCTTTTTGTCCGTTAAGGGATTGAATGGTACAACTACATAAAAACGTTTGGTCATGATTCTGCCGATTGAAATTAATTCTGAAACATATTGAATGTAGTCATGGATCTGGATTTTTAACAACTCATTGGTTTGCTCCTTTTCTTTTTTTCGCAAATTAACAATATAACCTTCAATATCTAATTCCCTCGATTGAATAACGATCTGCATTGGAAAATCAATATTATTCAAAAAACCAACATAGGCCGAAATAATAGCACTCTGTTCATCTTCACTCTTCAAAGCAAAATTAATACTAGAAACCAACAAGACAGAACGCATGGTCGAATCCTTCATGACCAGCGTATTGTCACGGATCTCAGCTATATCTAGATATTGCTGAGTTGAGGTGGTTAATCGTCCTTTAGCTAATTTATTTTCGGACATTATTATTAGGTTTAATTTCTTTTTTAATCAAATCTTCACCCCGATACTGACCAGAGGTGTCAACAATCAAGGACAGTTGATCAAGTCTCGACGCTTGGAGATTAACTTTTTTGGTCGGAATATTTTCTGATTTCTTTATTTCATCAGGCAAAATCATCGAATCTGGCAAGGCAACAAGCAACCAAACTCGGAGAGGTGCACGACTCAAGGTTTGACAAATATTGAGCACAAATAAATGAAATGGCCGACCATTAACCTTAACAAATGCAAAAACAAAAGCCGTAAATAATGATGTAACAAAAATCGTTATAAATAAGGAAAAATCAAAAAGTGAATACGAAATCGCCGCCACAATCGTCTCGGCCAGCAAAATCAAAAACTGTCTGGTCGTAATCGGCCCGATAATCTTGTCTTCGACGTCAATGAATTGGGGAACTGTAAATTGCTGCATGGAGTAAACCTAGAATCTAATCTGCTTGTTTAATTTTATTATAGCCTCAAATTCAGCCAAATTCAAACCAGTAGGTCGCGTTTTTAATTGTTCATTAATAATCTCAACCACCGGACGATCAGTCTTGATAGAAGATTCGGCTATTTTCAAATACTCTTGATAAATTGGTGAGAGGCGCCAGGCCTTGATGCCCTCGAATTTTTTACCGATCATCTCGGCCTCGAGCAGATCAAATTTGTCTTTTATTTTTAAAATACCCTCTTCCGGTAAACGAGCCAGTCGTCGAAAAACCACCAAGTCTAGATAATGCAGCTCATCGATCGGCCCCATCACTTTCGGCAGATTAACCTTAACATCACTCATGATCGTCTTGCCGACCGCCTCCTTTGGTCGCCTATACGCAAAAGGGTCAGAATCAGAAACATCAAATGATTCCTTTTCTTGCTTGGGCCGACCCAGTGGCTTGGCGAGCTCTTTTTTATCTTGAATGTCCTTGTTTTTTAATTCGAGCGCACCCAGGTCATACTCAAAATCACGTGCTCCCAGAGCTTTTAATTTTTCAAAATCTTCCTTACTGCCCTTTTCGATTGACTCATCCTGAACACCTGTCACTCCTTGAATCTTCCGATCTTGAACCAAGCCGTCCGGCTTAGTGAATTGATCGGCGGCTTTGAAGATTTTTTCAATAGTCGCCTCATCCAGATTTACTCCGCCCTGTTCGATCGATTTGTTAAAGGCTAGTTTAGTGTCAATCCGATTCCTGACGCCCGAGAGATAAGTCTCGATTATATGTTGAAGTCGTTCAAGCAAAACCTCACTGCCAAATGACAATTCAGTCTTGGCAATTATATCTTTGGTTTGTTGCCTATACAAAGCCTCGACATTACTGGCCTTAGCTTTTTCTGCAAATTTCCTCACCTCAGCTTCATCCTCTGGATCAAAATAAAATGGTGATTTTGCCACCTCGCTGGGCGCCTTAATATTATTAATCTCTGCTGATGGGGCAGCGCCACTTGCAACTTGACTACCACCTTTCAAATACGGCATAACTGGTACCAGCAAGCCGCTAATCAATTCATTATACAACAAATCAGCCTGCGCCATTTCCATTTTTAGATCCATTACCAAAAAGGCTGGTAAAGCATTGATGGCGATATCCTTAACCATCAAGCGGATTATCGTATCCGCTAAGCTGACGCCGTAACGGGCCTCAAGAACATTAATGATCGCCACCGCTTCATCCCCTGAAACCACATTACGTAGCTCTCCTGGTAAGGCTTTAAATTTTTGCAAATATTCTAGCATGATCAATTTTAAAATTTATGAATTCCTTTTTATCTCCTCGTCGACCGCTCGCCGTTCGAGACTACCTTCGGCATAAGTGGCCGACAAGGCCAAAAGCTCAGCTAGGCGTTTTTCGTTCACTACGCTTTGCGCCTTATCGGCGGCAGTATTGCCCTTCAACTCTAAGCCCTCACTTACGTTTGCCTGCACAACTTGACTCCTTGCTTGATTGTCATCTATTGAACTATTTGGCGCATTTAAATCAGCAAAAACATCAGTCGAATCTTGCACTATTACCGACTCAATCTGTCGTTCAACTGGTATGATTTCCCAACCATCACCCTTATCATTCGGCATGCTGGCCGGAAAATATTTAATATTCCGATAAGTCTTCAAGACTCGACTCAATACTTTGCGCTCTTGCTCGGTCAGGAGCTTCACATTAGGCGAATTAATCAAGTATTGAGTCAGCTGCAACTGGTCAAACATCACTGCTCCAATTGTCTTAACAAAGTCTTTTAGCCAATTGGCAATAACTGGTGGTACAGGGCGACCATCGATAACAAGCTTCTTACCGATCATTTCTTGATTATTACTCAAAGCGCGCTCAAGTTCGTGGGAAAAATTTTCATCTAGTGGTAAAATCGAAAAAATTCGAAAATTCAAAGCCTCGCAAATCGCCCGCGGCGCATTTATTTCATCAAGTATTTTACCCTCAAATATTTCGAGCAAAATCCTAACATGCCAAATAGTCGCCGTCTTGTTGGCTAGCGGTTTGCCATTCAGCAAAAATAATCTATCACGTAGAGGTGAAAAATAATTATCTTGTAAGTCCTTGGTTATATTTTCAGCCGTCGCCTCGTCTAACTCATAGGTTGAGATTAGATAATTTTTCACTTTATCTTCAGCCAGTTCACCAACTATCACAAGTATGACCACCGAATTCAAAACCAAGTCATACCTGGATTTTATTCGATCAAGCACTTCTGTATATTGGTCAGCCGTGGCTGCAAAGAGCACTACTTCGGGTAGATTTTTAAATTTTTCGATTGCTTCAGCTACTAACATATATTTAAACTACAGTTTTTTGATGTTCTTCGATTTTTTTACCCTCTTTTTCACCGGAGTTGCCACTACTTAGATTATTTAGCGGTTCATATAATTTTTCAAACGGTGCCATGTCTATTTTTTTGGCGTTCAAATTAGCCGCGATACCCTGTTTCATTGCCACAATAGTTGCCTTTTCACCGCCAGAGAGATTTGCCCAACCGCGTGCTTGAAGCGTCTTAAGGGTGCTTTCCATATTTGAAAGTATCCTGTTTGAACGCTCGGAGCCGTTAGCCAAGTCTTTGAACATAGCTGTCTGGTTGGCGTTCATGCCACTCTCAGAATACCAAGTCGCAGCCCCAGTATCGGTAAAATGCGAGCGTTCATTTTCTGGCAAGTCCATATTGGATTGAATTTTTTCACGCTTCTTTTTGTCCTTAACCTCACCCTGCAAGGCTTCATGAATAAAGCCAAGGGGTTTGTGCTCGTCTAGTTGCGTACCGGTAAACTTCGCGGTACCAGCTACGCCGTCTAGGGCCGCATCCAATGATTTTGTAATAATATTAGCATCTGCCTGGTTTCGAGTTGCCTCATTTCTAAGTCTACCGTCATAGCCAGTATTTGAATTTTTTATATCATTATCGCGATTCGAATTAATACTGGCTTTAATGCTCTCAAAGTTACTATCTGCTGCTGCCTTTGCGGCATTGTATGGCACCTCAGCTAAAGCTTTATCAGATTCATACTGCTGAAGTAATGTAGCCCTTCTCGCCTTTTTCACTGCGTCAGGCATTGTAGCATTATTCTCAATTGTGTTAATTCTATTGTTAAGATTATTTTTTAATTGCTCTAACGGAGCGGCTGCCGCAGCAATGGCTGCATTTCGTGCCGCATCCGCTCCAGCCACCTGAGTCAGTGCCTGTTTGGTAATCGCCTCGGCTGCCGCCTTCTTTTGTGAAATCAAGGTATCGGTCTGATCAAATTTCTTGGACTTGGCATAATCGCCCACGCTTCGCACAGTGTCAGCCAAAGCCTTTTTAGGCCCTTCGACAAAAAAGTCACGTGCCCCTTTTTCAGCTGTAGCAGCTGCATCAAAAGTCTTTTCACCAAAGCCAATTTTTTTGAAGAATTTTTTAGCGCTTTCCTTGCGTTGCTTGTCTTTGGCTTCTGACATTTCATTACCCCAGGTATTAGCCAGCCTACCCACGTCACTCAGTGGGGTAAAGCCAGTCTTGTCACCGATTTTTTGCGTCACCGCCCCGCCTAGTCGTAGTGAGTTTCTAGCACCTAGGGCAGCTGCCCCAATACCCAAACCAACCGCACCTTTACCCGCCATATTTAGGCCGCTCGTCACCTTTTTAGTCGCCTTGCCCATGGCACTACCAACCGAACCGCCGCACTGACTGCTGATTTGTAGTCCTGCCATCAAGAAACCAATAACAATCAAATAGCGCTGAAAAGGACCGTCAGTAAATAAAGCGATACCACCATTAACGACAGCCGTCATTGTCGTGTCTGTAGCCAAATTACCTTGTAGGCCCATACTACCAAATTGCGTATCAGACATTGAACCAATCGTTAAAGCTAGCCAAACAAAAAACATCAAGAGCGGCGGACAAATTAATTCCTTGGAAAAATCAGCCCACCAAGTCGAGGCGTATTTCTTACCTTGCGAAAAGGTGTTTAACAAATAAGGTGCCGGCGACAAGATCAAATAAATCCATAGCTTAACAATACGACTAACCAGGGCTGCTAGTAAAAAGACAGTAACAACCGCCGTAATACATGAAGCAATAAAACCAGCGATCGCCCCAGCCATTGTTTTCAGACCGGTCAAGGCGTCATTAGTACTAGGTAGCATAGCCGTCTTGTCGACTCCAAAAATAATAGCAAAATTACCAGCCCCGTTTTGCGCAATCGCATTGACAAACGTCAACATGAAAATTTGTGACACATCAATACAGAGACCGGCAATCGTTTTTGAGAAATTTATCAACACCGCCGCCATCAAGAGCTTAGGCAATTCCTTTTTCCAATTATTATTGATCTGCAAAATCGTCGAAAAGGCGATTACCAAAAGTACCAAGATAAAAAACATGTTGCAAATATCGCGCACAATCGGCCAACCAGTCAAAACCGGTGGTGCTTGCAAAAAAGTACTGAATTGCGCGATCTTAACCAAGATGTCAAATAAAAAAACTAACACATAACCCATAGCTGTCGTCAGTGCGTAAAATAAATTTGCAAGCAGGTTATATATCGAAGCCATGTTTTATTTATTTAAAGTTAAAATCGGACCCAGACCTATCGAGGTGACAATGTCTCGTAATAGTTGATAACGTTCCATCAAGCTCCCAGTCGCCATAGTATTAATCAGTGCAATTATGACCAAGGCCACCATAACCAAACTCCAAAATATCGCACTCACCCCCAAAACCCGAAAGGAATTAACGTAATTTGTCTGTTTTTTAAATAAATTAATCAACCAAACAATATCCAAAATCGGAATAACAATAATCCACGTCATCGCAAAACCAGAGGCAAGTAGTAGTAAATTCTCCGTCGCAATCGCCCCCGCTTTTACCAAATCACCTTCAGCCAGAGCTTCAGCGCCTTGGGCCACTGGATTGCCGGTAGGTATACCACCAGGCAAATTACTATTTGCGGCAGACGTTACCTTGGCAATCGAGCGGCTCTGAGCTTTACGTTGCGCAAAATTAGCCTGATTGAGCTGATCTTGTTTACGCAAAGACTCAGACAAGTCAGCCTCATTGTTTGCCGGCTGTCTTTTTTCTTGCCTCAATTGACCCGATTTTCCACCCAAAGTATCCACCTGATCATTGTCAGATTCAATAAAATCACTTGGAAAGCCATTTAATGTATTGTAATATTGCGCCTCTGCTGAACTCATTATATTTTACCATTATTTGAGTAAATCTCCAAAATTATTTTTGTCCTTTATTTTAATAACTATAAAGGCGACCGGTAATTTTCCTGGCTTCAAACCAGCCTCATCAAGTGGATAAAAATTTATTCTCGCTAATTGAAATAGCTTCGAATAAAAGTCCTCCCTGTAAATGGCCTTTATATTTTTTCGCAAATAAACTTCTGTTTTTAAGCTAAAATAGCCCGAGGTGATTTTAATTGTGGCCTCATCAATCTCGTACCGAAAACGACTACGCCAAAAATAGTAAAACAAATAGACTGGCACTACGACAAACAACAAGTAAACCTGAAAAATATTTAGCACTAGATGATGATAAGCTGGACCTCCTAGCAAATATGCAACTACCAATAAAACCGTAGGCCATATGGCTAGTGGCGCCGTTCGATAACATTGTGCCTTAAATGGGAGTTGCATACTGCTAGTTAAATTTTTTAATCGATAAATTTACATTTTCAATACTAGTCAACATAAACCCTGATTTTATTTGAAGTTTGTTTCCAAACACTTGAAAAGCCCCAGTTATCCGTTATCATTACATCTGGCTGAATTTCACAATAATCAGCAATACATTTAATGTTGCATGATGCGCCACATATACCTTCGTTTGATTTCAAAGTCCAATAATCAACTAAATGAAATAACTTGTGAGGATAACTAGTATTAGGTCTGTCTGACAATTGAACGCCCGCCACTTGATCACTCTCGCCATCACCCCATTGAACCTCATACATAGTTAATGGCCGCTGCTGCATATCCACTACCGATGTAAAGACCAACCTAGCAAAACCGCTGCGATGGATTATCATGTTACCAGCCCCAAAACTATCAGCACTTGCCAGCGGTATTGTGGGTAAAATTCCACACAAGTTACTTGCGTCCCGATTTTCCGAAACAGTTCCAAACGGACAAACATTACCCACTGGCGCAAACCAGTCCTGGGCTAATTTTTTCTCATAACGATAATTTCCCCAATCATATTCCCAAACACCATAACTTTGAGCGTACATATTACGAAGCTTGTCTACACCAGTTGTCGGCGAATTTGGAAATTTAACGCATACTTCACCATTTTTACATATCAAGCTGGAATAATCAGCAATACTAGGCAAACCCTTCAAACACATATCGAAACTACCACCCGTCGAACAAATTCCATCAATCACAAATTCACCTGACGCACATGGCGGGACGTTGGAAGTTTTCTTAACACAATAGCCGATACTTTGATTTGGAGCGCCAGCATTTGCAGCCCAAGTGGTTGTTGGAACATTTACACCATTATACCAAGAAATAGTAGTAGTGGCCGTACAATCACAAACAGCCGAATAAAATGGCATAGTCGCATCTTCATTTTGGCATTTATTAATGATATTTATCCAACTAGAACAATTACCAGGCAAATCACCAAAATTATCTCTAGTCTTACAAAACAATTGCGGAGCTGCACCAGCAGCATTCGGAGCGAATGAAGTACATGTCACATCAGAGGTTGGCAATGCATCATATGTTGGCTTCCAAACAGTGGTTGGAATTAAGCGATTTTGGCCATCCTTCAGCCTATAAGGCACACTTCCATTAACATTTTTTTGTCGCTCGCCATCTTTAGCAAAACCTCTAATCAATATCGGTGCCGCCTCGGTTGGATCATCACTGCCATTCCAAGAAACAGGGTCAAGAGAGTTGGGTGTAACCATACTGCCAAAGGGATAAAGATCCGTATAATAAATATAATTCAGATCCTGTACTTTGTATGGCGAATTAGCATAAACACGTCCGCTCCAAAACTTATTTTCTCCAGCTTCAGTTACCGTACGTACAACCTGAGTACAGTAGGCAATACGATTATCGTATAATTTTTGAGTTGCTGGGTCATAAAATTTTATAATTTGACCAGTCAAATTTATATTTCCACTATCTAAATATTTTACACTAATGTTGGCATTAAAAACACCATCACCTTGATACTCATACCAACCAAAATTACCAACATCTGCGGCGCTAGTGGGAGAATTTTTAACAAGAGCATCTTCAACAACCAGGGCACCATTAGGTGAACAAGCAAATCTGCATTGATCAGATGTAGAGTGGTGATTCCAGGCTGGTTCACGCCCCTGCGCCGTAAGTACTAATTCAGTATCATAACCCTTATTACAAAGTGACCAAAGAGGATCACCAGCAACCGGAATACTACAATCTTTGTTATAACCAGTAGTATATACCACTGCCTGACGATGATTTTTGCGAACTACCGGCACCAAAGCATTGGCCTCACTACAATAGTAGACAGAGGTTGGCCCCTGATAACCAGCACCTTCCTCGGAAATACCGTCCCCTTTGATCTTATCTACTGGCCACCAAAGCAAACAAGTATTGCCATTTCCCGGATAACGATCATGCTCCAAGCAATAGCCATACAGACCCTTAGCATTCAAGCCAGAAGTCTTGGTATATTCACAGGCCAAGGAATCACTCTCCGGGTAAAGTCTACAGTCTGCAGGCGTATCAAATTGATTAGCTGAGGCCACAGCACAACCGTTAGAGCTATTCGGCGTGCCATCGGTACAAGTACTATTTAGCCCAGGAGTCAGACGCACATTGTCAACATAAATCAAGCCAGTATCGGCTGCATTGGTGGTGATTACCACATTGGCAGCAGCATTCGTAGTAAAGGCTAAACGCTTAGTTGTCCAATCAAGACCAGCGGGTGTATCCGAAACAGCAATATTAGCTCCTCCACTTTTAATACTAATTCGTGCCCAGCCGCCATGTAAATTTTTAGTATTAACTGAAAAATACAAATACATTGGCCGTCCACCAAATTTAATTTGAGCCGACTCGGCCACCGAGGCTGAGCCAAGCTTCAAGAAGGCCTTGCCCGATACTGGATACAAAATACCCTCTTTTTGTGCTTCAACTGCATTGGTAACCAAAGTAAAATCACCATTTGTCCAGGCCTTGCCTAGCGGTGGTTCCCAACTTGATGGCTTGTAGTTTGGCGCGCCCTTACTGGCATTACCTCGATCAACCTCGTTGAAAACAACATAATTTTCAAAATCACCATTTGGCACCTTAGAAAATTCACCTTTTTGCTTCATATCACCCAAATAATAATCACCCCACCAACCATTTTCATTAATATAACCGGCCTTTGTATAGCCTGTATAATTTAGCCAATCACCATAGATACCGGCACCAAGATCGGTTTGAATATTTTTCTTATTGGTATTAACTACATGAGCACAAGTACCATCGGTATTAAAATTATCGCACATTGCAAGACTGGTACAGTAATTTTTTTCGTTACCATCAACATCGTTGAACACGATCTTGCTTGAACAGGTCAACCATTTATTACAGACTCGATCAGAGTTTACCTTTAAAATAGCATTAGCATCGTTCTCAGTCGCACTGATATCGATCATTGAGCTGACAATTTTATTATAATCATTCTGATCAGCGTCAAATTTCAAATCGCTAAACTTGCCGCCGTCATATGACCGAACATTAAAAGGCACACAACCATTATCATAATTTACCACGCCATTACATGATTTCTGGTCGAGATTATCAATAATCTGGTAATTTACTGTTGCCTTTTTCAAGATCAACTCAACATCTGATTCAGTAGGGGCTGCCGAAAGATTCAACTTACCAACACCAATAGCGGCAGTGGTATACAGCAAACGACTTCTCTGGCCGCCAGCGATTAAATTCAAGGGTTGAGTACCATTCAAATCAGCCATTGACTGAAACGAAATTCCCGAAACACTCATTGCCACTGTCGTATTTTTGCCTGCTAGATAATAAAGAGTGTTAGGATTTAAAATTACGTCCTGTGATAGACCAGTCCAGCTATCGCCCCTACTGCCATTGGCATCCAAATCGGCAAAAGTCGGATTTTTCAACATATTAGCCGCTGGCTTGCTAACTGGATCTATGATTTCCGTGCAACCACTACTTTTTGCGTCACAGATGCCTGTCCAATTTACTAGGCCGGCCTTTGTTGGCTGATTTATTCTAATCATCCCTGGACCGACTGTTTTAGTCCCAGAATCAACTGGGCATAATATATCTGTCTTCATCTCCGCACAAGTCGAGGTGGCGCCACCAACCGTACAATCATTGTCTGCAGTACATATTTTTTCGCTTTCCAGACCATTCTTACAACGTTTGACTTTTTGCTTGTACCAAGCAGTAGTGGATCCAACTACTCGATATTCACAGACGTCATTGATCGGATTCTTAAAATAATTACTACTACCATCTGTGCCGGTATACATCTCGCAATTAACATTATTAGGCGCACACAAGGCTTTACTATAGTTATCAGGATTGTTAACTATAAATTTTTCAGTATATGTTAATTCCGTACCAGCATAAATATTTTGCAACCCGAAACGTGAACAACCTTTATTGCCCGAACTACACTGTTTGTTTTTGTCAAAAACTACATATTCATAATTATCAACCGGAGTGGTCACTCCATTCGTAATTGAACTGGCCGCAGAGTCTGAATTATGAGTATCAATCATTAATTCACAGCCAGCCCCGCTCTGTGCGCATAACCCAGCAAATGAACGAAGGTAATGAGTCATGTCATCACGATCGGTATAAGCATCGCAATTCAACATGTAGGCATAATCTGGTTGACCCTGTAAATCCTGATCACATGACTCAGGAATTTTTGAGGAATCCTTGAGTAGGTAATATCGATTGGAAACTTCTGTTAGACGGATGTTGTCGATATAGAAAGTGTCACCAACGACAGCACCACCATCAAACACCAACCAATCTTGAGCGGTATAGTCATAGGTTGAAGAGGCGGTAAAGCTTTCCTTGTATGTTTGCCATTCACCAGTTAATGGCTTGCTATTCAAAATAATATCTGTCGCCCCACCGGTTGTCCAGTTATTTGGGTGAGTATAGGCGGAAAATGACTTGCCAGGCATACCCTTGATTAAAAAACTTAAAACATAAGTCCTGCCAGGAACTAGGGCATAATTCATAGCTCTGTAGGCAGCAGAATACGAGACTTTTAACGATGACTTACCCTTTAACAAACTCTCCTTGTCGATTGTAATAGGCGCATTACCTGCCCAACCATTCAACCCACTCTCAAAATCCTCGGTCATGACAATGCGCATATTTTCACCTTGATTGCCAACGTATTCACGGCAACCATTTTGTGCGGCCGAGCAGCTGCGTCCTTGATTTGGGATAGCGGTATAAACACAACCCAAGTCACCAGTTGAGGCATCACCCTTAGCCTCACCACCATTCTTACACAACATGCATTGACCCTTGTCGGCGTCCCATTTGCGATCAATGCCAGCACAAGCGGCGGCAGGAATTGCTTCATCATAATTCACCGCCGTTCTTCTGTAGGGTTGGCAACTATCAGAACAAGTAATCGTTCGCTCGCGCAAGTGGTAGCTAATATTGCCATCCTTGTCGTAGTACTGCAGACAGTCTGGATTGTAGCCCGGAGCCGAGGGCGCCAAATTATATATTGCCTCATTACATAATGCCGTATCAGCCTCAGTGACAGCTGGCTCCTTGCCACCAGCAGTTGCCTTTAATTTTTCGGTCACCAAGCGGAAACCCGTATCGGTGGAGCCTTGCCAAGTATAGAAGTCCCTGCAAAGAGTATCCTCAGGTTTCACACATTGCTTGAGATAGGAATAATATTCTTTGGCCTCACCGCCAGCCGTCGTTGAAGCTAAATTCGTAAATTCATCGCAACCGACTAAATCTAAACTACATTTAGTGGCCGTATTTGGCATGATATTCTCGGTGCGCGCTGAGTCAAATCGAGTCTCAGTTTGTACGTAGCTCTTGTAGCCGACACACTCTTTGACGCAGTAATTGTTATAGGAAACTTTAGCTGGCATCTCGATACCATCAGTTTTTGAAGTATATAGCTCGCAATCCAGCTCATGCTCGCCGCAAATCCTTGCAAAACCTGCACACTCTGACGGATCAGTGTCAGCACCAGTACAGCCCAAATAACTAGGGGCGACTTTTTCATAAATCATGCCGTTGTCACCATATTTTGCATAACTGGAAGCCTCACTACCATATTCGAGCTTAACATTATCAATACGGCAATCAGGATCAGCGGCCGCAATATTCCAATTAATTTCGAGCTCAGCAGCCTTACCCACACCCAAACTCGACATAGCAAAGCTGCGCGTATGTTTGACATAACTCCAATCACTGGTCGAGGTAGCAAAAAAGCTTTGCTCAAAACCAGCATCATTTTTAAAGGTTACTTTATCATTTTCACTGCAACCTTTAGCATAAAAACTCAAAGTAAAAGCTTGATTGTAGATATTTCGACCAACGGTAATAACAGAAGAGTGTAATCCGGTTGCTAAACGCAGGCTAGAGGTACTGTTATAACCGCCAGCAACCACGCTACCCACGGCGACCCCAAAACCCTCTGGAACACCAGCCTCAAAATCAGAGTTTACGAGTAAATTAACTCCGAGACCGGCTTTTGTACGAATAAACTGATGGCAACCATCGTCATTGGCCGAGCATTCCTTGGCATCATAGTCAAAAAAGAATCTTCCGCTTCCATTACTTGTTACCGCTACTGCCGAAGCCACGCCACAATTATAGGCATACTTAGTAGCTGGATTAAAAGAAATATTATTGCAATAATCAGCACAACCAACCGTATCGATATTACAATTATTATAATTTAAAGTATTTTGCAAATACGAAACCGAGCCCTTAGTCTTGGCGTTTACAAACGTTTTGCAGGTATTATAGACCGGCTCGCATGAGGCGGCGTTTTCACCATAACTCCAAGTGCGACGATCCTCAGTACAATAACCATAAAGTTCGCACATACCATTGGCACCTTCTTTTATGCATGACTGTTCATCAGCACAATAATCGCCTTTTCTGTCAACGGTCAAATTACCTTCACTATCGATATTTTGCGAGGCAATTTCGCTACCAAAACCTTCTTTGCCACAATACTGCTTCGTCGCCTTGAGTACCCAGTTCGGATCAACTAGGCCATGGCACCAAGTCTGATTATAACCAGTGTACAGATCCGTATCGCTAAAACAATTAACCAAATCCTTCAGGGTAAGCGCGCTAGGCACTGTCGGGCTGCCAATATTCTTTTTGATATACTGAGCAGCCAATTCCCAACCGACTGGTAAAATTCGGTATTTGCGCATAATCAACATTGAGCGGTAAGACAAACCTTCATTGTATTTTGGCTCACTTTCAGCATTCAAAAAACCAAAAACTAAATCACCAGATAATTTACCTTCCTCCATAGCTTGACCGACGGACTTCTTAGCCTCAATGGCTTGACGCAACTGATCACTCAAAACACACTCGGTCGGACCAGCCTTGTTTGGATTTGGACACAAAGACAAGGCCGCCAAGATATCATAATCAGCCTTGGTGCCGTAATTTGCAACGAGCAACTTTGAATTTTGACGCTCAAGTCCAGCCACACCAGGATTATAACCACCAGCTTCTTTATTGGTTAAAAACTTTGCGCCGTAATCACCGGCATATCCGCCAATGCCCGTCCCCTTACCGCCACCAAGATTCTTCATCATGTTCTGAAACGCCGTCAAAGCCAATTGATTCAAGAAAGTATTGGCTGCATCAACCAAGGCATCACCCGTCCCAACCAGCATGCGGTCGTATGCCACACCTAAGTTTTTATTAAACATTGATCCGGCTGTATCAGGAGCATCACTATAAGTCTTTAAGGCTGCCTCATAGCCGGCCGCATTCTGCTCGCTAGCATTGCCTCCGTTAAACTCAGAAGCCATAGATGCTGAATTATAAGAATCCATCATTGAGCCCATTAACTGATCATTCACGTCTTTCACGCCCGTTCCTTGATCAAATTTTGCATTATACTCAGCGTCACGTTGAGCTGTCGTTTTTGGCGAAAACTTTCCATCACCATATTTAATTGAAGTACCGTCACCGAGCAAGTTTTCAACTCGCAGCCAACCCTTATTTTCTGTTCGCTCATTAGCAGCAGCCTCTTTATAATTACTCTTAGCTTTATCAATCAAAAAATTAACATTCAGAGCTACACCCAAATCATTAGAGGTTGGATCAAACATATCTTGAACTGCCCCCAAAAATCTCTTATCACTAGAAAACTTGCCGAGGTCTTTACTGATTTTACTCAATGTACAGGTCGGTGTCAGTGGTCGCTCCTGATTACGAAGTCCGAGCCCAATTTTGATCGAAACAGACATCGATGATGGACTACAAAAACTAAAATTAGCTAATTTACCATTACTTAGTGACTTAACCGCCTCATTGGCAAAACCCTCGATCATTTGCCCGGCTGCCACGTCGCCAATATTACTAAGATATGGCCCCCAACCTTGTGTCAAAAACATTGGTCCTTGACCTTTAGCACCTGAACCTAACCAGGTAGCAGTATCATAGGCCACTTGCTTTAAAGCCGTCGAAAGCACAGAGTTAAAAGTCTTGGCCGCCATCTTTGGCAAAGTTACACTAAACAAACGGTCCAATGACCAACTTGTATTATTGGCGGCTTGATACTGACCTATGAAAGTCTGAAATGCAGCGCCTAGCTGCGTATCATTGACTAATATTTGAGCATTTGAGACCGGAATCGAGTTAAAAAAAACTCCAAAACTGATAAAGGCTAGCATGACGCTGGAGGCAACTATTTTTCCTAATTTAGGGCTAAACATTTATATTAAAATTATTTTTTATTCAAAATATCTTGATAACTTTTCATCAATACCTCATCGGAAATCTTGTTCAAATCAGCCTCACTCATACCAGAGTTCAAAAGTTCTTTGCGCAAGCTACTGGCGTCAGCCTTGCCATTCAGTATAGTCGCGGCACTAGTCTTAACTGATGAGTCAGTACTCAGCTTGGACCCAGATTCAGTCGTTGTTGTAGCGCCAATCGCGCGTGATTGGAGGTCTGCTAACTGAGCAACTTCCGCCATTTGCTTTTTTTGCTCGTCACTAAAAATATCGCCAGCAGATTTACTTGCTACTGGCGTGCCGGTAGCGTTAATATCGGTCAAAAAATTAACCTCATTACAATTTTGCCCCTCGCGACATTTCGGATTTGTACCAGCCTTAACTTCATCAAAATCACTTATGCCATCGCTGTCAGTATCTGATAGAAATGGCGAAGTTTCATATAAATTTAATTCATCCCAATCACTTAAACCATCTTTATCAGAATCTTTACTTTTTAAATAAGCGTCGGATGACGAGGCAACATTTTCAACGTCCGCAAGCGACCTTTTATCACCTCTCGAATAATCTATAGCACTATTCAAATTAGATCTTAGTTGATAAATGAAATAAATAACCACGCCAATAAAAAATAAAGACAAAAAAACCACAGCTATTTTTTGATTTTTATTCAAAAATATTAGCTGCGAGCCTTCGACGCCATCAAATTCTTGCTTTGTTTCAAGTTCCATTAGGACCTTAGGCAAATAGACCATTGCCTAGTAAAAAAAGTCTTTTTATAGTTATCAACATTATAACACAAAATCACTAAAAACCTAAAATCTTATTATTCAAAAAAATATTACACTCAAAGCTTGCAAGAAAAAACTACAAAGAATACAACATCGCACCACCAATTAGTAGCATTGCCGCCAAATAGGTCAAAAAAACTGGCCGCTCGCGATATGGTTCACGCATAACAAAATAAATCTGCAAAATCGCAACCAAGGCAATAGGTATTAAAAAAATAAAATCGAGCCTCAAAACAAAATACGCTGACGCATAAGCAACGAAAAATGACAAACTGATTATTATCTTACTTTTTTTGAGACCCACCACAATTGGCAAAGTCTTGATACCAGCCGCCTTATCACCCTCATAATCCTTGAGATCGATGAAATTGACAACTATCGTCACGATCAACAAGTAAAAAACAACAATCTCAACAGGAAAGGCGTCTAGCAGTTGCCCAGACAAAAGAAAGCCAAGCATAACCATTAAGAGCGAGTTAAAGGAAATTATCATCTTAGAAACGAGAAAATAGCGCTTAATGCGATACGGCGGCGCAGAATAAATATAATAAAAGCCAATAAATAAAAGCACGAAAAAAATAGTATGAACAGAAGATATAGCAGACACAAACAGACTACCGGCAAACAGTGGTAAAATGAGCTTCTTGTATTCCGCTTCACTCACCTTGCGTCCGACTAGCGCCCGTTCTTGATTGCTAATTCTGTCAATTTCCTGATCAAAAATATTATTAATCACAACAACAAAATAAGCAGCTAATACCAAAGCAAAAATTGCCAAAATCAAGGACGGTAGGTTAACTTTAAAACCTGTACCGCTCACCGTCATGGCTAAAATAACGCCAAAAAATACCGAGAAAATATAATGAACAACTCGCAACCAAGACATCTCCTGCAAATACAAGACAAATCGCTTATAATTTAATCTTAATAAAAGTGGTAATATCAGTAAAATGTCTCCAATTAAAAAAATCTGAGTCAGAAAATTATCAGGATAATCAAGGCTAAAATTAAAAAAGCTCAAATATTTATTAATCAAAAAAGTTGCCGCAAACCACAGCGTGAAAAATACATAAACTCCAGCAACCCCAAAAATTGCCAATTTGTAGCTGGTTTTATTTTTTAAATAAAAAAACAAGCCGACCAATATTATGGCTACCTCAATGCGGATTCCAGGTGTTACGCCTTCACCAGTAAAATGACCGAAAAAAGTCAGAATATAATATGGCCACTCCGACCATTCTGTCAAAGGCGCATACATGATCGGATACCCCTTACCAAAACTAACTATAAGATCAATTATTGGCGGGAAAATAATCACTCCAAAAGCAAAAAATACCACCTTGAGCGTCTTGATTATATCTAATTTTAAAAATTCAACCAAAAAGAATGTCACAAACAACGCTCCAAATAAAAATGCTAACGCATAGTGAAAAAATTTATCATAATCATAATAAACTCCTTCACCACTAAATTGTTCAAAAAGCAAGCGTATAGCGGCTATAAAGAAAAACGAGCTAAAAAAATAAATTAAAGGCGTTCGCTCACTTTCAATATAGACAATAAGGCCATCAAACTTCTCTATTATTTTTCTAATCATCATTTGTTAGCATTAAGTATAAATCCCCTCTTTTTTTAACCTGCGCCAGTCATCAAGCGATAACTCTTGTGCACGTAAACTCTCACTCAGGCCTACACCCTTCATCCACAAAATCGCCTCGTCTTTCTCAATGTGAAAGCCAGCCGCTAAATTGTGCGACAGCTTCTTGCGCTTGGCACTAAAGCCGATTTTTACCAAACGGAAAAAATCTTTAGTATATTTAATGTCGGGCGTTACATTTTTCGTAGTAATGTGAATTACGGCACTATCCACTTTTGGCGCAGGCCAGAAAGCTTTGGCCGGGACTTTTTCCACCACAATCTCGGCGTTGGCGTAGTACTGGACCGAGATGGCCAAAATACTCATCGCTCCAGGCCTAGCCACAATTCTCTCGGCCACCTCTTTTTGCAGCATCAGGGTCATGCTGAGCGGCTTGTTTTTTACCTGCTCAAGAAATTTGCGCAAAAATACTGAGGTGATATTATACGGCAAATTGGCCACAATTTTGTAATCTTCTTCGCTCTGGCCAACGTCAATATCCAGAACATTACCATTAATAATGCTCACATTAGCCAGTTTTTGCTCACTGATGGTCGATTTTAACAACAAAGCCAGCTTGTCATCAAGCTCAACCGTGACCACTTTTCTCGCTTGTTTAGCCAGTTTAGCCGTCAAAAAACCAAGCCCTGGTCCAACCTCCAAAACCAAGTCATCATGAGTAATTCCGGCTGCCGTAATTATTTGATCATAAAAAACTTCTTCAATCAAAAAATTCTGCCCCTTTGAATGTTGAGGGGTAATATTGTGCAATTTGCAAAGTTGTTCGGTTTTGGAGAGAATAGTCATTAAAAAATCACATCAAATGCAAAAAAGTCAATATTTTAACCAATTTTTGCACCCGCATGGCTGATCCAGTCGGAAAACCCAAGGCGATAGGTGCCATCGGCGATGCTAAACAGGCCAAAAATTGACCAGTCTTTGGCATGCCGGTCATATTTGCAAATCCTACAGGAATACCTATTACAATATTACCCATCTGTCCTGCAATGGCCAATTCAGAATATCCAACACATGCAGTACCGACATTAGCAGTTACTAAGGGGCAGCTAATAGCACACGTTGTCGGAGCGACGACTGGCGTGTCCAGCACACACAACGGTGTATATTTTGACACCATACCACCTTCGGAGATTGGACAAGCACCAGCAGCTGTTGCCTGGCTATATTTATGCCAAAACAAAATACCATTACCAATGTCAAGCCCTGCCATCACAATAAAGCAAATTAGCAATAATGTGGCTATTTTTTTTAAATTAAAGTTAAACTTCATATATCTTCAAATTATTGTTATAATTATAGCAACTATGACACAGCAAAACAAATCACGAATACTACTCACCCTATTAATTTCTTTTGCAATAATTGCACTGCCAAATAAAAGCAGAGCTACAAATTTACCAATCGCACCTGCCAGCATCATTGGCATAAATGATATTAATTTATCAAAAATACCTATTGGCATTATAAATCTTGGTTACCTTGATTCTGATGGCGATGACTTAGATAATGAGCTTGAATTAGCCATCGGAACTAATATAAATAAAAAAGATACTGATGGCGATGGTTATGATGATAAAACAGAAATTGAAAATAATTTTAATCCTTTAGGTATTAAAAAAATAAAAATTGATCTGAATTTTGCCAAAAAACTATCCGGCAAGTATTTACTTCAAGTCAATAAAAATGGTCAACTCTGGTATGTGAATCCTGACGACAACAAGCGCTATTTTGTGGGCAACAAAAATCGTTTTGATAAATTAATACAAAAGTTACACCCAATCGTTACCATAAAAAAAGAGCCGAATATCGATAGTGACATTCTTGCTCAAGCAGCCGAAGCTATTAGGTATAAAGATAACAACAAACTCACCAGCCTGTGCTCAGTCAATGCCTCCTTGATTGCTAATTATAATCTTAACTATTTAAAAAATAACAACGAGGCGCTTTTTGCCTGGGCAAATATCGTGTCAGGCGCTGAATTAAAATACGCAACCGAAACAGAAAAAACTTATATCAATAATTTTTATGTAGGCTTTATGGGTCGAAAAGTTGATATAGTCTTCAAGACCAGTAAACAACCAGACGGCTCTTGGCTAATTTCAAAATTATAAAAAAAGTGTTATAATAAATTCACTTAAATAAAAAAAATGGAGATAAATTTAAACC
>Ga0194059_1000033_pt1 | contig 76897 bp, 74 predicted proteins | sample SepL6211m_MetaG_FD_163426 | JGI IMG/M metagenome (GOLD analysis project Ga0194059, IMG submission 163426) | Anoxic zone freshwater microbial communities from boreal shield lake in IISD Experimental Lakes Area, Ontario, Canada - Sep2016-L626-11m | ecosystem: Environmental > Aquatic > Freshwater >...
CACTGGTATTGTTATTGAAACTGTTGTCGGCGAGGTCGGCACGTCCCCAGCCGTAGAGGTGCAGGGACAGGTTGCCGTCAGCCAGTTTGTCGGCGGTCAGGCCAAGAAACTGGGTGGCGGGGGCAAGGGTCTCATTCGCGCCACCGGAAACGTCGCGCTTGCCGATGCCGAGCAGGGTACTGGAGTCAACGGTGATATCTGCCGCCAGGACGCCGTACGGCGCTGCAGCAAGAGAAGCTGCGCAGAGCAGGGTGCAACAGGTTTTCTTCATGGAGTGGCTCCTGTAAGAAGGGAAATGTGGAAAGCGGCAAGGATCAAGCCGGGATTTATTTAATTTTTCTTATTTTATAACAGCTCGGGTTGCTTTTATCAGTAAAGACGCAGTTAATCAATATAAAAATCGTGCGTCACACCTTCCCCTTCAGTTTATAAACGTACGCCAGTACCTCGGCAACGGCGGCATAGAGGGCTTCCGGAATCGGCTCGTTTTCTTTGACCTGGTCATACAGTTCACGAGCCAGGAAGCGGTTTTCCACAAGGGTAATGCTGTGTTCACGGGCAATTTTTTTGATCGCCTCCGCCATAATATCCATGCCTTTACCGAGTACGACCGGAGCGACCATCTTCTGACGATCATATTTCAGCGCAACGGCAAAGTGAGTCGGGTTGGTAATGACAACATCGGCCAGCGGTATTATTTTAGTCATGCGGCGGTGTGCCATCTGGTACTGCATCTTCTTGATTTTCCCTTTTATTTCCGGGTTACCTTCTGATTCCTTATGCTCGTCCTTGACCTCCTGCTTGGTCATTTTCAGTTTTTCAATATACTGCCATTTAACATACAGCAGGTCCAGCAGGCCGAGAACGATCATGATGCCACAGGTATGAATGACGATCTTGAATGCAATGTGGCCGACAAAGTTGAATATAGTTTGAATATCAGCTTCTGCAAGAAAGGTGATATTCTGCATTTCATCGCGCACGACACCGTATGCGATCCAGGCAACGACCACCAGTTTGAGCAGCGACTTAAGCATCTCAACCAGGGCATCCTTATTAAAAAGCCTGCCGAAGCCGCTCAACGGATTCAGTTTGTTGAAGCTTAATTTCAGGCGTGATGTCTGAAATTCAAATCTGCCGTTGTCCTGAATAAGCTTGGAAACCACCGCCGTAGCTATGATTGTTACGATGAGGGGGGCAAGCAGCAGCGCAATAGTACCGAACAGCTTGACAACCATCACATGCAGATTTGCCTCGGTCATCTGGAAGTTGCCCAACGTTGACAGAATTGTTGACGTACTCTGTTTGAGGCCATCCATCATGAAACTGCCGAACATATAGAGGCTGATGATACCGGTGAGCAGCGTGAGTGACGACGTCAGCATCTGGCTCATTGGCGGCGGACTGTCTTCCCGTGACTTCTCCAGCCGCTTGCCGGTCGGCTGTTCGGTTTTTGAGTGTTTATCTGAATCGTCAGCCGTAGGTCATCCCCCCTTTGCCATGAGGCGAAAGAGTGCGGCTATTTGCGCCGATAATTGTCCGAAGGACACCTCCAGAACATGGAAAAATATTGTCAGAGTCATGCCGAGAATCACCAGGCCGAGTCCGACGTTGAGCGGCAGACTGATCATGAAAATATTCATCTGTGGAAAAGCACGGGCCATGATGCCAAGCGCTACTGTGGTAAGGAGCAGTGCCACCATAACCGGGGCAGCCAGGCGGATGCCAATGATAAAAATATCAGCCGTACGCATAACGAGAAAATTCACCAGCTCGCCACTCAAACGCCACCCGCCGAGCGGAATGACTTTAAAGCTGTCCATAATTGCCCGGATAAACAGGTGGTGAATATTAAGAGACAGAAACATGAGTGTCGCAAACAGCGTCTGGACAACGGACATGATCTGGGTTTGCGTCCCCCGGGAGGGATCAAGTATTGATGAAATGGTGAGCCCCATCTGCATGCCGATGATCTGGCCGCTGAATTCAACCGCCGCAAAAATGATTTGAGTTATGAATGCCAGCGTCAGGCCGATCATTACTTCGCTAAAGGCCAGCAAGGCGAGGGTGAAAACATCCGAAGGCATTTGAGGCAGGGCCACTGAAAGCGTCGGGAAGCAGACGAGTGCGATCATGAGAACGATGAGCGCTTTTATGCGGGTCGGCACAACTTTCCCGCCGAAAACCGGAAGAGCGGCAAAAATCCCGGCCACGCGACTTACGACCAGCATATAAAATATGACTTCTCGGGGTGACGGAAAGGGGAGGAGCGGAAACATGGGAGGCTAACGCCTCATAGTGGCAATAAACGAGTAGATTTCACGGGTAAAGTCACTCATGTAGCTCATCATCCAGGGGAAGAAAATGATCATGGCAATCATGACGGCAATGATTTTCGGAGCGAAAGCAAGTGTCGCTTCGTTAATTGAGGTGACGGCCTGAAAGATACTGATGATGAGGCCGACAATCAAACTGGCGATCAGGAGCGGAGCAGCCAGTAATAAAGTGGCTTCAAAGCTGCGCCGGGCGAGTTGTACGACAAGTTCGGGAGTCATTAAATCACCTAGCCAAAGCTTTTAACCAGCGAGCTGATAACCAGCCCCCAGCCATCAACAAGCACAAAGAGCAGTATTTTGAACGGGAGCGAAATCATGACCGGCGGTAGCATCATCATCCCCATCGACATCAGGACTGACGCCACGACCATATCAACAACGATAAAAGGAATATAGATCAGAAATCCGATCTGAAACGCCGTGCGCAGTTCAGAAATCATAAAAGCCGGGATGATGGTCAAGGTCGGAATATCTTCAGCATTCTTTGGTCTCTGCAGCTTTGAGAGGCTCACAAAGAGTGCCAGATCTTTTTCACGGGTCTGGGACAGCATAAACATGCGTACCGGCCTGACCGCCCTCTCCATTGCCTGCTCCTGGCTGATCAACTGCGCCTTCCATGGCTGATAGGCGTCCTTGTTGATCTGCTGCCAGACCGGCGTCATGATGAAAAATGTCAAAAACATCGATAACGCCAGAATAATCTGGTTTGAAGGGGCAGCCTGAGTACCCATGGCCGTACGCAGAAACGACAGCACCACCGAAATCCGGGTAAACGATGTGGTCATGATCAACAGGCCCGGAGCAAGCGACATGATTGTCAAGAGCAGGAAGATCTGCATCGTCACGGCAACATCATTCGGTTTTGTGGCGGTGCCGACCCCGATGCTGACCGACGGAAACGGCACAGGTGCAGAATACGCCACTGCTCCGGCCGTCAGCAGCAGGGCGGTCAGGCTGAAAATCAAGGCGCGTTTTGTGATCTGCCTGTTTGTCAGGTTGGATGTCATGATGTCTGTCTCAAGCGTGTCAGTAGTGCTGCGAAACTGCTTTGCTCCGGCTTCTCTTCAATAATTTCGACATCTTCAAGCATGTCAATCTGTTTAACAAGAGTAAGACCGCTCTCGCTACTGGAGAGCAGCAGGTACTCGCCACCGACTTCAATTAGCAGCAGGGCCTTCTTCGGCCCGAAATAGCGTGTTTCGACAAGACGAATATGCTTTGAATGCAGCTGCTGCCCGATTGGCAAACCTTTCATCAATTTGCTTGAAAAATGCCATGTGATGAGAATAAGGCCGACAACAAGGGCCAGGGCCGCAATCATTTGCAGAAAACTTGCCAGAAAACTGAATTCCGGCACGGAACTTTCGGCAGCGGACACAATGGAAGGAAGGATAACGAGAAGTGCGGAAGCCGCACGTTTCACAGAATTTTCTCCACCCGCTCATTTGGTGCAATAATATCAATGAGACGCACACCGAACTTCTCGTTGACAACAACCGCTTCGCCGCGCGCAACCAGTTTGGAATTGACAAAAATATCCAGCGGTTCACCAGCCAGTTTGGTTAATTCGACTACGGCACCTTGATTCAACTGCAGAATATCCTTGACCAGCAGCTTGGTTCTCCCCAGTTCCACACTTACCTGTAACGGAATATCGAGGATAAAGTCGAGATTTTTCTTGTCAAGCGTGGTTTCATTTGCTTCAGGTATATCACTCACTACTGCCCCCTCTCATTACAAATCTTACTGATCTGAACGGCTTTGTTACCATGCTTGATACCCGGTATGCCGAAATATTTTGGTATTCCCTCGACTTTGACTAACATGTCACTTGAACAGCCCTTATCAAGTACGATAGTATCTCCCGGAGCAAGATCGAGCAGTTCGCGCAGTGTGATAAGAGCGTTGCCCATCTCGACGGAAGCTTCCAGCGGGGCTTCAAGAATTTCATTAGAAAGCCGGGATGACCAGAGTGGATCGACCGCCATCAAATCGAATTGCATACCGGTTTTGAGCTTGTCCCGAATAGGATCGACGGTCATATACGGCACGGCAAACATCATATTTCCGGAGATATCACCCGCCTGAATTTTGAGAGCCATGGTTACGATCTGGTATTCCGGCGGGACTATATTGAGCAGACGCGGATTGGTTTCCATGCGTAACAGGCTCATGCGGGTCTGACAGAGGGGAGCCCAGGCTTTTTCAAAATCCACCAGGAGATCAATAACCAGCTTTTCCATCAATTTCAGTTCAATCAAGGTAAAGAGACGATTGGCAGCCGGAGCTTTTGTACTGCCGGTGCCGCCGAGAAGAGTGTCAACCAGAGATACGACCAGGTTATTGTCAAGGGATATAAGGGCGGCACCCTTAAGTGGTTCAATCTTGAAAATACCCATGCAGACAGGTGTAGGAAGTGTCTGAAGGAAATCATCAAATTTATAGGAACGGGCCCCGATTTTTTTTATATCAACTGATTTACGCAGGCGGTTTGAAAAATTGACCCGGTAGGTACGGAGAAAACTGTCGTAAATAATATCTAAATTCGGGGTTGAACCCTTTTGAGCATCCGCATTGATCAGGTCATACTTGAGTACAGCACCCTCTGCCTTTGTGAGCTCCTTCTCCGGTTCAATCCGGCCCTCAAATACGGCATTAAGCAGGGCCTCAATTTCAGCTTTTGTAAGTATTTTTTCCATGGCAGCCATTCAGTGTCTACTGGACCACGAAATCAGTGAAATAGACCTTCGCTATCTTGCCGGGAGGGATGTTCTTATTTATTGCCGTCATTATTTCATCTTTAAGCGTATTTTTTCCCTGAACATCCTGAATATCCTGAAGTGTTTTTGCGCTGAGCAAAATCAGCAATGAATCACGAATAGAAGCCAGTCGAGCATCCAGTTCCGTTTTTATGGCGGGACTGACCATTTCAAGTTCAATTTTGACCTTGAGATAGCGCAATTCCTGGCCGTCATAAATATTTACGATGAATGGATCCAGCGGGAATATATTTGCAGAAGGCCCCGCAGCTGCTCCTGCTGCAGGAGCACCATGGCCGCCTGCAGCCGCTGCGCCATGACCGCCTGCAGCGGCGGGAGCGGCGGCACCATGGCCGCCTTCTGCCTGGGCGACTTCACCCTCTTTCTGCACCTTTTTATCCCCTTTACCAAGCATCATAAAGGCAACAACACCAATAATCAGAGCAACAGCCACCGCTGCGCCAATAATGATGAGCTTCTTTTTTTTGCCGCCGTCGTCTTCGACTTCTGCTTCTGCCGGAACCTGCTCTTCTTTGGCCATATCATCCTCCGCGAATGGATAATGAATTCAATGGATTAAATTGTAGATGCACTATGTAAAACGATTTCATAGTTTTTGCAACTATTTAAACGGGGACGGAGGCATGTCCCGATTTATCGGAACACCCCCCCGCCTGCATTACCTGGAAAACAGAAGAATTAACGCTTGATATTCAGAACTTCCTGCATCATTTCATCCGAGGTCGTGATCGTTTTTGAATTGGCTGAATATGCCCGCTGCGTCTGGATCATCTTGACGAATTCACTGGCAAGGTCGACGTTGCTCAACTCAAGGTTGCTGGAGATAATCTGTTCGGTTGAGCCGTTCGGGCCGCCTATAACCGGTGTTCCCGAGCCACCGACAACAACACCGGATTCACGGTAGAGTGAACCGCCAACTTTTACCAAGCCGGGAGGATTGGGTATATTCGCTGTGCCTACGAATACTGTCGGGACGGTCAAAACGGGAGGTGCACCGTTGCCATCATAGAATACGGTTGCGCTGTTGCCTCTTGAATCAGCGTAAAGGAGACTCATTTCCCCCTTGGTGCTGACACTGATTACTTTCTGAAAATCGAGCACAATGGGGGGGACGGTTGGCGGAACGGTTGCCGGGGGGGTATAGGTTGGCGTAAACACAATCGGCTTACTTTGAGAATCAAGTACGTTAAAGTTGTCAGGAGTGATCAGGTTCCTGCCGGTATTGTCCACACGGAAGGAACCGGCACGGGTATAATAGGCGCCGGTAGCAGGTACCGCTGCGTTTGCAGTTGTTCCCGGCGCTGCTACGGCAAAGAACTCTTTACCCTGAATGAAGAGGTCCGTTGGTGATGTTGTTGTTTCCATCGAACTTTGGGAAAAGATGGTATCCACTTTCTGAATCTGCACGCCATGGCCGATCTGACCGACAGCGACGTTGCCGATCGTCGTTGACAGGACATCCGAGAACAGCATCCGGGATCCTTTGAAACCGATAGTATTGACGTTGGCAATATTGTTGCCGATAACACTCATTCCTTCTGCCTGGTTAAGTAAGCCACTGACTCCGGTAAACATCGTAGATGTAAGACTCATGGTGTTGCCTCCTGTTTCTTTTTTTTGAGTGTGGGTGAAGCGTGTCAGTCGGACAGCGCTTCAGGGCTTCCTCAAGGAGGGCCGGCCCGGTACAACTAAGCTAAATAATGACTGCTGAATCAATGTTGGTAAAGACGTTGCCCCGCATCTGCGTCTTATCAAGAGCGGTTACTACCGTGCGATTCCTGACACTGACAACCAGTGCCGCATCGCCCATCATCACCAGAGACTCCTTGCCCCCTTTTTGAGCCACGCTGGTTACCGCTCCTTCGAGATTTGCGAGTTCTGCGGGTGAAAACGTAATATTTCGCGCCCGAAGTCGATCCTGGGCATGCTGAGAAAATTTGACCCCCTGTGCTGGAAGTTTTTGATCCAGAACCTGAGCAAACGGTGAATTAACGGTCTGGCCTGATACCGGTTTCTGTTGTTGCGGGCGGGCGGGCCTGCCCGGTTGAACCGGATTTGGAATAAAAATCTGATCTACCATTGTTTGTTACACCCCCATACTGATGACATCACTTAACGCCACGGAAGTAGCGCCGATAGACAGCTGCGGTGTGCTGCCGGAGAGATTGACACCATCAACTCTTCCTGTGGTGTATGTGGTTGCCGGGAGAGTTTTGCCGCTGGCATCAGTGGCGCGAACCATAAATGTGTATGCTCCGGCGGGAAGTAATGCACCGCTCGTATCACGGCCATCCCAGGAGAATACTTTGTCACCCGCTGTATTTGCCCCGAGCTCGGTGGTCCGTACCACTTTACCCGATGCGTCGACAACTGCGAGCTGAGTAGCTGCTGACGGGAGCGAAAGGCTAAATTCCAGGGTAGATGGCGTGCTGCCGTCAAACGATGCGGCATTACCATTCGCTTTGACATCTTTACCAATGAAAGAAACCGCTGTCAGGCTGATGGAGTTATTTTGTGCCTTGAGCAGGTTATTCAATGACGTATTGCTGTTATACGACTGCTCAACCAGAGACAGCTGCGAAAGCTGATCCAGCATGGCACTCGGGTCTTGCGGTTTCATAGGATCCTGGTACTGCAGTTGGGCAATAAACAACTTCATGAAATCATCCTTGTTCATTCCCAGCGATTTTTTCATGGCCGCTTGTGCCGAAGCTGCATCCGTTGTTGCTGTTACTGTGCTTACCATTGTTCTCACCTCACTCTCAATAGTGAATATCGAGCATCGACTGCCCTTGGCGTCTCTGTTGTTGTACTGCCGGTCCGGACGGGAGCTCCGCCTGTACGACGCCATAACCGCGCGGCGCTGTCCAATACTGCTGTTGCTGTTGCTGTTGCTGCTGTTGCTGCATCAGTTCACGCCAGGCATTCTGATTCTGCCCCTGATTTCCGGAACCTTTTCCTCCGGTGGTAACATCAAAAGATTCCATCGTTATGTTTTGGCGCGCCAGTGATTCCTTGAGCGTATCGGCATGCTGCATGATTGCGTCACGCACGGCCCTGTTCTCGGTTACAATTTCTAGCGAAAGCTTTCCCCCCTGGAGATTCAGGTTCATTTTGATTTCGCCAAGAGTGTCGGGCGATAGAGTCAACGTTATCTGCTCTTTCCCCGCTTTTAATTCGTGCTGATCGAGACGCTCCTTAACCTGAGGCATAACCTGAGCCGGAATGTCCTGCCGGAGCGGTTCGAGCGGTGCCGGCTTTGTCGCTGCTGCGGATACCTTCTGCTGTTCCACTACCAGCTGCCCCGGCATATTCTGTGATGTCGCCGAATTGTCAAAGGCACCATCAGGCTGTTCCTGGCCGTCGAAATTACTTGAAGTTTCCGAATCCACCGCAGATTCAGTGCCAGAAGTCTCCATGTGTCGCGTTAACGCAGTTTCTTTGGCTGTACTCACGTCAAGAGCCTTCTCCATTTGCCGTTCAGAGTTGAGACGTTGTCTGATAGTGAGCGTTTCAGTGGAGGCTTTACCCGCAGCAACAGTGGTACCTGCTGCACTGGCTGTACTCAGGAGAGGTTCAGGTTTTTGGGTTTCCGGCCCAACTGCCACCGGGAGCGCAGGAGAAGAGGTAAGCGACCCTGCCACCACCGTTGTCGGCACTGCTGATGCTGATTCTGTTTTGGCCGTCAGTAGGTCACCCACCGCGGTCCGGGTAATTTCAGGTTGCTGCTGCTTCTGCGCATCAACCGGTGCTGGTGCCAGTGCTACATTCTGTAACATGTCATCAGGAAGAAGTGCTGCGGCTGTTACTGCTGATTCAGTTATGACGGCTGACGGTTCTGTAGCCATGGTTGCGTTCTGCTGCATGTCAACAGGAAGTGGTATCTGCTTGTTGTCTGTCGCCGGTATAACGGGTTGTATGTACGCGGCCAGAGCCACTTGTGATGCGACATCAGAGAAAACCGGATCTCCACTTTTCTCAGCCTGCTCCTGTTCCGGTTGCTCCGGCTCCGCAGGAGTATTCTTTTCCGCCGACAATTGCCGTTCGCCCAACAGTTTGGCAAAGCCAGCGTGCGGCGTACCCTCAGTTGTCACAGCAGCAGCCGCCGGTGCTTCTCGAGCGATAAACGGCATCGCTGTCGGCATTGAAGCTATGTTCATCTGTCCATTAGTCATTAGTTTTCACCTCCTTTCTTGATGGATTTTTTATGGAGTGGACCCTGTTTTTGTCCATAAAATTGAAATTATTTCACCTGCATATTGTCGCTCACCCACTTTATGAGACGTGGCTGGCTGATAAACGGTGCCAGCTTTGCAACACTCTTGGTATCCAGCCTGCTCAAGAGAATAAGCGCCATATCTTCTTTCAGTGAATCGATCATCCTGGCGGACTGTTCACTCTTCATGGTTTTAAACAGCTTAACCATTTTAGTGATCTTTTCATCCTGTAGTTTCTTCTGTGCTTCAGACTGTGCCTTTACGGTATCGTCAAGTCTTTTCTTGCTCTCTTCAAGAGCTTTTACCTGAGCTTCAAGTTTATCGCTCAGTTTTTTCAGTTCCTGTTCTTTTGCCGCAAGGGCAGCCTCTTTCTCGGCCAACTGCTGACGCCGGGCATCCTGAAGGGCTTTTTCTTCGCGAGCGGCTCTCGTCGCATTAATCGGCTGCGGACTCGCCGGGGCGCTCTCTCTGCCCGCCTCGGCAGGAGCCTTTGCCGCAGTTTCATTCTGAACGGCAGCAGTGGCAAAAAGGGCGGGCATAACATACGGAGTCACAACAACGGCACCCGCCACCAAGAACAGTGTTATCTGTTTCTTCTGAATCACGTTGCTTTATCCTTCTTTTGAATGGATAGTTCGTCGAGAAAGTTCCGCTCCTTGGTTGCAATCACCTGACGAAACTCAACAGCTTTTTTCTCTTTCAATGATTCAAGCACTTTCTTATCCTTACTTGCTTCCATCAAGTCAGACCGTTTTTCATTCATAACCAGGTCAAGCTCTTCTATCCGTTCGCCATACTGCTTGATCTCTTCGCGCTTCCGGGAAAAAAAATCCAGATAGAGCCGCATGTCATCAATACATCCTATATCCTGCTGGCACCGCCGGTATTCCGCTGATAACAGTTCAACCAGCTCCTCTTCCCGTTTCAGTTCCTCATTAGCCTGCTCAAGCACCTGTTTTGCTACTGCAAACTCCTGTTTACGCAGCTTTTCCATTTCGCGTCGATAGATGAGCACCTGCTCCAGCTCGAATGTTTTCACCGCCATCGTAACTGACTCCCCGAAAATCGCTGAAATCAGGATTCAAACATTACCTTTAAATCCTGTACCGCTTCTTCCAGCATGACCGGATTATGAACCGCCTGTTTCATAAATTGCTGCATTTGCTCGATATGATCTACAGCATAATCTATGCCACGATTGCTCCCTTTTTTATAGGCCCCGATATTTATCAGATCCTCCGACTGGCGGTATGTCGCGAGCACCTCTTTGAACCGGGAAGCTACTTTCAGGTGTTCATCCGAAGCCACATCGGTCATGACTCGGCTGGCGCTGGCAAGAATATCGATTGGCGGATAGATGGCCCGTGCTGCCAGGTCTCGCGATAGTACAATGTGCCCATCCAGGATACTCCGCATGGCGTCGGAAATGGGCTCATTGAAATCGTCGCCTTCAACGAGGACTGTATAAAGAGCGGTGATACTTCCTTCAGGAAAATTGCCGGTCCGTTCAAGTAATTTCGGCAGCGCGGCAAAGACAGACGGCGTATAGCCTTTGGTCGTCGGCGGCTCGCCTATGGCAAGCCCAACCTCGCGCATCGCCATAGCGAAACGGGTTGCTGAATCCATCATCAACAGAACTTTTTTGCCCTGATTTTTAAAATATTCCGCTATTGTTGTCGCTATGTACGCACCGCGCATCCTCACAAGAGGAGGCTGATCAGACGTCGCTACGACCACAACAGATTTTTTCAGCCCCTGCTCCTGCAGATCCTTTTCAATAAATTCGCGAAGTTCGCGGCCACGCTCGCCGATAAGGGCAATGACGTTCACATCAGCTTCAGTGTAGCGTGCGATCATCCCGAGCAGGGTTGATTTACCAACACCGGATCCGGCCATTATGCCGACCCGTTGTCCCTGACCGCAGGTAAGCAGGCCGTTTATACTGCGAATACCGAGATCCAGCGGTTTGCGGATCGGCGGGCGGGACATCGGGTTTACCGGCAAGGCATAGATCGGATACTCTTCCTCAACATGAATCGGCCCTTTATCGTCAATCGGCTTGCCCAGGCCGTCGACAACTCGCCCCAGCATGTGTGGTCCCACCCCCAGAGTGGCGTTGTCGCGCCGCACCGAAATCAGACTGTCAAGGCCGACCCCGCGCAGTTCGCCAAGCGGCATCAGCAGCGTCTTGTTATTGCGAAAACCGACGACCTCAGCCGGAATCGGCTCCCCTTCCAGTGGTTTAATCTCACAAATAGCGCCGACGGAAGTATCCGGACAGTACCCTTCAATGACCAGACCAACAACCTGGGTCACTTTGCCATGGAGCCTGATCGGCTTTGTTGCCGCAAGTGTCGCGCGGTATTTTTTAAGATTTATTTTTATCTCAGGCATAGCGCATCACTGTTCTTCAACAACTGTGGTTCGTTGTTCAAGAAGGCTTCGGTATATCTGCTCCAGCTGTCCATCGAGAGAAGCATCAATAGTCCCCATCTCGGTGTCAACAAGGCAGAAACCCGCCGCAACGGAAGGGTCCGACTTAATTGTCAGGTGTTCATTAAGCAGCTCCTTGAGGAGCAATTCGTCACGTCCCGATGTAACCAGCTGATAGTCATCCGGATTTATGCGCACGGTAATCTCCTGGCGCGAAGACAGATCGGCTATAGCGGTTTGGACTACGCCGGCCAGAATTGAACGATCTTGGCTTACTTCATTGACTATCACCTTACGCGCGACAAGCATGATCAGGTTGATTATTTCGTCCTCGGACTCCCGGAATATTTTATCTCGCAAATTGTGTATAGTCTCACTTGAGGCGCGTAACGCCCGGAAAACATTTATCAGACCCCGTTCAGCAAGATCCTTCCCCTCTTTCAGGCCGTTATTGAATGCGTCACTGATGCGCTGATCAAGCTCTCCCTCAGTAATTTCAACAAGAGGAGGGCCTTCTTCAACAGGCTCAACCTCAACCACCTCTTCTTTTGAACCGATTATGTCAAGCGGGACAAAACCACCCGAACTTTCGGCATTTTGAATTCCAGGGGGAACTGCGTCACTCTCTTTCATAATTCTGAAGCTGTACTCTGCTAGCCCTGAATTTTGGTTGTCAGCCAATTTTATGACTTTAGACGAGGACATCGTCACTCCCCTTGCTGCCACTGAGCACAACTTTCCCCTCTTCCTCCATCTTACGGACAATTTTGATGATTTCGCCCTGCGCTTTTTCGACATCCGAAAGGCGTACCGGCCCCATAACCTCAAGGTCCTCCTTAATCATATCCGCCGCACGGCTGGAGATGTTTCTGAAAATCTTTTCCTTGACCTCGTCGGGAGACGTTTTCATCGCCAGGGTCAAGGTATCATTGGACACTTCGCGCATTACCGACTGAATACTGCGATCGTCGAGAGCGAAAACATCCTCAAAGGTAAAGAGATGCTTACGAATCACTTCGGATAACGGAGGACTCATGACATCAAGTTTATCAAGGATCTGTTTTTCCTTGGTGCGGTCAAAGTAGTTGAACATATCGACGACCTTATCAACCCCGCCGATATTAAAGCGTTGTGACGCTCCCATGGACTTGAGTTCACGCTTCATGGCTTCGTCAAGCTCTCTGATGATTTCAGGGGATATCTGATCAACATCTGCTATCCGGAGCACGACTTCAGCCTGGAGCTCGGCTGGAAGAAGGCTGATAATTTCAGATGTCTGCTTTGATTTAAGCTTGGCAAGGATGACGGCAATAGTCTGAGGGTGTTCCTGCGAAAGAAAGTTGGCAAGAGTTTTAGCATCAATATTTGCCATAATATCAGAGATATTGACATAACTGGAGACTTGTAGCTCGGACATCAGTGTCCCGGCTTTTTCAGCCCCAAGGGTGTTTTCAAGAAGCTTCTGCACAAATTCATCGCCGTGGGAGAACATGCCTGCCCCGGGGCCAATGACGTCATTAAACTCATTAACAACATTCGTGATGGTTTCCCGGGAGATGTGCCCGAGACCACACATGCTTTTACTGATTTTTTTTATTTCAGTGTCATCAAGATGCTCGAAAACCTTCGCTGTTGCTTCATTGCCAAGGTAGAGCAGCAATATGGCGGCTTTATCTGAACCTGTCATGTCATCCCTCTTCCTGCTGTCAATGTGAGCGTACCAACCCTAGCGGTCCTCGGCGACCCAGCCTTGAAGGATCTGGGCAACCTGGTAGGGGTCTTTCATCACCTGTTCAATCAAATGCTGCTGCTCAGTTGCATGCGAGGTAAGTGCTCCCTGCTCAGCGGCTCCAGCCAATTGCTCACCACCAGGTCCTATGCCTTCGAAACTTTCAAGTATGGGGGGTTTGCCCATACGAAGCGTGGTAAGAAGCGGGCGGATTACAAACATGATCAGCAATAGAAAGCTGATACCGATCATCAGATTTTTCGCGAGGGACATATAGAACGGATTGGACCACCACACAGCAGTTTCTGTCGCTCCGGATTCGCCGGTCTCCTGGAACGGTATATTTTGGACACTCAGCTGGTCTCCGCGCTCCTGGTTAAAGCCGATAGCACTTTTCACCAATGTTTCAATTTTCTGAAGCTCTTCCGGCGAGCGGGGTGAATATTTAGCCTTTGCAACCTGACCTTCCTTGACTGCTGCCGGTGCTTCATATTTGCCATCAACCAGCACAGCGATTGATATTTTACTGAGGGCTCCCACCGGCTCGATAATTTTTGCCGTTGAACGGCTTACTTCATAGTTGAGTGTTTCATCATTTTTGGAACCACCACCAGAAGTGGCACCACCCGCAGGAGCGTTACGCCCGAGATTTGTCTGGACTCCCGGCACTCCTGAACTGCTGATTGTTGATGAGCCTTTCTCTTCCGTACGCTGCTCACTGCGCACAGCAATTGATTCAGGATCAAATTTTTCCTCAAGCCGTTCAACCTGCTTAAAGTCGAATGTCGCGGTGACACGTGCGACAGACTTACCGCCGCCGACTATTCTGTCAAGCAGCGATTGAAGCCGCTCTTCACTGTTTTTTTCATACATCCGCTGAGCTTCCTGCATAGCCGAGGTCATACGTGTCGTTGGGTCGCTGCTTCCCCCTTTGCTGAGGATTTTACCGCGACTGTCAAGAACGGTTACATGCTCCGGGTCCATCCCCTCGATTGAAGACGACACCAGATGGACAACTCCTTGTACTTCGGAATCCTTGAGCGCACGGTTTGATTTCATTTTGAGGACGATTGAAGCGGTGGCAGGTTTTTCGTTGTCCTTGAACAGGGATTTTTCCGGAATGACCAGGTGCACCCGCGCCTGTTCGACTCCGGTCAACTGCGCAATCGTTCGCGATAACTCACCCTGAAGCGCCCGCTGATAATTCAGTTTCTGCACGAACTCGGTCATGCCGAAATTCTTCCGGTCAAAAATTTCAAAGCCGACGCCACCACCCTGTGGAATACCTTCAGAAGCAAGTGTCAGGCGTAGTTCGTATACTTTGTCAGACGGCACAAGAATGCCCTTGCCATCTGCCGTAATCTCGTAGGGTGTCTTGGCATCTTTCAGTTTTTTAACAATTTCTCCGGCGTCTTCTGAGGTCAGGTTGGTAAAAAGCGGGCGGAATTCAGTGCGGTTGGCAACGAATATCAGCACAGCAAAGGCAACGGCTGAGATGAAGGCCACAGCAGCTATCAGCATCTGTTTGCTCGGAGACAGCGCAAGAAAAGGCTCTATAAGTCTTCGGATTCCTTCTGGCATGGCAGCGTCTATCCTCCTTCCGAATGGTTGCTCTTACCCGGTGCTACGTTCATGCGTTCCTATACCTGCATACGCATAACTTCCTGATACGCCTCAAGCGCTTTATTGCGTACCTGAGACATAAACTGAAACGCAATGCTCGACTTTTCAACGGCTATCATAACTTCATGAAGATTTTTGTTCTCTCCGCTCGCCAGTCCCTGGATTGCTTTATCTGACTGTACCTGTATGTCGTTAACTTTTGACACAAGCTCACTGAAAAACTTGCCGGCCCCATCAGCTGTAGAAGAAGAACTGATCTTGCTCAGTTCCGGAAAAGCTTTCGATATCCCAAATCCGCTCTCAATGCCTGCAATACCTGTAATTGACATAATCGTACCCTCGTGAGTTTTTATGCTGCGCCTGTTTTATTGCTACCGGCCAATTTCGAGCGTTTTTAACGCCATGCTTTTTGCTGCCTGAACAGCAGTAACATTTGCTTCATAGGCGCGTGTCGCACCGATCATATCCGCCATTTCCTCGACCGTATTGACGTTTGGCATGGCAACATACCCTTGCGCATTCGCGTCAGGATGCCCCGGGTCATACTGCAGACGCGGCGGACTCTGGTCTTCAACAATTTCATTTACTGCAACTTTACGCACCTGCTGAGCGGTGGCAGCGTCAAGGGCACGGTCAAAGCGTTTTTCCACCGGAGTCGCGGCAAAAACAGCATCTTTCCGTTTGTATGGACCACCCTCCGGAGTCCTTGTCGTATTGGCATTGGCAAGGTTGCTTGAAATAAGATTCATCCTGGTTCGCCCGGCAGAAAGAGCCGATGAACTAACATCCATTGCAGTGAAAAAGTCCATTTATTTGCCCTCCCTTATGGCAGACCGCAGTCCTTCGAATTTTTTTGTCAGCAATTGAACCGATGCGTTAAACATGATCTGATTTTCAGACATTTTTCCCATTTCATTTTCAAGTTCCACCGCGTTACCGTCTTTGCCTGGTGTTTTCGCAGGTGTTTCGACAATTTTCCCGGTAACGGAGTGCAAAGATGATCCTGCGCCACGCACCGGTATATGTCTTTCATGCGGCGCTGTATGAGAGCGCTGGCCGTTTGAACTGTTTTTCAGAGCACTCTGCAGCTGATCGTCAAAAGCGAGATTTTTAGGTATATAGTTCGGCGTATCTGCATTAGCTATATTTGAGGCGATCAGATTCTGATTTTTAGCTCTCAGGTCAACACTTTTGCCCAACAGGTTGATGGTGTTACTGAAAATGCCTTCAATTTGCATACGTGACTCCTTTCGAAGCGCAAAATGTAACTATTTAACATACCGACAAAAATACGTACCGGGCCGGGAACCGAGTACCAGCAAATACCATGCCATATTAGAAATTATTTTTATAAATCGAGATCATGCTTGCGTTAGGAGCAGGCGAGGCGGGGCATTGCGCTGATAATGGCGTAAGGGGCATGCCATTATTTTGACTAAGTCAAAATAATGACCAGCGTTGGCGTATTGCTACGGGGGGGAGGTTTTTGTTTCGAGCGACAGCAGTGACTGGCGGGCGAGTCTCTGCCAGTCGGAGTCTTTGCCGTTTTTGGCAAGCTGCTCGAAAATTATTTTTGCCTGCTGGACTTTCCCATCCTGGAGGTTTATCTGGCCGGTTCGGTACAGAAACTCTTCGTTGCGCTTGCTATCCGGCAACGTGAGGGCTGCTTCATAGAGTTTTAAAGCGCCTTTGCGATCACCGAGATTTTCTTTGGCAGAGCCGGCAACATAGTATGCGTCAGGAACAAGACGTGCGTCACGGCCCGAAGGCGATGCCAGGAAAAGTTCCATGGACTTTGCCGCCTGTGCATAGAGCTGAAGGGCCCACAGCGACCGCCCCAACTGATAATAGCTCTCGGCGCGCTGGGCGCGCTCCCCCTTATTGAGCAATTTAAGGAGTGTGTCCTTGACCTGTTGATGCTTTTCAGCAGAAAAATAGAGTGCACCGAGACGCTCATTCATTACCCGAGCTTGACGGTCTGCCGGGAATTTGTTCAGAAACGTTTTAATCACTCTTTCTGCCGTCGCCGTGTCTCCGATCAGTTCAGCATTGTCAATAATACTGATATACAACTCAGGCGCCAGAGCAGCAGTCCATATGTGGTCAACCAGCGCCGTCAATAACTTGACCAGCTCAATCGGGCGCCCCGCCTCGTTATAGGCACGGGTAACTGTCGCCAAAAAACGGGGGTACGCAATACAACCTGCAAGGTAATCGAGCTGCTCATCCATAAAGCGTACCAGTGCCGCCGGGTCTTTATCCCAGCTGGTACCTTGATACACTTCAGCAACCAGAACCTCGCGGATCGTCCTGACAACCGCACCATATACTCCGCGGGGAAATTTGCGCTGGAACGACATAATCAGCTGCAGTGACTCTCCCGCGTCACCATGAATTGACTCAAGCAGAGCGTATTTAAAGTGCGCTTCCTCTCGCATATCAAGATCACCACTCTGCAGGGAGACATTGCGGTAGACAGCGCTGATCGAGCGATAATTCCAGGGATTGGAGCGAAGAAAATCGCTGTCGGCAAAACGCATCAATGCCATTTTTCCGGCTTTAGTCTCCTTAAAATTGTGAACAACATTCTGGTAGATTGCCCGCCCATCCTGCTCATGACCCTGGCGGGTGAAAATATCGCCAAGACGTACAAGCAGTGCCGGAGTGTAGGTTTTGTCAGCTAAACGTGCAACCAGACCGGCAAGCAATGTTCGAGCCTGGCTCAGCTCTCCATTCCGGGCAATGCTGTCACCATAATAAAAAGTGACTGCCGGATTCAAGCCAAGATAGGCCGGCCACAGCTTTTCCGCTTCACGAAAAGCGGCCAACGCTTGCGGGTACTTCTGCAACTTATACCACGTCTCACCGAGTCGATAGAGTGATAGCGAGCGAATCTGCGTCGGGCGTTCCGAAAAACGGCTGAACAACTCTTCTGCTTCAGTTAAACGCCCTTTGTAAAGAGCAGATTCTGCGGCGGTAAAATCTTTTTGGTCTGTTTCTGAAAGGAAACTCTTCAAAATTTGACGATCAGTAGGAGAAAAAGGGATTTCTGATTTCAGTGGCGGATCAAAATCCCTCACCAGCTTCTCAACACCGCTCCAGATTTTTTCACGCGCTTTCACATAATAGCCAGACATACCTGGTTTGAATGGAGTACCGACATCAAGCGTTATGGCGCTGATGTCCGAGCGGGTCAAGTCACGCCATCCGGCCATTTTGGAAATCTGGAAGGTAATCAGCAGGCCGTCACCCCGTTTACTGAGCACCAATCCGCCGATGTTTTTGTCAGAATACCGTCTGAATTTTTTGAACAGAATTCCATCGGTATCCTGTATGACCAGACGCAGACGATTTCCCGGTATTGCAGCCAGTGAATATTCAGGCGGCTCGGCAAGCCGGATAGTAAGGCGGGTATATTCCTTTTGTGGCCGTATATCGATGCGATAGAGATGATTAGAAACAGAGGCTGCGGCAGAGCCGGGAAATAGATTCAGGGCAAGAGTGAGCAGCAGGATACCACTGAAATATCCTGGCGGCAGGCGAGTTTTTCCATAGTGTAAAGCCGGAGGTTGAGCCATTATCAGACCCGCATTATTGAACTGGTTCTAATTTGCAGTAGCGCCGCACTTTTGCAACCACTTCATCTTCGTTGAAGGGCTTGATGATGATATCACGAGCCCCGTATTTAAGAGCTTTCAGGACGGCTGTCCGAGTCCAGCACTCGGCGCTCATGATAATCGGAGGAGGAAAATCCTGGCGCATGGCATGTACTTTAATGCAGACGGCAAGCTCTCGATCATCGGCATTTTGTGAGCCAATTATTGCCAATTTTACATTTCTACCGACAAATAACTCTTTTAAATCCGCGTTCAGTGTGCCTTCAGCGATCTGGAATCCAGTGAACGCGAGCAGGCCAACAATCTGCTGGCGCAAATCGGTGTCGTCTTCAAGCACAACGATGCTTTCAATACCGCCACTACCTGCAGCAGAGTCGGCCTCCGGATCATCACCTTCAATGCTGTTCGCCGCATGGCCGGGTGAAACATCATCAACATCAACCGCTTCTTCCTCTCCCGTCGCTTCCCCAACGGCACCTTGAGGGTCAAACAGGTTCCCCAGACCCGTCGGGATAAGCACATCAAGATGCTCCATCTCCTGGTCGGGCATTTCCAGTTTTGAGCGGAACAGCAGATAATCGCCATCAGGAAAGGGCTGTTCGGGGCTTGACTCATCAATTTCCGAATTATATTTCCTGGGGGGAAGCAGCTTAAAGCTGACTTTGTTGGGGAGATTCGTCAGGAATGCGGCATTAAGCGCCGCGTTAACCATATTGCCAATCTCGGCAAAAGCATCGATGTCATCATTTTCGATGATGGCAAGGCGTTTTTTCTCCTGAATTCGCGCCGGGGGAATTCCGAGCAGGATACTGCTCATAACAATAGCGTCCCGCACAGAGAACACCAGATAGAATTGGCCCTCATAAGATTCTGTTGAGTGTACTCCCAGGATAAAGCAGATGTCTTCGAGCCCGCCGCAGTACGAGCTTTTACTGGTCAAAGACGACTCTGAAAGAGTGATTGAAAGCTCCTGCCCCAGAAGCATGGCGCATTCTCCGCCCGCCTCCTTCAGAGCCGTCTTCAGGGTCGCGTATAGGATTGCATAACCATCCATCAGATCGCGCCTTCCTTAAGAGTAAGTCCGACGAGCATGGTTGATGAATCATCAACCATCAGAATGTTAGCCATAAGACCTGCCCTTTTGTGTGTGATATCCGCTGGATATTCAGAGTGTCATGTGGTCTGCCCGGGGGATTATAACTGATTTTTCCGTCAGTGCAACTGTGGAGTGATGCCGCTCAAATAAAAGTCACCATTACCGTGCTATCTGATTCCGGTGATCATCTGCCCAGCCGATAGTCCCGCCTCGACGACGGTGAAGGCGTCGTCATCTTTTTTCAGGATAATCGCCGTGCGCTTCGGATGGGCAGGGTCGCCCGGCACGCCATCATAGAGTGCAGCCATGAGGTAGCTCGTTCAGCCGGCTGAATTTTCAGCCTGCCCCCCAGGGCGGTGGTGGAAAAGATGGAAGGACCAATTTGAGAAATGTCAGGGGCTCAGGTGTTATCTGAGATTAACTTGAACGGCAGTTTCCGTAAGCGATGATATGTATCGCTGATTGTGATCGAAAAACCAAGCAGTTTAAGAGCAGTAACTGTCTGTGGCGATATGTTCATATCCGCAATAAATTTCAAAGGCTGCATTCAGATTTCCTAGGCAGCTTTCATGTATTGAATCTGGTCGGAAACAATCCAAGCTGCATACTGCATGGCCTGCTTTATGTCATCTGACTCTATTTCTGGATATGCGTCAATCACTTCTGCCGTTGTTTTACCAGCAGCAAGCATTTTGAGTATTACGCTAACCATTATTCTCATGCCACGAATACATGGCTGTCCCATGCATATATCAGGTTGAACTGTTATCCTGTCAAGCTCTGGCATTTTAATGTGCCTCCCTGTAAATATAATGCCGGATTGTAGCGAATTACGAGTTCAAGAACAACCGTATTATGTTTTAATGCATTATGTTTTATTTGCCCCTTGCTTCTCCTTGCCCCTGATTTTTACAACTTAAACTGCCGCACCAGTCGCTGCAGCTCTTCTGCATTGTAACTTAACTGCGCCGCTGCCGTAGCTGATTCATGTGCGCCCTGTGATGTCTGCTGCACCACTTCGGTGATCTGCTGCATGTTGCTGGAAATCTCGCTGGTCGTGGCGGTCTGCTCTTCGGCGGATGAGAGATAGAAAAAACGGGGAGTTATAGCTGAAAATTAAAAACGCATCGGCAGCCCAAACACTCCTCAGCCGCATCAACTCACCTCTCGAAATGCCTACAGATTATTTCTGCCATTTGGAAGCGAATCTTTCCACGACACACCAAGCGGAACGAAGCCAGAGCGACCGACGCCACCGTCAGTTCCCGGATGAAGGCCTCATCGCATCTCTAGCACTCGAATATCTCACGGTCGATCCCCAACAGGGTGTCGGTTCGGGGGGGGGCGGTTTTCTTTTCAGATTGCTAATGTTTTGATTTTTCAATACTATTGCCGAACGTTCGGAAATTTGGTTTTTAACTGCTTTGCGTAGGGTAGAGTTATGAATGAATTAGCTCAGGTAGTGAAAATTGAGAAACGGATTTTCACCATCCGTGGAGTTCAAGTGATGTTGGATCGGGATCTGGCGGAATTGTACGGTGTAGAGACAAAAGTCCTGAACCAGGCGGTCAAAAGAAACATTGCCCGGTTTCCCGAACAATTCCGTTTTCAACTCACGCGACCAGAAGCCGATCAACTGGTCACAAATTGTGACCGGTTCAACAATATGAAACATTCCAGTGCTTTGCCCTATGCTTTCAACGAACAGGGTGTGGCGATGTTGTCAGCAGTTTTACGCAGCGAAACAGCCGTACAAACCAGTATTCTAATTATCGACGCCTTCGTGAAAATGCGGCAGTTTCTGGCAAACAACGCTGATCTCTTTATGCGACTGGAGGGTGTCGAAAAACGTCAACTGCTACATGAAATTAAAGTAGATGAAAAATTTGAGCAGCTTTTCAACGCACTTGAAGATAAAAGTATCAAACCAAAGCAAGGCATATTTTTTGATGGACAAATTTTCGATGCCTACGCCTTTGTCTGTGATCTGATTCGTTCCGCCACACAGCGGATTATTCTGATCGACAATTACATCGATGAAAGCGTGTTGACTCTGTTATCCAAGAGAGAAGCAGCGGTAAACGCCAAAATCCTGACAAATAACATCGGCAAAGCATTAGCTCTGGATATCGAAAAATTTAACCGGCAATACCCCGCTATCGAAGTGAAAACGTTCAAATCATCGCACGACCGTTTTCTTGTTATCGATGATGACATTTATCACATTGGCGCATCGCTGAAGGACTTGGGCAAGAAATGGTTCGCCTTTTCGAAGATGGATGCCAGCGCAATTGAAATGTTACAACGGGTGAAAATATGAATGTAAGGGTGAGGTAAAATTTGGACGGATGCTAATGTATACTTGCTTCTGTTTATCAGTACTATGTCCCCTGATCTCCGTTGATGAAACAAACGCGACCTACTAACTTCCGCCCAACGTAATAAAGCACACCGGCTCGGCGGGGGCTTTTTCCCGCTGTTGGTTTATCTGGTTTTGTCAAATGTGTGGGTCTGAGCCTTGATGGTTCTACGTACTTTAGAAATGAAAAAGTCGCGTCCTCAACTCGATTACACTGTCCGAAGCTGAGACGCGACTCTATGGTTCTCTTCTTTCTCAAGGTGTGTTAGACAAGTGCGGCTAATCCTTTTCGGTCAATAAGATCAAGAAGGCGTTGCGCAGGACCGCTGGGTTTCTTCTGCCCTTGTTCCCACTGCTGGACTGTAGTCTTGCCAATACCAAGAATTGCAGCAAACACTGCTTGGCTTACATGACTCTCAGAGCGGATGCGCCTGACATCTTCGGCCTGAATGGGGGGCTTTGGCGTCAAGCAAAGCTTGTCCATTTCTCGCATGGTGATTTCGTCCATGGCTCCAACCTTAAACAAATCTTTAGCCATCTCATGTGCAATATTCAGTATTTCACTCATAGTATTGTACCTCCCAAATTGAGCCAGTCGCTAAAAGCTCTTGTACGTGGCTATCTGTTGTTGCTACAAAAAATTGCGCGGCAAGACTTAAAGCGGCTTCTTCCTTCACGGTAATGTTGGTCTTGTCGTTCTTGGCAAATGCGTACAGAAAAACGATTCTTTCCGTATTTGGCTTTTTGTATCCCACAACAACACGGTAGCCGCCTCGTTTTCCTGTCCCTGCCCGTGGCAAACGCTTCTTGAACAAGCAGCCGCCAAGATCAGCGTCAACCTTTCCCGAAGCGACCTCCGCCGCCGCATTTTGCAAAACGACATCTGAAATACCTTCTTTGCTTGCCCAGTGGTTGAACCATTTGTTTTTGAATATCCTCATATCAAGACTGTATCACTATGTGAGATACTTTGCAAGCGGTACTCTGATCCGTCGTAATAAGTGGAACCGTTTACGGCGACCTCAAAATATGTCCCATTTAGATGTCGATTGCCAACCAACGAGGTAATTGCTCTCCCCGGAATCGTCATGATGGAGCTGTCACCGCGCTGAGACATCTCCATCGTAAGGTCACAGGCTACGGAGCCGGCAGGGATCTGGTGAACAAACTTTTCGGCGGAGCAAGAGTTCTGGATGTGGGTGACAGCGGTTCGCCCGGTCGTACCGTTGGAGAGCAGAATGTTGCAAGGGCACTGGAGATTCTCGAAGTACTCGGATTGAGGGTAAGAAGTGCCGATACCGGCGGAGTCGTGGGGCGGAAGCTGTATTTCTGCACCGGGACGGCGATGTGTATCTTCGGCGGATGAGAGATAGAAAAAACGGGGAGTTATCCTGAAGCCTGCAGAACCTCGTGAAATCTGAAATCGTTGACACGGCCCGTCGCAGTGGCTTCACCCCGTTTTATTCAAGGTTTGTTGGATATTAAAGCCGCCATCCCGGCATATCGGCAGGACATTAAGCCCTTGAAGATAATCACCAAAATCGAGTGGCGCAGTTATACCGAAATCCGCCAGAAGATCGATGACTTCAGACATGGACAGTTCCAGTTTTTCGGCAAGGGTGCCCACAGAAATCTTACCCATCCGATATTGACGAAGCATGACAAACTCCCAACCGTAATCGATAAGTTCCCTTGCAATACTGGATTTGTCTTTCCGCTCCGAAAGCGCCAGCTCTGTAAGTCTGTTCATCTCCCTGTCGTGAAGTCTCAAGCTAAGTACTGTCATGATATACCCCCACAGATACGCTTTTCCGCATCTTGTATAATTTGCAACCGATATCTACCCACAATTGAGAGTTTTTTTAACTTTTCCAAGGCGACATCCTGATTTATTGCTTCGGTTTGAACGCAATTGATGACGAAATGGATAGCAGTGATGAACTGTAGTCCCAATATCTTGCATGCCTTGATAGCAGGTCCGTCATCAACGGCTACGGGAGCAGATAATTCGAGCGCCAGACAGAGGGCCTCCGCCTCCCCGGCATGTATCCTGAAATCCGCCACAAACTTTTCATAGTTCAGGCGGTTCTGTACGGGCATCGTCCTGATGAGTGAGCTGTCCAGCAGATAACGGATGACCATTGCATCGGACGAAGCAGACGACAATGCTTCTTCTCTCACTTTATCCGGGATTACAAGGCTGTAACATTCCGAGATGATACGAAGAAGATCGATTTTTGCAAGCAGAATGAGGGTAGAGGCATCAAGGACAATATTCATGTAGTTTATAGTACTACAGGTGTATACGGAGTCAAGCAAAAAACATCAAAGAATAGTAGGGAACTTAGCGCACCATGCATAACGGACGCAGTTTTGATTTCAAGGATATGATCGCGAATCTTGTCGGGGCGATTATAGGGACGCTGATCTATACATATCTGGATCGAATCCATCTGGAGAAGAGAGGTTATTGCTCAGGTGAATAAAGACCTCAACCAAGGATGGTGCCAAGCCCGAACAATATTTTAAGGGAAAAGAGTTTGTTTATAACCATCATCTGAAAGTACCGTATCACCTGCTGGAAGCGCAGCCGGCTACATCTATTCTCCCTGACAATGCAGGGACGACCAATCAGGGGGAGAGGGGGAAGAGGCGGCAGATATTTTAATTGCGTGTGGCATTATTCATTTTCGACGATGAGCGATATTGCAAACATCTCCTGGCCCGATTTCAGGTCGAGCGTGATAACGTCCGTTTTGCTGCCTGCCGAAACAGAGTAGCTCGAACCGCACACAACCGAGGGAGTCGAAAGTTTGACATCATCTCCTGCCCGAGAAAGGTGCTGCTTGAAAGAGCCGCCAATCATGTTGGCAATTTCCCCCATGGCATCATACACATCGCCGTTGATTTCGCTGACCTCCATATCCAGCATCAGGGAGGTGAATGAAAGTGCCAGTGGCAGAGGGAGTTTGACACTGACCAGACCGTTGTATCTCCCGACCATGCCGACCATGGCGGTCAGGTAGCTGCTGCATGTATCCGGTAATTCAGTCTGAGCCGGAAGATGCGTAATATCATCAACACCCAGCATGGTTGAAAAAACATCCTGCACGTCTTTAACGAGCGCTGCGGTCAGCTCAAGCTCAGTGGTGTTCAGATTGCGTAACGTATCCGGACTTATCGGCATCGCTGTACTCACGGGCTCTTGCCTGTGTACGTCAAGTGTGGTAGTGTGCCGTCCGATTTCCTTTTCCCTACAATCACATGACATGCAACGGGTCGCTGACAAGGATACCTGACAATGGACGCTGATAATAAACCCGCAACTATTCTGATCGTTGATGACTTTGCATCCAATGTGGTGCTCCTGAAAGCATTGCTCAAAAATGAGTACGCCATCAGTACCGCCTCCAGCGGGAAAGAAGCGCTTGAAATCGCCCGGACAACGCTGCCTGACCTGATACTGCTTGATGTCATGATGCCGGAGATGGATGGCTATGAAGTCTGCCAGGCGCTCAAGGCCGATGCCGTGACAGAAAAAATACCGGTTCTCTTTGTGACGGCACTGCTTGAGCCGGGTGATGAGACCAAAGGCTTTCAGGCGGGGGCCGTTGATTTTATCACCAAGCCGGTTATCGGCGATGTCGTGCGTGCCCGTGTCAGAGCCCATCTTGCGCTCAAAGCTGCCCAGGATCAACTGGCAGAGTGGAACAGCAGCCTGAAAACCAGACTGATGCAGAGTATCAAGACCATCCGCGCCAAGACCGATGCGCTTATGTCGGCAGAAGAAAAAACCTCCGACCTGCGGGGGTACTCCATGACTCTGGATCTGCTGTCCGGGATTTTTGAATTGATGGAAGACCGCTTCGGTATCCGGGCCCGTGCGATCAGCGAGCTGGCCGGTGATGCCGCCCGTCAGATGAATCTATCGGCCCTGGATGTTGCCAAGGTCAGAATGGCCGGCCTGCTGCATGATGTCGGGACGCTGGGAAACGTAAAGGATCTGATCCGGGAAGATAAATACGAATCCGAAATGACTGCTAACGAGGTGGAGGCATATCACGCCCATCCGCTGCGAGGGGAGGACCTCTTTGCGTCGATTGAAGAACTGCAGGACGTCGGTCTGATGGTGCGCAGTCATCATGAGCGTTTCGGTGGTGGCGGTTTCCCTGATGGCCTGCAGGGGGAGGCTATTCCGCTCGGGGCCCGATTGTTAGCGATTGCTGATGTCATCGAGCGGGCGGCAAATTCCGTCAGCAATAACTGCTCCGAATTCGCCATGATGGAGGCCCGCCTGAACGCCCCGGCTGTTCTGGATCCGAACTTGATCCAGCGCTTTAATCTGATTACCCGCACACTCTATTTTGACCCCAAGAAAACGCTGGCAGGCAGGGAAGTTGAAGTGCCGCCCAGTCAGCTTGTTTCCGGTATGCGGCTTTCACGGAATGTAAGCAATGAAGCCGGGATGCTGCTGCTCCAGAAGGGTGAAAAACTGGACGATTCCGGGCTCTCATTGATACGAAGTAACTGCCGGATGAAGCAGATTATCGGTGGTGTGTGGGTATATGTCTACAGCGAAGATTAGTACGGCAGAAGCTGCCGTGAAATATTATTCAGCCCTGTTTTGCTTTTAAAAAATCGACAAATTGTTTGTCCATGTTCTTGATATGATGATTGAGCCAGCGAATGAGTTTGCCTTTGATACTGAGGGAAAGTTCTCTGGTCGGACCGGCTGTCTCCAGAGTTCTCCGGAATTCGGCCAGCTCTGCAAGGAACAAAGCGTGTTGCTCCTGCTGTTGCGCTAATCCGGGGTAGTTGTTGTAGCTCTGCAGGTTCTCCTCATAGATGAAATGTTTCTTTGTGTAGCTGTCCAGAAAATCGAAAAGGACTATTATTTCTTTTTCCGCTTCGCTTTCATCACATTTCTGAAAGAAGTTGGCAATACGATCAAAAATGCCGTGATGCTGAAGATCAAGTGCGGGGATGCCCGTTTCCAGCTCTTTATTCCACTCGAATTTCATAGGGTACCTCCTCTTTAAATGTTACCGCCCGGCGATCATTATCGCCTGACGCAGGAAGCGCTCAACCTGATCCTGGGACCCCGCTTCACTGTACAGCCGCAAAACCGGCTCGGTTCCGGAGGGACGGATCAGCAGCCAGTCACCATTCTCAAAGATAAATTTGAAGCCGTCACTGAAATTGGTTGCCGCCACCCGTTGGCCGTCAATGCTTTGGGGGGGATGCGCTTGTAGTTGTGCTATCAACTGCAGCTTGGCGTCATCTTCGATACGGCGGTCAATACGTTGATAATAAAAATGCCCGATATCGTCCATAGTTTCGTTGAGTAACTGCCGCAACCCTTTGCCGCTGACCGCCATCGCTTCCAGCAGCAGTAAGCCGAGCAGGATGCCGTCCCGCTCCGGAATATGCCCCTTCACGCCAAGCCCGCCTGACTCTTCACCACCCATAAGAATATCGTGCTTCAGCATCAGCTCACAGATATGCTTAAAGCCGATCGGGGTCTCAAAAAGCTCCAGGCCGAATTTATCCGCCAGCAGATCAACCATACGGGTTGTTGATACCGTTTTGACAACTGCTCCGGTCATCTTTTTATATTCAATCAGGTGGCGCAGAATAACGGTGAAGATGCAGTGAGAGGAGAAAAAAACGCCATTCTCGTCAACTGCGCCGATCCGGTCGGCATCGCCATCGAGCGCCAGTCCCACCTGATACGTTCCCTTTTTCAGCAGGGCGGATAATTCCTGGAGGTGTTGACCGATCGGTTCGGGCGGTTGCCCGCCAAACGAGGGGTTTTCATTACTATGAATTTCGGCAACTCCGGGAAGAAGGCGTGGTATAAAGCCGCAGCCGGCGCCATACATCGGGTCGACAACCGCTCTGATCCCGGCCTTCGCTATCAGATCAAGATCGACATAGCGACTGATCTGATGGAAATAACCTTCGCTGGGGTCAAAAAGGACAATACTGCCTTTTTTCACCGCGTCCTCATAGGGGACTGAAATTACCCGACGACCGTTTTCACTGTTGTAGGCAACGATTTCTTCAAGTATTTTGGTTGTTGAGGGGAGCGCTGAACCGCCAAACGCCTCCTTGATCTTGAAACCGTTATACTCGGGCGGATTATGGCTGGCAGTAATCATCACACCGGCACCAGCGCCGGTCTCATGCACGGCCCACGACACTGCCGGGGTCGGAGCAAACTCTTCCGTCAAGCGGACGCTGATATCATTGCCAACTGCAATTTCAGCGACACGCCGGGCAAAGTCACGCGACAGAAAGCGCCGGTCATAGCCGATTATCAGCCCTTTATTCCCCAGACCCTCGCGATTCAGGTAATCCATGGTGGCCTGCGCCACCTGAGAGAGATTTTCAAAGGTAAAATCACGGGCGATAACACCGCGCCAGCCATCTGTACCAAACTTTATCTGCATGCATCCCTCCTCATTCCATAGGATTTTGTTTATTCTCCAGGTGGTGCAGCCACACAAGCACTTCTGCAACCGCTCGATACAACTCCGGCGGAATGAACTGATCATTATCAACCTGGAGCAGCAGCCTGACCAGATCCGGTGACTCGTGGACATACACCCCGGCCTCACGGGCACAGGCGATTATCGCCTCGGCGATCACACCTTTGCCACGGGCAACGACAACCGGGGCATAGTACCCCTGTTTGTATGACAGCGCCGCAGCCCGGCGCTCATGATCACTACGCTGCGGCATGGCTGATTTTCAGCGCAGCCGGGGTAAGCCCCGCACCTTCCAGCTGCTCAATCAGACGCGCCCGGCCGGTTTCCATAATTGCGACTGAAGCGTCATTTTCAGCGGTGATTGCAACGGCTACAGCACTGCCATCGAGTGTCAGCAGCGCAGTGACCGGCCCGAGGTTCGGCAGGGTGATCGTTACACTGGTCAGCCAACTCCGCTCACGGCCTCCCGACTTGTTGCGCCCCGCTCCCTTCTCCGCAACAGTCCACTCAAGGCGCTGCCCGGGAAAGAGATCCCCTCGAAACAGCAGCTGGCCATTCTGCAGAGCCGTCAACTGCTCATTTACCATCGGCAGCGAGCGAAGATCGGCGATGCCGTCATGCCCCATGGTGTCACCGGCCTTTTTAATAGCCGCCATCATTTCCGTTGAGCCGGGCCGGGAAGCGGATCGAACCAGAGCCTCAGCAGCTGTGCCCGGTTCTGTTCCCGGCTGTGCCAGGCGGGGTGACAAGCGCCCCTGCGGCTCCTTGAGGATGTCTTCAAGCGAGTAGCTGCCGCCGAACCAGCGGGCAAGATGGGCTTCATAAAACAGCCCGCTTTCGCGCAGCCCCTGCTGAAGCATCCGGCCAAGCAGCTGCGCATCGGTCGTCGGCCCGGACAACAGGGTACGCAACATGCCCATGGTCGCCTGAGTAGACACCTGCCCGGCAGCTTCCCCGAGAAAACCGCTGAGCCAGCGGCTGACGTCACTGACTTTTGACTCCCCCGTCCGGCCGAAACGGGCCATCAGGAAGGTCTGCTGCGGTTCGTCGCTTATGAAGAACAGGTTGATCAGGTCGCCACTGCGTACCCCTTTCGGCATGAGGAACTCCATGACCTGTTTTCCCACCAGCACGCTAAAACGCCCCCCGCCCAGGGCGGCTAAAACTTCGCCTTTCAACTGTTGACCCGGCATAAACGAGCTTGCTGGCCCCTGCTGGTTTAATGACTCCAGCAGTGCCAGTCGATTGCCGTTGATCACCGCCTGAAGAAGCTTCGCCATATCATCGCTTAAGACAACTCCGTTTCCTGTAAACGCGGAAGGTGGCGCAGCAGCAGCTGAAGCTGAAGCAGCTGCGGAGATATCGGACGCTGTCCGCCCCGTGGTCTGATACGTCTGCGCTTCATCAGAAATAATGCTGAGCACAGGCGAATTCGGGGGGAGGCTCTTCAACACGGCATTCAATCGTTCCAGCACATATCCCTGCTGGCTGGATACCCCCCCCTCGCTATGTTCCAGGACACTCAGCCAGCGCCCGGCCTCGCTCAACTGAGGCGGGAAACTGTCGGGAACGGACCGTCCCAGAGCAAAGGCCGGCTTCGGCTCGGCTGACAGATACGTCAGGCGCAGAATGTCTCCCGGAGCAACTTTTTGCGGCAGCACCAGCTCCAGAGTCGTACCGGCAATCTGAACCATTGACCGCCCGCCTGACAACGTCCCGACAACGGTGGCATTAACCTCATCACCCGGAAGAAGCGGCAACGGGGTCATCGGATGGGTGGCCGCTTCTACCACGGTGAATCGGGAGTTCTGGGCGATGTTTTTAAGTATCTGGGCCGCATTTGTTTCAAACGTTGCCAGACGCGCCTGATCCGGAGACAGGCCGCCGCTCCCTGCTGCGCCTATCCCTTTCGCCGCCGCCCCCCCCGAACCATACGTCAGGGCTTCATCGAGCAGATTGGCCAGCACCGCGGTTTCTCCCGACGAACGCCGCAGCAGGTCGCCGACGCTTTCCAATGAGGCACGGAGTTGCGGGTCAATTATCTGCTGGCTGGAAACCAGTATACTGAGCAGACGTGAGGCATCAGAAAGCGCCACCGGCGGGGCAACGCCTGCTTGACGCGCGATGGCGAACGTCGAGCGCGGCTCGGAGGCGACATAGGTCATCTCCAGAGTCTGGCCGGTGCGCACCGCCATCGGCAGCTCCAGATTGAAACGCTCCGTTCCGACGCCAACCTGAACCCGGTTGTTGGGCTCCTGAGACAACACCACAGCACTGACCCGCTGGCCGGGCGTCAAAAAACTGACTTCACCTGAACGCTGCTCTGCGCTGACAAATGAAATATTTGACGCACGCGACAGCAGACTAAAAACCTGCTGCTGGATGTCCGGTGCTACGGCCATACTAACCCCTGGTCATCTACAAAATCGTACGTTCTCATCCCGCCCGCTCATAAAAAACCACCCCGACCCGCTCAATATGTTCCTTGAGCTCTTTATGACGCAGGGTCTCGTAATGCGTCACGTCAAACAGGTACGGCGTCGGCAGTTCATCGAGAGCTTCATGCAATTGAGCCGAACAGTCCACAGGACTGCTGAAGGCGAGATCGATGTCAGAGCCTCGCTGATAATCGCCCTTAGCCCGAGAACCATACATTTTAACCCAGTTGATATCAGGGAATTGCCGAATGCACTCCGCAACCAGCGCCAGAGTCTGTTCACACAAGCCGAACATCAGGCCAACTTTTCCATAAGAAAACTGTGAAACTGTTCCAAAGTTGGAAAATACGCCTGACAAATCTGTCGCACCGTTTCACGGGCACGCTCTTCATCGTATGTGTGGGCTATCTGATTACGATTTTCAAGCATATCGATCCACACCTGCCCATCAATAATGATGTCGTTGGCAAACGCCTGTTTGATGACCTCTCGTGGCAACTTGACATCAATACCGTTGTACACAAGATAATCCTTCATGGTTTTCCAGGAAAGTTCAAAGGTCATTTCAAATGCCTTGATCAACGCCATCTGGATCAGGTCATCATCTGGATCATCGCCATTGGCTGCGACCGCCTGATGCAGTCGGGCGTAGGCACGTTGCAGATTGCTGAAGCGCTGTTTCCAGCGGATGTCTTCTGTCATGAGCTCATTCTACCCCTTTTACTTAATCAACTGATTCAACTCAAAAATCGGCAGCAGCACCGCCAGCACCACGATACCGACCGCCAGGCCCATTGCCAGAACAAGCAGCGGTTCCATCAATCCCATCAGCCGGGTCAGGCGGGTACTGAACTCCCGCTCATAGGCAACTCCGGCCTTTACCAGCATCTCATCCAGATTGCCCCCTTTCTCACCGACTCCCGCGAGATGTACAAGAAGAGGCGGAAAAAGCGGGCTTTTCTTCAGACTGCCGGAGAGACTCCCCCCTTGCGCAACCTCTTCCATCACGCCACGGAGATATGCACGATAAACCCGGTTGACCACAACCTCTCCGGTAATCTCAAGAGCCTTCATGATCGGGACTCCGCTGGAAAGGAGCAGCCCCAGAACCCGGGCAAAGCGGGAGAGAATGAGGCGCTGCAGCATTCCTCCGGCCATCGGCAGGCGCAACAGCAAAGTATCACGTTTCAGGCGCAGGTCATCGCGCTTCATGGCGTTGCGATAAAGAGGAACCGAGGCAAGTATCAAGGCGGTGGGAATCCACCAGTACCCCTGTAGGAAATGACTGACTTTGATCAGGATGATCGTGATGAGCGGCAGGGCGGCTTTGCTGTCTTCAAAAATTGTCACGATGCGGGGGATAACGACCGTCAGCAGGAAGAGCATTACTCCCCCCCCCACTAAGATCATCAGGAGAGGATATGCCAGGGCGGAGGTAACTTTGCTGCGTACCTGCTCCTGCTCTTCGAGGAAATCGGCCAGGCGCTCCAGTACCGCATCAAGAGCACCGCCCGCTTCACCGGCGGCCACCATGCTGACATAGCTTTCACCGAAAATATCCGGTTCGGCTGCCAGAGCCCGTGACAGCGAAGCCCCTTCGGCAATACGTTCCTTTACCCGTACAAGCGCCTGACGAAGCGGTCCGTTTTCCTCCTGCTCGCAGAGCGACCCCATCGCTTCGAACAGTGGAATGGAGGAAGCTACGAGAGTGGCAAGGCGACGGGTAAAGAGGGAAAGGTCTTCAGCGGAAACACCCCGTCGAAAGGAGAATGACCCGGCACGGCCCTGAGCGCCTCCTTCTTCAGCTACCTCACGCGGCAGCAGCCCTTTGCCTTTCAGCTGCTGCAGCGCCTGTCGTTCAGAGTCCGCCTCAAGCGTGCCGGAGACGGACGAACCGGTGGCACTATAGGCTTTATAGCGGAACGTCGGCATAATCGTCCTGGGTCACGCGCAGAACCTCTTCGATGGTGGTAATCCCGGCAGCGGCGCGGGCAATGCCGTCGTCACGCAGCGTCTTCATGCCGTGGGCAACCGCATACTCCTTGATTTCTCCGGCATGAGAGCGGCGTATGATCATCGAGCAGAGCTCCTGATCAATCGGCATTATTTCGTAGATGGCGGTCCGGCCGAGAGTACCGAGGCCGAAGCAGGCATCACACCCCCGACCGCGATACAGCTTATTGGGAAGAGTGACGCCGGCGTACTGCTCCACCGGGCGATACTCTTCGCGACAGTGCGGACAGATCACCCGCACCAGACGCTGGGCGACAACGGCCGAGAGTGAGGAGGCGATCATGAACGGCTCGATGCCCATGTCAACGAGGCGGGTTACGGCGGTGGCGGCATCATTGGTATGCAGCGTCGACAGTACCAGATGGCCGGTCAAGCTGGCCTGGATGGCAATTTCGGCGGTTTCGGCGTCACGGATTTCGCCGACCATGATGATGTCAGGATCTTGACGCAGGATGGAACGGAGGCCACCGGCAAAGGTAAGGTCGATTTTTGGGTTGACCTGAATCTGGCCGATGCCTCTGATCTGGTATTCAATCGGATCTTCAATGGTGATGATGTTTTTTTCGCTGGAATTTACTTTATTCAGCGCTGCGTAGAGAGTCGTCGATTTACCGCTGCCGGTCGGACCGGTCACCAGGATGATACCGCTCGTCCGGTTCAGCATCCGCTCCAGCGTACGCACCCCCTGTTCCCCAAGGCCGATGTCGGCCAGGGAAAGGATACCTTTTTTCTTGTCAAGCAGGCGCAACACCGCCCGCTCCCCGTAGTACGTCGGGATGATGGAGACGCGGATATCGACGTCGCGGCCCGCAACCCGCACCCGGATGCGGCCATCCTGCGGCAGGCGCTTCTCGGCTATGTTAAGACCTGCCATTATTTTGACACGCGAGACAAGAGCATCCTGGATAATTTTGGGGGGGGAAAGTTTTTCGTAGAGGATACCGTCGATGCGAAAACGCACGAGAAGATCACGTTCGTACGGTTCGATATGGACGTCACTAACCCGCTCTTTGACCGCTTCGGAGAGGATTGAGTTGAGCAGCCGGATAACCGGAGCTTCGTCAGAGAGATCGAGCAGGTCAGTCGGGTTGTTCAGTTCAGTGGCAACCGTCGAAAGGTCTTCTCCCTGCAACTCCTGCAGCACTTCGCGAGCGGTCCCGGAGACACTGGAGTAGACGTGGTTGATGGTATCCGCCAGCAGAGAGTCCGGGAGCAGCACCGCTTCGACCGGCTTGCCGAACAGCAGCCGCAGTTCGCCGAGCTGCAATATTCCGGCGGCACTGGAGACGGCAACCATGATAACGCCGTCAACCTCGCGTAGCGGTAAAATCGAGTTGGTACGGGCAAACGTCAGTGGAATCCGATTGAGAAGTTCAGCATCAATCTCTTCATTTCTGATTTCAAGCAGGCAGGTAATTCCCAGCCTGTCAGCGGTAGCCCTCAGTTCATCAGGGCTGCTTGCAGTATCGGCACTCATTTGCCGGACACCTCTGTGGGAATATCAACCGTACCGGTTTTTTTCGCCGTTTCCTCAAACGTCTGGCGCTGCATCTGCGTCATTTCGGCGAGGTCGGCGGCATCCTTGATAATATACGGGGTCAGCAGCAGCACCAGATTGGTTTTTTTGCGCACTTTAGACGTGGTTTTAAACATCCAGCCAAGCAGCGGAATATCGCCCAGAAACGGCACCTTGCTGATGACGTCCTCTTCAAGGTCCTGAATCAGGCCGCCGATTACCACCGTCTCCTTGTTTTTTACGACAACGTTGGTCTTTGCTGAACGCTTGGTAGTAACCAGATCGATCGCCTGCCCTTTTCCGGCCTTTACCTGGGAGATTTCCTGGTTAATCTCAAGGCGGATGTAATCGCCTTCACTTATCTGCGGTTTGATTTTAAGAATGATGCCGACGTCCTTGCGCTCAACCGATGTCGTCGAGAATGTGGCACTCTGTGTTGACGCCCCCTGGAACGGCACGTTTTCGCCGACGTTGATTTCCGCCTCTTTGTTATCGGAGGTCAGTATGTTCGGCGTCGAGAGGATGTTCAGCAGACCGTTTTTATCCAGAGCCTTAAGCACTGCGCTCACATTGAGCGCGCTGGCGTTGATAACCGGCGTTAACGTTCCGCCTCCGGCGATAATTGTCCCGATGGTCGTCAGTGATCCAAGCGGATCATACATACCGGCGACCGTCAGGTTATTACCTGGCTGTCCCCCGCCAATCGCCCCGAGCTGCACCCCCAATTCGTTCGATTTATCAAGTGATATCTCCGCGATCATTGCCTGTACGAATACCTGTTTACTGCGCCGGTCGAGTTTTTTGATCACCTGAATAAGATTATTGTAATCATTGGGAGAAGCCATGATCACCAGCGAGTTTGAGGCCTTGTCCGGAGTGATGGTGACTTTGCCGCTGTCAAATGCCGAAGCTTGCGGTGCAGCAGCGCCGGCCTGAGGGGCTGCCTGGGCGGTGATCCCTTTGACGATATTGTCAAGGACTTTTGCCATTTCGGTCGCGTCGGCGTTTTCCAGATAATAAACGTTGACTTTGCTGCTTGCCTCAGGCGGGGTGACGTCCAGTTTCGCGACGAGCTCGCGGACCGCTTTTTTGGTTGTTTCGCTACCGAAAACGAGCAGGGCATTCAGCCGTTGATCTGCAATAACTGTAGCAGAGCTGTTCCCCACTGCCGCGGGCTGGCCGCCGGATTTGCCATCGGAACCGTTCAGCCATTGACGTGCGGTTGTTGCGGCGCTTTCAGCCGAGGCATTTTTGAGATAGATGATTTCAAGGCCCTCACGGGTACGCTCCGTGTCAATCGTCTGCAAAATGCCATGCAGCTTGCGGATATTGATCGATGAGTCGACCATCAGAATGAGGTTGCCCGGGCCAAATGCCGAGAGGTGCCCATCCTTGGAGATCATCGGCTGCAGAAAAGTCACCGCTTCCTGCGGGGTGATATATTCAAGCTTGGTTACCTGGGCTACATAGTTCTCGTTTACCGGCGCCTGTTCACCCTGCGGCAACAGCTTGAAGCCTGACTGCCGGGCAGATGCAGAGGGAACGATCTTGGCAACCCTGCCGCTCTCGACGACGATAAACCCCTTCAGCTCAAGAACGGAGGTAAAGACATTGTATGCCTCTTCGATCGAGAGTTTCGAGGGAGAATACACCGAAATTTTGCCTTTGACACGTTCATCAAGGATAAAATTTTTGCCGGTCAGGTCACTGATGAACTTCACCATGGTGGATATATCCACTTCGTTGAAATTCAGCACCACTCCTTTGCCCCCGGCGGCCAGTACCGGAGTGGCGCAGAGCGTTGCAACCAGGACTATTGTACAAAAGATTCGAGATATATGTCGTGTCAAGTGCGCCTCCTGAGTGCTACCTTCATCGGATATCGTAATTGAACGTCTGCGGCAGGCCATCCCGGATAATATCCAGTTTCAGCCGGCTCTGCCCTTTGAGGGCAATGAATGATTGCAGCGCCTTGTCCGGCGAATCCATCGGAAAATCATTCAACCGCAACAGCACGTCACCATTTTTAATGCCGATCATTGCGAATAAACCATTCGGTTTTACCTCTGATGCCCGGAAGCCTTCTACCTTGCCATCCTTCTGGCTGGGGAGCAGACGGGCATCACTCATTGCCTGAGCCGGGTTATCCAGTGTGGCATTAAGCGCCCGCTGATCAATGACAAAGCTGCCGGCACCCGTGCTGGTAACTCCAACTGCTGAATGGGCCGCTCCCGCTGCGGCCTGACTGGGCGGAGGGGTCGCCGCCGGCGCCATGGGAGTCAACAGTTCAACTCTCTTGTTATTGATGACGATGAAGGCTCGTTCACTGACCACTTCAGCAAGTCGCCCGGCATCAAAAACCATATCTCCGAGACGGAACACCCGCTCTTCCTGTTTTGTCGTATGTCGAACCAGAGCGAAGGTTTCACGGAATGAACCGACCACCGTCCCGAGCAGCATCAGTTCTGACGGTGCCGTGGTCGGGACAGCTGCCTGAGCGGCCACCGGAGCGTTCGTAATGGGCGTGAGCGCACCGACTGTTGCCGGCCCGAATAAACCGCCTGTAAGAATCGGGGCATAGAAAGAGAGCTCTTCCGTGCGTGCAGGAGCGGATGACGAAGCGGCAAGCGGCGCACCCCCTTTGGGCAGAAATACGTTGCCGAGTTTTGCCGACAGGCGTTCCGTCGTTATCCCTGCCAATAAAGCGATAATGGCAATACCAAGAAGGCCATTTATGATGGTTACGGTACGTGGCATTACAGCGAGATTTCCCCGCTGAATACTTCTACAGCCGGACCGGTCATGTAAATGCAGCCGTCATCGGCCCATTCCATTTCAAGATCGCCGCCGGAGAGATGGTTGAGGATCTTTTTCTCCGTCAGGCCGTTCAGAACACACGCTGCCGTCACCGCACTCGAGCCGGTGCCGCAGGCCAGGGTTTCTCCCGCGCCCCGTTCCCAGGTGCGCTGGCGGATTTCTGTGCGTGAGATGATCTCGATAAATTCAACGTTAGTTCGGCGCGGGAACAGGGCGTTGTTTTCAATGAGCGGCCCATAGGTCGTCACCGGAAAAGTGACGACATCATCGACAAAGATGACACAGTGCGGGTTGCCCATGGAAGCGCAGGTAATTTTAAATGTTTTGTCCAGAACGGTTAATTCTTCAGCAACCACGTGAGCTTCGGGGGCACCGGTCATCGGGATTTCAGCACGCGTCAGGCGCGGCGGCCCCATGTTGACCCGAACCTTATCGATTTTTCCATCTGCCCCGGGAACAAGCTGCAGCGTCAGGATGCCGGCCCCGGTTTCTGCCGTTATTTCCGTTTTTGTCACAATGCCGTAGTCATACGCGTATTTGGCGACACAGCGGATGCCGTTGCCGCACATCTCCGATTCAGAACCATCGGAGTTGAACATGCGCATTCGCACATCGGCTCCTTCAGACGGCATGATCAGGATTAAGCCGTCCGAACCGATGCCGAAATTACGATTTGATACCCGTATTGCCGTCTGTTGAGGGTCGCTGACCGTCTCTTCAAAACAGTTTACATAGACATAGTCATTACCAGCACCCTGCATTTTGGTGAATTTCATCGTATGGAAACCCCTTATCGCTTAAAATTTTACCGCCCAACATAGCAAAAATGGAGCTGAGCAACAAGCTATTTCGGCTGAAAATCGCCTTAGCCTCGCGAAAAGGCCTCGATTTTAAAGCGTTAAGAGAGAAGATCTTGGTTTTAAATCGTGAAGTAATCGTGAGGCTAAAAAAGGTTTAAAGTCACAAAAACAGTTCCCGCCGCCAGCATATTCTGCTAAATATACCGCTCCGTGAAAAAAATTATCCTTTACATATCTTTGGCAATCAGCTGCTACCTGGCATACGTCGCTGTTTCTCTGGCTCTGCTGCCGCCGGTTTCCGACCTGGCAGACAGGAAGTACAGCACCACTATACAGGTCAAGGATTGGCAGGGAGAGTACCACCCCTTGGTGGTCGGACCGAAGAACCGCTACTGGGCGTCATCTGAGCGCATCCCGTCCGAGATGAAGTGGGCGGTGATTGTGGCGGAGGACGCCAACTTTTACAAGCATGAAGGTTTCGACGTCAAAGCCATCAAGAATGCCATCAAGTATGATCTGGAAAAGAAAAGCCTGAAACGCGGGGCCTCCACGATTACCCAGCAGACCGCCAAGAACCTGTTTCTCTCTCGCGAAAAGACGATTACCCGCAAACTGAAAGAGATCTATCTCGCCTATCGGATGGAACAGGAGTTGACCAAGGGACGCATCATCGAGTTTTATCTGAATGTGGCAGAGCTGGGACCGATGGTATATGGCATAGGGCACGGTGCACAGTATTATTTCGGCAAACCGTTTTCAGCTCTGAACGCGCGGGAATGCGCCTTTCTGGCCGCCATGCTCCCCGGTCCGCGACTGGCCTACAATCCCTACAAGAACCTCGCTAAAGTACTGAAACGTTCCGACATGATCCTGCGACTGCTGCGCCAGAAGGGCGTTCTTGGCGAAGCAGAGTATCAGGCTGCCCTCGCGCAGTCACCGAATATTGCCGGAATGCAGCGTAAAGTTGACGCGCTTATCAGCGCCCCTCCGCTTTTTACCTCGCAGTCATCGGCTCGGCACGAGGGTCAGCAGAAGGCGAATGAAGTAGAAAAGAAATCAGAGCCGCCCGCTGTTACCGTACCCGCAGATACCGCCCCTGCCCCACAAAATGAAAGTTTGATTGAAAAAAAATGACCGGAAAAATAGACCTTAAAAACCTCACGTTACCTGCTCTGGAGCAGTTTCTCCAAGGCCAGGGTAAAGAACGCTTTCGCGCCCTCCAGGTGTTCAAGTGGATCTACCAGCAGGATGCAGGTGGCTTTGAGGAGATGACCAATATCTCCAAAGCTCTGCGCACAGAGTTGGCCGAAACCGCGTTCATCAGCAATCTGGAGCCGGAAGCGGTAGAGGAGGGGAGTGATGGTACACGCAAATATCTGTTCAACCTTGGTGACGGCCATGCGGTCGAATCGGTACTGATCCCGATTGAAGGGCGTAACACCCTCTGCATTTCGTCCCAGGTCGGCTGCGCCATGGCGTGTGAGTTCTGTCTGACCGGAACCTTCAAGCTGACGCGCAATCTGACCACGGCAGAGATCATCAATCAGATTATGGCGGTCAAGCGGGATATTGCCAGGAACCCACCTTCACTTTTAGTTGAGCAGAATGAGTTCGACGATGCTGATGAGAGTGACGACGGACATCCGGATTCACCAGCTGCAATAAGGAATATTGTATTAATGGGGATGGGTGAACCGCTCCACAATCTGGACAATGTCATCCCTGCCATTCAGATCATGATCGACGGCAACGGCCTGCAGCTCTCCAACCGCCGGGTGACCGTTTCCACCTGCGGACTGGTGCCGGAGATGGCCCGGCTGGGGCGAGAGATCCCGAATGTCAATCTGGCGGTATCACTGAATGCGACGACAAACGAGCTGCGGGACAGGATTATGCCGGTCAACCGGAGTTACCCGATCGAGTCCCTGTTGCAGGCCTGCCGCGAGTTTCCACTCCCCGGCCGCCGCAAGGTTACCTTCGAATATGTCATGCTGGGAGGAGTGAATGATTCTCTGGATGATGCGAAACGGTTGCTGCGGCTGATCAGCGATATCCCGAACAAGGTCAACCTGATTCCGTTCAATGAGCATGACGGGTGTGGTTTCAAGGCCCCGTCCCAAAAAGCGATAGATGCCTTTCACAAATATTTGATCGACCGGCATGTGACGGTAATTACCCGCGACAGCCGGGGAGGGGATATCTCGGCTGCGTGCGGGCAGTTGAAGGGGAAGCTGGAGAAGAAATAACGATGCCGCCCTCAAAAGCGGCATCAGCAGTTTGTGATACCAAGTCAATTTGCAACGGTCTGTTGCACAATTTCACGATCTTACCAGGCAGTAGCAAAAGCACGCATATACTTTATGTTTCTCGGAGAAAACCCCTTCATCTCCGGGAATGTCTCTCGCAGATCAACCGCCAGTCGGTCAATAATCTTAGCTCCCCACCACGGCAATTTCCTCCTCAGTCAGACCGTAGAGATCATACACAAGGCGGTCAATTTCGGCTTCAAGTTGCGCTACGTCGATCTCGCTCCCCCCTTCAGAAAGGGTACCCTCTGGGGCATAAAGGGCTGGGGGGGATTTCTGTGCCGCAAGGATTTGCTGAACGCGCTCAATGATGGGGGCTTGCTGGGCATCGGTAGCGGGCGGGATGGGGAGTTGTTCCATATAAGGCATCTGCATGGCACGGGCACCGCCGACAAGCCCCGATGTCAGGTTACCAAGATACCACCAAAAAAGTTTGCTGTTTAGAAGAGCCAGAAAAAAGTCGTTTTTTTCTGGTATCAGGAAGCACTTGTTGTTGCAAATTAACTCATCTTTTGCGTATCCAAACGACTGAAATGTTGCAATTTCCTGATACACGATTTTCTGTTTTTCAATATCTTCCCAATAGGCACACGCTCGTAATTCCCACCAAAACCGGCCCTTATCATCCCGCTTCTTGAGCCCCGTTTCCCACTGAGAAAGATGTGCATGAACGGCTGGGTATGCCCGCGCAAAAACCGGTCGTGCCGTTGCTTCTGCCTTCTCCTCTGACCAGGGCCATTCTTTGTTGCCACTGCTGGCAATGGCGATAATATACAGTCCTGCCCATTCCGCCTGCCATTTCTTGATATCCCGTCCTCGCAGCCATGGCTTGATGATCTCGGCACTTTTCGGATCTTCGGCGATCAGTCGGGCACTGGTCTCTGCATCGATAACAAATGCCTCGTTCAAACCTGTCAGCACACCACGATAAAACCGCCCCTCCACATACTCACCCAATGGTTTGCCGACTGTGCGCAATTTGTCCATCAGCGCCAGTGTTTCCGGGCGTTCCAGTGCCCACCCTTCATCCCGCAGTGCTGTAACCGGCATAGAGAAACCGACCGTGGCGAGAGTTTCGTCAAAACGGGTCAGTTGGGCGGGGTCGGTGAAGGTGGCGGCGAAAAAATCTCCCTCACCCATCCCTAAAACCTTACCACCCCTAACCCCTCCTAAAACAGGAGGGGGACTATTAAGCCCCCTCCTTGATAAGGAGGGGGTTGGGGGTGGTGCCTTCTCCACCATCACAATCGACGGATACGTGGTCGCCTCGTCAAAAATCGGAAGATCACCAAAGTCCAGTACCATCAACGGTTTTGCCTGGGTCGTCAGCAGTTCGCGGGTATTCTTGCCGTATCCGGCACGCATGAATTTGTTGGGAGCGATATAGCAGAGTGTGGCACCGGGCTTGAGCAGGTTCAAGCCGGTTTTGTAAAAGTAGGTGTAGATATCGGCTGTGCCGCAATAGAAGCTGCCAAACATCTCCATGAATGCCGGTTTCTGATCTTTGATGGCCTCTTGCCGGATGTACGGCGGATTGCCGATGATGGCGTCAAAGCCAACGAAATCCCCCTCGTCATCCAGCACCTCGGGGAACTCAAAGCGCCATTCAAAGGCGCTGTGATAAACAAGCTTTTCCTTCTCGGCAAAGCGCCGCTCCATCTCTGCAAGCTGTTCATGAAGTTTTTGCCGTTTCTCTGTCTCTTTCTGGTCAAAGCCGAACAGCGCCATCACGGACAGCTCTTCCTTTTTCAGCCATAACGACTTCAAATCCTTGTCGTTGGGCAGGCCGAAATTTTCCAGTGAATGCTTGAGATTATCAATCTCTTTACGCAGCACACCTTTGTTGCTTGGCGATTGTTTGTACTCCCACACGAGCTGCCGGTATTTGTCGGTCAGCTCTTTCAGTTTGCGCCGGTTGACGGCGGGGATATTCGGATTGCCGCTGATGGCAAACCTGCTGACCAGCGAGTTACCGCACTTGATGTTGATATCAATGTTGGGGAGGGTTTCCAGCGCGTCGCTGCCGCGCCGATAATAGGCATTTTTCAGCAGCTCTATCCATAATCTCAGGCGACAGATGGCTACTGATTTGGGGTTGATGTCCACACCGAAAAGGCAGTTTTCGATGATGGCCTCTTTCTCGTGGAAGAAGGTTTCCTGCAGCCGCTGCGATTCAGCGTCCTTGTAATGATACTCGAATATCTGATCATCAACGGTGATGATCAACTCGTCATTTTCGACGGTGACATCACAGCGCAACAGCTTGCCGTCACTGTCGGCGAGTATGCGCAGCCGGCTCTTGACAGCGATGATTTCGTTGAGCGCCGAAACGAGGAAGTGGCCGGAACCGACCGCCGGATCGCATATTTTGAGGCTGTTAACCACTGCGTTTGCTTCGTGCAACGGGATGCGCTGGCGGTACAGGTCGTTGTGCAGATCGATCAGGTTTTCGCAGCTCCAGCCGTACGTTTCGTTGAAGCTGCGCAGCACCGCACGGCGGATTGTCTCGCGGCAGATATACATGGTGATGAAGCCGGGAGTGAAGAAGGAACCGTCCTTGTAGCCGTTTATTTTCTCGAATATCAGACCCAGCACCGAGGCGTTGATGATGCTCTTGTTCTGCTCCTGAATATCTGCGCTTCCCTCTGCGCCGAAGTCGTAGGCGTCAAGGAAATCGAACAGATAGCCGAGGGTGCTTTTATTGCCGGAGAGGCGCTTGCCGTTGGTCCCCTTCAATACGGTTGAGCCATGCAGCGGCAGTTCGAGCCGGTTTTTAAGTTCATTGATCCGCATCGTAGAGCGTTCCAGATCGCTTTCCTCAAACAGGGAACTGTTCAGATACGGAATCGTGCCGAACTTGACCCGAACCGATTCGCTCCGATCTTCAATTCTGACCGCCAGCGCCTCGAAAAAGAGTTCGTTCAACTCATCAAAATCTGCAATTCGGCTGCTGTTCAAAAAAGCGAAATTGCGATCCCCCCCATGGTAGCCAATCAACTGACCTTCCAGCAGCTTCAGGAATAACAGGCGGTTCAGCCAGGTGATGCACAACTCCAGAGCGACACTGAAACATTGCTCATCCGCGTCAGCGCCGTACTGCCGGAGGTTGGATAACGCCGTAAGCCGTCCACGGGTTTTAAGAAAGTTGCAGGTATTCTCCAGCAGTGAGCCGTCATTGCGACTCCCATCCGCCTTGCGGCGGATCAGTTTTTTCCCCTTCTCCTTAACCTCTTCCAAGCCGAGGATGTGCAGAAGCTCACTGTAAAATTCTTTGTTGAGAGAGTTGCTGTCATTGGCAAAGCTCTGTTTGAGCAGGTGCTGTGGGGAAAGTACCTTGTAGAGGGCGATCAAGCGCTTTTGTAGGGGCGCCGCTTGCTGCGCCCTGTCCGGATCACCACCAAGCATGGGCGCAGCAAGCAGCGCCCCTACATATTCCCTCAAATCAAAATAGGTGCAGGACAGTTCATCCAGTTCCTTTTCAATGAACGGCTTGGCGATCTCCTGATAGAACCAGTCGGTGTTGGTGCTGACTAGCAGCCCGTTGTTCCAATCCTTATAGCTCTTGACCAGCTTCTGGTTGCTGAAGAAGAATCGTTCGAAATCAACGGCGTCAAAAATATACCACTCGTAAATATTACACACGATGAGATGCCGGATCTCATTGTTATCCTTGATGTAGCGTTCCTGCATGTAGTAGTGCAGCAGCTCATGCAGTGCCTTGGTATTTGGGCGCTCAGGAGAAATCATTTCGCTCTTGTTGGCGGGGCGTTTGACTTCGATCAGCACTCCAACTGATACAGATGAGGTTGTGCCATTATGGATCACCAGATCGGCGCGACCACTGGTGTTGATCTCATTGGTCTGTTTGTACCAGGTGTCTTTAAGGAAATCTGAGAGGATATTCTTGAGGTGTTCTTCATGCTCTTCTGTACGGATGCGCTCGAACATTCGAGCCAGGTTGGCCTTGAACAGTTCGATCTGCTCGCGCTTGAGGCTCTGTTTGAGATGCGACTTGTTGAGGGCTTTTGCCGGTGGAGTAACTGTGAGTTTCATACGCTGTGGGCCTTTAACTGCACGTTGTCTGCTGATTAGTTTAAAATTATCGGACATTTATAGCAAATCAAGCGACCATTTACCACACAAACAAAAAGAGCGGCATCGCTGCCGCTCTCTATTATTATGCTAACCATGTATATCTTTTTACGCCTGTGGACGCCGTGAACGGTACTCAATCACCGGCTCGTGCCGGGCGACAGGTGCTGTTCGCGGAGTGCTGCCCGCCGGTTTGGCCGATTTGCTCCACGGTTTTGCCTGACCGTCACGTCCACCAGCAGGCTTGCCGAAGCGTCCAGCAGGGCCGCCGGGGCCGCTTTTCCGTGGACCGCCGCTGCGTCCGGCCGGTTTCCTGATTGAAGTTGACGGTTCATGTCCGACAATCTGAAGCTCCGGAAGTTTTTTGCCGATGAAGCGCTCAATGCGCTCCAGATAGTTCCGTTCTCCGGCAGATGCGAAGGAGATGGCAATTCCTGCGGCTCCGGCACGTCCGGTACGTCCGATGCGGTGGACATAATCTTCGGCAAAGCGCGGCAGGTCAAAATTGATAACGTGACTGATACCGTTTACGTCGAGGCCGCGAGCAGCAACATCAGTGGCAACCAGCAGACGGATGCCGCCGCGACGCATACGATCGATGGTCTTGTTGCGCGCCATCTGAGTCATATCGCCATGCAGGGCAGCAGCAGGGTAGCCGTTGCGGGAGAGCTCACGGGATAATTCGTCGGCATCACGCTTGGTTGCCGAGAAGATAATGGCACGGGTCAACTCAGAGTCGCTGACGAGATGATTGAGAAGCTCTTTTTTGTGGTTCAGGTTGTCGGTAACATGCAGACGCTGCTCGATCAGGGGGATCGATGAGGTGCTGACAGCCAGTTGCACCCGCTTTGGTTCACGCATCATTTTTTCGGCCAGTCGTGCGACGTCACCTTCCATGGTGGCGGTGAACATCAGGGTCTGACGATCCACGGGTGCGCGTGAAACGATCTTGTTGATATCTTCACTGAAACCCATATCAAGCATACGGTCGGCTTCATCAAGAACCAGCAGTTCCAGACGGTCGAGGCGGATACTGCCACGCTCGATGTGATCGACAAGGCGTCCCGGAGTGGCGACGATGATGTCAACCGGTGCGGAAAGCAGGCGCAGCTGCTCACGATACGGCATACCGCCGAGCAGTGTGCCGCAGCGGGGACGGATGCCGCGACCGTAGTTGCGGGCTGATTCCATAACCTGACCGGCCAGTTCGCGGGTCGGTGCCAAAACCAGAATGCGGGGGCCTTTGCCGGGCAGCGTCGATTTCTTTGTCAGGAGTTCCAGTGCCGGCAGCACGAAGGCGGCTGTTTTGCCGGTACCGGTTTGAGCGGTGGCGATGACATCGTTTCCGGCTAATACCAGCGGGATTGACTGTTCCTGAATGGGGGTCGGGGTTGTGTAACCACAGGCGGTAATCGCCGAGAGGATAGCCGGATTAAGGCCGAGTTCTGCAAACGTCATGATGATTCCTTTTCTGGGAGCGGTGTAAAGACAAAAGCGCACACGAACCGGGGAATCAAACAGATGATTCCAGGAAAGGGTAAGGCAGATGCGTGCGGGCAGACAATAAATCTTCGCCTGCCGAACGGTCTGCTTGGTTCAATCGGGATTGAAGGTGCAGGGGGGGCAGAATGCGATGATCAAAAGAAAAATAACGGACACCATACCGTTACTTCGTGTGGTTCAGTAATCAGGCACTATAAATGCTTTGTTTTATAATAGCAAGCTTTTATTTTGGCAGCCCCCGTCCCAACTGCGTACATGACTGAATCAGCCCTTGTGCATTGATCCTTCATCGTGATAACTTCAGCATTACATTTATTATCAACGCATCAATAGAGGAGCATCACGTGCCAAAACAGTTTGTCGGAGAGATAAAAGATCGTGATCCGGTCAATGCCGTATTTCTGGTGAAAGATAAGATTCTGGCTATGGCCAAGAACGGCAAACCGTATATGAATCTGCGTCTGATGGATAAAAGCGGCGATATTGAAGCCAAGGTGTGGGACAATACCGAAGTTCTCGACAAGCAGTTTGACAAGGATGATTTTGTCCGTGTACGCGGCAAGGCTTCTGTCTATATGAATAAAATGCAGGTCGTCATTGCCGAAATTTCCAAGATTCCGGAGGAACAGGTTGTGCTGGCTGATTTTCTCCCGGAGTCGCCTCGTGATGCTGCCGAGATGCGCCGGGAACTATCTGACGTTGTCGCCGCGCTGGCCAACCGTCACCTGAAAGGGTTGATGGAATCCTTTCTCGCAGATGAGCCGTTTATGGCTCTCTATTGTCAGGCTCCGGCCGCAAAAGGGATGCATCATGTCTATCTGGGCGGACTCCTGGAACATTCGCTGTCATTAGTCAAGCTGGTGAAGAACGTCGTACCGCTCTATGTCGGGATCAATGAAGACCTGTTGACCGTCGGAGCGCTGCTGCACGATGTCGGCAAGATTTACGAGATGAGTTTTGCCCGGGCTATTGATTATACTGACGAAGGGAAACTGCTCGGGCATATTACGATCGGCGTCGAGCTGGTGGGAGAGAAAATTCATGGGGTGGAGGGCTTTCCACGAGAGCTGTCACTACTGCTCAAACATATGCTGCTGTCCCACCATGGCCAGTACGAATACGGGTCACCCAAGCGCCCTAAGACTGTTGAGGCAACAATCCTCAATTATCTGGATGATATGGACTCAAAAATCAATGGCATCCAGACGCACATCTCCAAAGAGACCGCTTCGACATCCCGCTGGACCGCACATCACCGGCTCTATGACCGCTATTTTTTCAAGAGCAACGGGATGGATGGCGAGCAGGAGGTCGAGTGTACACAGGATGAAACCTGCCAGGCAGCGCCGGCTCCGTTGGAGAGAGTCGGTGAACGAGAAGAGCGGCAGTCGTTCAATAACCAGCCGCTCAAGGCGCTGGAAAATTTGAAGCTGTTTTAGTGTCTGCGTCTCAAGATGTGCCCATAACCGAGAGGCGCCATGCCCAAACCGAAGTTTAAAAAAGATCACGTGGTCACCTCCGTTGTCGCGGTGATCATCAACCTGGCCGGTGAAGTCCTGTTGACGCAGCGGAGTATCCCTCCTTTTCTCGGGCAGTGGGTCATGCCAGGCGGCAAGATTGATCTGGGAGAATCGATTATCCGGGCTGTGCAGCGAGAGGTGTTTGAGGAGGTCGGTCTTGAAGTAGAAGTTCAGAACCTGCTTGATGTGTTTGAGCGAGTGACACCGGGTGAGGGACACTATCATTTTGTGATCCTCTACTATCGCTGCCTTCCGCTCAGCGACGAACTGAATCACAACGATGCTGAGGTCGCCGAGGCCCGCTGGGTGCCGCCGGATGAGCTGTGGCAATACAACATGCCCGACGGGACAAAATTTATCCTGGAAAAACTGTTTCCCGATCCACACTACTGCGAAATAGAGTAAGGTTTTATATGGTCGCAATCATCGATAAAGAAGTTAATCTTGAATTTTCCATCGGCGAGCATCTGCACTGCATGGTGGCCCAGATCCCCAATCACTTGCGCAAGGAAGAGCACGGCTTTGTCCTTGCCGATCCTGAGGAGAAGTGGGCACAGATTCGCGGTATCCTTGACCGGGTCATCGAAGGGGAGGGGTACCTGCAGAAGCTTCACTTCCTGATGCTCCCCGAAGCCGCGCTCCCGTTCAGCCGTTTCGATGAAATGCTGGATATCCTGAAGCGGGATTTCAACCCCAATACGGTCACCATTTTCGGCGTAGAACCGGTTCGGCTTCATCTCTACCGGGAACTGCTGGAGCGCTTCCGAGAAGACAACGCTGATGCCATTGAGGCGGTTGATAAAGATATCGAAGGGGGAAACGTTCGGGAAATGCCGGTCAACTGGTGCTGTATAGCAATCAAGGAGGCAACCGGTACGCTGCGGGTGTTTCTGGAGGCCAAGAGTCACCCGTTTCACGCTGAGGAACTACTGGACAAGTACCATGACCTTTACCGTGGACGTCACTTCTACTTCTTTCACAGTCGGCCCGGATGCTTCAACTTCATGGCCCTCATCTGTCTTGACTATCTCTACCGTAATCTCTACTCATCGAACATTAAACGGGTCATCGATCATGCCAACCAGCTCTTTTTTACGACTCGTCAGGGACTCGACGCCATGTTTGTCATCCAGTGCAATCCGAAGCCGGAGCATCACTCCTATCGGGATGTTATCAGCGGTTTCTATGGCGAATACCTGGAAGACACACCCGGTGTACGGGAAACGGTAACCGTCTTCGGCAACAGCTCCAACGAGACGACAATCGAAGGGGTTACGCCGACATTCAGCTTCGGTCACTCCTCTGTTATTACAAACCGACACCACCGGATACAGAAAATTACCCAGAAGGAATTCAAAACCGATGATTTCGGCGGTGCACCGGTCTGCCGACTTCGATTCGGCGCCGATACCCGACTCTTTTTTTTCAATCTTCCTCCCCACCACGAACTTGATCCCCGAACATCACGGGTACCACTCAAGTTGCACAGCATCATGCACTGGACCGATAAAGGCACATGGGAGAAGCTGCCGGGTGAAGAGCTGAGTTACGACAGGGGATCAAGAAACGCGTGAAATACGTTCAGCCCCGTTTCATTTCTATCTGTAACTCGGCAATCTTCTTCCGCAGGGTATTCCGGTTAATACCAAGAACATCGGCTGCTTTGACCTGATTCCAGCGGCATTTTTCCAGTACCAGACGGATCAGGGGACGCTCGACCTGTTCCAGCACCATTGCGTGAATATCCCCCTTATCAAGCGCTTCAATGCCGTTCATGCAGGCGCGTAATTTCACATCTACGAGCTCCTCAAGCGAAGTGTCCTGAGATCCGCTCTGTATACACTCATTGGCCGGAAGCAGACTCCCGAAATCGTGCGCCGTCAGTTGTGGATCGTTTGATAAAATAACCGCTCTTTTAATGGCATTCTCAAGCTCTCGCACGTTACCGGGCCAGGAGTATGACTTCAGGAGCGCCCGCGCATCATCGGTCAACCGCTTGGGGAGAACCGACATCTCCACACAGGAACGGGAGAGGAAGTAGTTGGCCAGATCGGTGATATCGTCACGTCGTTCGCGCAGCGGTGCGAGCACTATCGGCACGACATTCAGACGATAGTAAAGATCTTCCCGGAACTCCTTCTGTCGCACTTTTTCAACCAGCGACTGGTTTGTCGCAGCAACAATCCTGACGTCCACAGGGATATTCTGATTGCCACCGATCCTCGTGACCTCATGTTCCTGCAGAACGCGCAGGATCTTGGCCTGCAGATCCAGCGGCATATCGCCTATTTCATCGAGAAAAAGGGTACCGTGATTGGCCTGCTCGAACTTGCCCTGTTTCCGTTCGCCAGCACCGGTAAAGGCGCCTTTTTCAGAACCGAACAGCTCGCTCTCCAGCAGGTCGCGCGGTATGGCGGCGCAGTTGATCGCAATAAACGGCTTCCCGAGACGTTCGGAATTGAAATGGACGGCTCGCGCTACCAGTTCCTTACCGGTACCGGACTCCCCCTGGATCAAGATGGTAACATCGCTGACTGCAACCTTGCCGATGGTTTTGTAAACCTCCTGCATTGCCGATGAATTACCGACGATGTTTTTCTCGACCTGATAGCGCTCTTTCAGCTCCTGTTTGAGCGTGACCACCTGCCCGGCAATATCACGCGCCCGGGCAACTTTTTCGATGATGGCATCGATGACGTCCAGATCGAACGGTTTGGTGATGTAGTCGTAGGCGCCGCGCTTCATCGCCTCTACCGCATTTTTCATGCTGGCTTCAGCAGTCATGATGACTACTAAAAGATCACTGTTCATTTCGCGGACTTTGTCGAGAAGGTCAAGTCCGGTGATACCGGGCATCTTGATATCAAGGATAGCCAGATCATAGCAGTTGTCCTTGATCAACTCCAGCGCATGGCGGCCATCCGGGGCCAGGTCTACGCTGAAGCCTTTCTGTTTGAGTGCTTTTGAAAGCACCCAGCGGATACTCTCTTCATCATCGGCAACCAGTATTCTGTTAAGCGGCATAGGAGACCTCTTTCTCTTTAACGTACCAACGGCAGCAATACCGTAAATTTTGTGCCATGACCCGGGTTTGATTCGGCTTTAATCATGCCGCGATGCTCAGAGACGATTTTGTGGCAGATGGTCAAACCCAGGCCGGTGCCACCAGATTTTGTGCTGAAGAACGGCGTCCAGATATTTTCCAGATCTTCTGCCGGAATACCGGGGCCATCGTCACGCACCTCGATGGCAACCATTCGTGAATTGCGCTGATTCTGCGTCATACGATAATCAGAAAGCACCCTGCTCGATACGGTCAGACGACCATCATCGCCCATTGCGTCAAGCGCATTGCAGATCAGGTTTAAAAAAAGCCGGGTCAGCATCTCTTCATCTGCCATGATGTCCGGAATACTCGGGTCAAAATGCGGGATAAACGCAATCTCCCGACCGGCTGCGGCCTGTTTCTGCAAGAGGAGGATATCGCCCAGAATCCTGTGCAGATTAACCGGAGCAAGCCTGAGAGCACGCGGTGAAGCCAGCTCCAATAATTCCCTGATAATATGATCGATCCGTTCTGTTTCCCGGATCATGACCTTGGTGTACTCGAGCATTTCACTCTGGGGTTCAAATTCACGTTCCAGCAGTTGGGCAGCGCCCTTTATCCCCCCGAGCGGATTTTTAACTTCGTGGGCCAGTCCTGCGGCCAGCGTTCCAAGCGTAGAAAGACGATCCGCCTGTCGAACCGCAGCCTCCAATTCACGGATATAGGTGATGTCCTTAAGCGTCAGTATCGCACCGATGTTTTCACCGTTTCCCTCGACCAGCGGGTAGCAGGTAACGGCTACCGGCGTAACCCTTCCCGTTGAACGGACGACAACATTTTCATGGTCAGAGATGGTGATGCCGGTGCGCATGGTTTTGGCGAGCATTTCAACCAGAGTTGTTTCGAGCGAAAACAGGCTCTCGAATTCCGCACCCTGCGCCTGTCGCTGGGAGACCCCCGTAATCTCCTCCGCTGCAGGGTTGCAGAGCGTGATAACGCCGTTGCTGCCGACAACGATAACGCCGTCACCGACACTGTCAATTACGGTGGCGTAGTAATCGTCACGTTTTTTCTGCTGCTGTTCACTCTGCATCTCACTCTGAAGCGTGCCCCGGATGTTCGGGGACACTCCGTATCCTTTCCGTCAGTTGTCGTATATCATGAATTGAGCAGGCAGAATTTGCTTTACGGCGGACTTCGGAAGCTCCGGCAAAACCCTTGGCGTACCAGCCGATATGTTTCTTGATTTCCCGAACGGCAACCGCCTCGCCCTGTTCCTCAACAAACAGGCTCAGATGGTTTTCAATAATATCGGCCCGTTCACCTGTTGTGACCTGAGCATAGTGCCCGGTCTGCTGTAAATCCCTCAGTTGCTTAAAAATCCAGGGGTTGCCGAGTGCACCACGGGCGATCATGATGCCGTCACAGCCGGTCTCTGTCAACATCCGGAGGCAATCTTCCGGCGTAAACAGATCCCCGCTCCCCATTACGGGAATTGAAAGTGCCGCCTTCATCTCTGCAAGCTGGCTCCAGTCTGCAGAGCCGGAAAACATCAGACTGCGGCTGCGCGGATGGAGAGTTATGGCATCACATCCTTCAGCCTCGGCAATGCGGCCTACTTCCTGAAACACATTATCACCGCAGTGCCAGCCGGAACGGATCTTGATTGTCAGCGGCAGCGTCGTCGCTGCACGGACCGCCCGAACGATGGCGGCGATTTTAAGCGGCTCCTGCAGCAGGGCACTACCGGCTCCGGTGCCGACCACCTTGCGCACCGGACACCCCATGTTAATGTCCAGCAGGTCGCCAAAGCCCTCAACCATACGTGCTGCTTCAGCAAGGTCATCAGGTTTCTCGCCGAACAGCTGAATCCCGAGCGGGCGATCCCCGGGGGAACTCTTCAGCAGGGCCAGCGTCTTGGCTCCTTCGCGCACCAGGCCATTAACACTGACCATCTCGGTATAGGCAAAAGAAGCTCCAGCCTGACGACAGATCAGGCGAAACGGCAGATTTGTGATTCCCGCCAGGGGTGCAAGCACGACGTTGTGCTGAAGGACGAGAGAGCGAATAGTTAATGGTTTTAGCACAATACACACAAATGAGACGAACCGGAGAGGGAGAAAAACGGTTTTATTTGCCTAAATTTTGGGCATAGTAGCACAGCAATAGTAAATGGCAAGGGGAAATAAAAGATTTTTATTGCCAACAGGCAGTTTTCCGTTTTTAATACGCTACACTCGTAGCCTGAATAAAGGAGAACTGCAATGTTTGGAATCGGCATGCCGGAAATGATAATTATTCTCGTTATAGCACTGATAGTTATTGGGCCGCATAAACTGCCTGAATTGGCAAAGTCTCTTGGAAAAGGATTGGCAGAGTTCAAGAAAGCGACAGATGACTTTCAGAAAAATGTTCAGGAAGAGTCACGCAAGAGCGAGGAGAAGTCAGAACCACCGCCACAGGTGGCATCCGTTGTGACTCCTCATGTGGAAACAGCCGTCGTTGCGCCGCATCCTGTACCGGCTGAAAAGAAGGAACATGTGCCGACATATTCAATCTGATTTACAACAATAATGGAACTTGACTTACTGGACTGAGATGAAGTAGAGTCTCTTCCTAATAAAGGGGAGTAGCTATCAGCCGGAGACATGGCTGATCCCGTGTTCGTCAACACAGTCGCAAGACTCGGACCGGGAACGATATATATCGCAAGCAAGACTTTTATCCAAAGCGTAGTACGCCGTGGGTAAAGGTCTTTTTTTTTACCCCGGCGAAATCTAAATCGTCGGAGGTTGTAATGAACACCATACTTAAAACCACCTTCTCCTTTCCCTGCTTACCATTTTACTGGTTGCCATGGGCGGCTCAGTTTCATTCCCGCTGACCGGCGGCGGCATGATGGCGCTCTTCTCTACTCATCCCCCCATGGAAGAGCGTGTCGCACGACTCGAAGCACTGGCCATCCGAACGCACTGACCGAATCATTCTAACAGCCGGACAATAATGTCACGGCACACCAAGGGAGTTCAAAATGAAAAAATACGCAATCAAAGTCATTACCGTCATGGCCGCCGTACTGTTTGTAAGCATCACTGTGCTGGAACTTTCCGCTGAAGCGAGAGCCGGCGGCAGCCGTTCTTCCGGCAGTCGCGGGTCACGCAGCTATTCCAGGCCGGCGGCAGCGCCCACATATCAGCCACCACCACGGCAGCAGGCTGCGCCAGCACCTGGGACCTTACAGCAACCAGCCGGTGGCGGCTTTATGAGAAGTATGGCCGGTGGTCTCGCGGGCGGTATGCTGGGCAGCATGCTGTTCAGTAGTTTTGCGGGTGCTGGTGGAGGTGCAGGCGGCATGGGAGGCGGAGGTGGCATCGGCATGTTTGAGATTATTCTTCTGGCTGGCGGAGGATATCTGATTTACCGCTACATCAAGAAGAAAATGGCGGAAAGTGCCGCCATACCAGTTGATCGGAGATGATGTCGTTTGATCTGAAAACTGGCAACAAGCGATATACCGATAAAACGACCCAGATCGAATCAAAAAAAGGAGAATGAACTATGAAATGTCCCGTATGTACTACCGTAAATCTTGTCATGACCGACCGCCAGGGTGTTGAAATCGATTATTGTCCGGAATGCCGTGGAGTCTGGCTGGACCGGGGTGAACTCGACAAGATTCTTGAGCGCTCTGCTCCACAGGCGTCAGCGCCTCCACCCCAAACACAACAGCAGTATGCACCACAACCACAGGCCTATGTGAACGGCCATGCTCCAAAATATGGTCATGGTGATTCCCACGGGTATAAGCCGCACCACAAAAAATCGTTTCTGCAGGAACTGTTTGACTAAACACACGATATTTTCAGAACCTGGAATATCGACAACCACAACCGCTGCGGGAGGGATATTTCCTCCCGCAGCGTTACGAGCAGACAATGGCACTGGGGAGAAACAAACCATGAAACACATCGCACTGCTTATTCTCACAAGCGGGATTATGGCGCTGTTCGGCTGTACAGCTGAAAAAACAGCTGCGCCGCAGCAACAGATTCCTGCTATTACACTTTCCGCTGCTGACAAAGAAAAACTGCAGGCATTCCAGAAGGAGATTCTGAATATTGAAAACCTTACGGACAAGGCTGTCAAAATGGCGGTCGATGAACTAAAGAATGTCATCAAAGGTGGCGATGTCTCCATCAACGTATCTTCCGTAATAGACAAGGCAAAGGCTGATTGTCTGCTGGCTGGAGAAGCATTGGCAAAAAAGACAATTCCAGAAGCACTGCCACCTGAGGCGAAAAACCTTCTTAACGATGGTAAGACAGGCCTGATTGCAGCATATAAAGCATATGCGGAATCATTTGATGCCATCAAGAGTTTTGTTACTGACAAAAACCCTATGGCGCTGCTTGAATACCGGAAGAAAAACACACAGGCTCTGGAACTTTATAATTCAGCCGCTGACAAATTCAAAATGATTATGACGGCGGCCAGTATATCGAAATAACATCATATCGAACGTGAGGAAAAGAAGCTGATGTCAGAACAATCAATGATGTGGTCAGCTTTCGGGGTTTTGATGGTCGTCATGCTGGCGATCGACCTGGGGATGAACCGTACGGCCCACACCGTTTCATTTCGTCAGGCACTGACCTGGAGTCTGATCTGGGTTTCACTGGCGCTGGCCTTCAATGTCGGGATTTATACCTTTCTGGGCAAAAGCAAGGCGCTTGAGTTTTTCACCGGATATATTATTGAAAAATCTCTGTCGGTCGACAACCTGTTTGTCTTCATCATGATCTTTGGCTATTTCAAGATTCGCGGCGAGCATCAGGCCCGCATTCTCAAGTGGGGTATTATCGGGGCACTGGTCCTGCGGGCACTGTTCATCTTCACCGGTATCGAACTGCTGACAACTTTCCACTGGATGTTCTATCTGTTCGGCGCACTGCTGCTCTTCACCGCCTGGAAAATGGCTTTTGGCGCAGAGGAAGAGGTGCACCCGGATAATAACCTGCTGGTCAAATTGGCTCGCAGTCTGTTTCCTTTCACAAAACGGGTACGCGGTGACTGGTTCTTTACGCGCCGAAAGGGGTTGCTGGTCGCCAGCCCTCTGTTTCTAGCACTGGTGATGGTAGAGAGCAGCGACGTGCTGTTTGCGATTGATTCCATACCAGCCATCTTTGCCGTGACACTTGATCCGTTCATCGTTTTTACTTCCAACATCTTCGCCATTATGGGGTTGCGGGCTCTCTATTTCCTGCTGGCCAGCGTCATGGGGATGTTTGTCTACCTGAAGCTGGGTATTTCGTCGATTCTGGCCTTCGTCGGCGGCAAGATGATTGCCACGGCCATGGGGTTTCACATTCCGATTCAGTTTTCTTTGCTGGTAATTTTTACCTGTCTGGCTATGTCAGTTCTTGCTTCGCTTGTTATAGGGAAGAAAAATGAGCGAACAACGGTTCCTGCTGGAATAACATGATTTTGTAGTACACTAACGTCAAACAGAGGCCAACCGACCACTAAAGATAACAGGAGCAATCACATGATTGACGACATCACTCTGCAGCAAGAAAAAATCAAAGTTGATCTACAGTTCCTGCTGGAGTGCCTGCCGAGAAGGTGGAAGCTCCGAAATCATAGGCCAGATGGTTTTACAAACAAAAAGGGGATGCTTTCCGGCATCCCTTTTTTATTTGTGTGTGCCCAGTCAGTGCGCCATCACCTTGCTGCCTTGAATATTCATGATTTACTTCTCTTTGCCGTTTTCAAGGCAGCACTTTTGATTTTTATTGCTTTTTTTTGAGCGCCACTGCGACGTTGGTGGAATTTTCGGGACAGCTCGTCCCACTCTATTGTCAGAGAGCCATTGGTGGTTTTATGCTGTTTTTCCCAGTTAGCGAGCAGGTCAAAACAGGCGTGATCGATGTATTCAAGTTTATCAAGGTGCACATGTACGGCTGTTCCGGAACGCACCTGTTCCAATGCCGAAGCCAGCATCGGCAGGCGAATCAGGGTGGCGGAGCCGGTCAGTCGGAGATGCACAGAGTTCTTCGCGACATCATCCCGGTATTCAATATCGAGCTGCGAGAACACATAGAGCAGTTTGAACAGCGATAGCAGCAGTCCCAGGACCACACCCTTGAGCAGATCGGCACCGACTATCACAGCAATAGTCACTGCATAAATAGCTACTTCACTCTTGCCGAACTCGAGAAGCTTTGGCACAGCCTTCGGATACGCCAGTTTATACCCTGTGAACACCAGCACGGCAGCCAGACATGAAACGGGAATATAACGCAATGTGAATGGCAGTACGGCTGCAAACAGCAACAGCCATAACCCATGAAAAATGGCGGAAGCCCTGGTCTTCGCACCTGCTTCGATGTTGGCACTGGAGCGAACGATAACACCGGTCATAGGCAAGACACCCAAGATTCCGCAGATAGCATTGCCAATACCTTGTGCCGTCAGTTCCTTATCATACTTGGTACGCTCTCCCTGATGCATCTGATCAACCGCACTGGCGCACAGCAGCGTTTCTGCACTGGCAATAAAAGCCACGGAAACAGCGGCAATCAGAATCGGCGTTTCGAAGCCATGTGTAAGGTTTTCAAGCGTCGGATATTGAATCACTGACCAGATGTTGTCCGGTACAATAACGTAGTTGATCTTGAGTTTGAAATATGCCGCAGCTATTACCGCAATCACAACGGCAATCAGCGGTGCAGGCAATACCTTGAGTTTTTTCGGCGCGTACGCACCCCACAGGGCCATCACTGCAATACTCACAATACCAATGTATAAGGCATGGAGCGGCGCACCGCCACCGGTAACTGCACGATTCAGGGCATCCGGGATAGCAAATAGATTATCGATACCTTTGCCGATCGGTTTGCCATCGAGCATCACGTGGAACTGCGCCGTCAGGATCAACAGGCCGATGCCGGCGAGCATGCCATGGATAACAGCCGGTGACACCGCACGGAACCATTGCCCCAGCTTGAGGACTCCAGCCGCAAGTTGGAACAGTCCTGCCATCAACACGATTACTCCCAGCATCGGCAAACCATGCTGCTGTACCAGTTGCCACACCAGTACCGTAAGGCCTGCGGCCGGGCCGCTCACCTGGAATGGCGAACCTGCGAATACTCCGACTATCAGACCCCCGACAATACCGGTTATCAGCCCAGAGGTAGGCGGCACTCCGGAGGCGATCGAGACACCCATGCAGAGCGGCAGGGCCACCAGAAAAACAACGACGGAAGCCATTGCATCTTTACCGAGCCACACCTTGAAACCTGATTGTACGGGAGCCACAGACACATCATCAGACATCAGTTTTTCCTTTATCTTGTAACGCATAACGACGTGCGCCAGAGAGACTGTCCGACGCACGTCGTTCTGTTACTGACGCTTAAATCTTCTAAATATTCTGCACATCCACCACAGCAATAGCCGCCATTTTGACGATATCATCAACACTGTCGCCGCGCTGCAGAACATGTACCGGCTTGTTCATCCCCATCAGAATCGGGCCGATCGCTTCAGCGCCACCCAGGTGATGCAGCAGTTTGTAGCAGATATTACCGGAATTCAAATCAGGGAAAATCAGAACATTTGCATTTGATTTCAGCTTCGAGAAGGTGAAGCCTTCCAACAGGCTTGGCACAACAGCGGTGTCGGCCTGCATTTCCCCTTCAACGATCAAGCCGGGTTCGCGCTCCTTGACGATTTCCACCGCCCGCCTGACTTTTTTGGTCTGGGGATGTGTGGACGAACCGAAGTTGGAGAAGGAGAGCATGGCAACCCGTGGTTCAATGTCGAGCATGCGGACTTTTTCGGCGGCCAGGATGGCGGTCTCGGCCAATTCCTCGGCGGTCGGATCGATAGTAACAGTGGTGTCAGCAAGGAAGTAGACATCGTTTTTGAAGACCATCATGTAGAGGCCATGGACGCTGGAGAGCCCCTGCTGTTTACCGATGACTTCGAGGGCCGGGCGGATGGTTTCCGGGTAGTGGGTATCGATACCGCCGAGCAGGGCGTCGGCGTCGCCCATATGCACCATCATGGCGCCAAAGTGGGTGCGCGACTTGCGGCGCAGAATACGTTGAGATTCTGAGAGGGTCAGCCCTTTGCGCTGACGGAGACGGTAGAGTTCTTCAGCGTATTTTTCCGTGAGGCACGAATCGGCGGGATCGATGATCGGCACTTCGATCTCGATGTTGAGATCTGCCATTTTCTGTTCAATTTTCTTTTTATCGCCGATCAGGATCGGGTTGGCGATCCCTTCTTCCAGCAGGGCCTGGGCGGCTCTGATGGTTTTTTCGTGATCCCCTTCCGGAAATACGATCGATTTCGGATCGCTCTTGGCTTTATTGATGATCATGCGCATGATTTCTTTGGACTTGCCCTGGGTCGATTCGAGGTGTTCTATGTATTTGGCCATGTCTTCTATCGGCTGACGAGCCACGCCGGTCTCCATGGCGGCCTGCGCGATGGCAGGGGCGACGTGCAGGAGGACACGCGGGTCAAATGGCTTGGGAATGATGTAGTCGCGGCCAAAGGCGAATTTAACGTTGCCGTAGGCCTTACTGACAGAGTCGGGCACCTCTTCGCGAGCCAGCTGTGCCAGAGCTTTGACGGCTGCCAGTTTCATCTCTTCGTTGATACAGGTGGCGCGGCAGTCGAGCGCGCCACGGAAGATAAAGGGGAAACCGAGGACGTTGTTGACCTGGTTGGGGTAGTCGGAGCGACCGGTGGCGATCATGACGTCATCCCGTACTGAGTGGGCGTCTTCCGGGGTTATTTCCGGGTCAGGGTTGGCCATGGCAAAAATGACCGGGTTGGGGGCCATGCTGGCTACCATCTCTTTGGTAAAGGCGCCTTTTGCGGAGAGGCCAAAGAGAACATCCGCCCCGTCGGCCGCTTCTTCGAGAGTACGGAAATGAGTGTCGGCGGCGAAGAGTTCTTTGTAGGGATTCATCCCTTCAACGCGCCCTTTGTAGATGACCCCTTTGGTATCGCACATGATCATGTTGTTCGGCTGTACGCCCAGCGAGATGGCGAGTTTGGCACAGGAGTTGGCCGAAGCGCCGGCACCGTTGACAACAATGCGGATGTCTTCGATTTTTTTGTTTACCAGATACAGGGCGTTGAGCAGGGCCGCCGAAGAGATGATAGCGGTACCATGCTGGTCATCGTGAAAGACCGGGATGTTCATGGTTTTTTTGAGAGTTTCTTCGATGTAGAAGCATTCCGGTGCCTTGATATCCTCAAGGTTGATACCACCGAAGGTCGGCTCCAGAAGTTGGCAGGCTTTGATAATTTCATCCGGATCTTCAGTGTCGAGTTCGATGTCGAAGACGTCAATGTCGGCAAAGCGTTTGAAGAGGATGCCTTTACCCTCCATGACCGGTTTACCGGCGAGGGCGCCGAGGTTGCCGAGGCCTAATACAGCGGTGCCGTTGGAGACGACAGCGACCAGATTCCCTTTGGCGGTGTATTTGTAGGCATCTTCGGGGTTTTTCTGGATTGCCAGACAGGGCTCGGCGACGCCGGGTGAATAGGCCAGCGACAGATCAGCGGCGGTCTGGCATGGTTTGGTCGAGACGACTTCTATTTTGCCTTTTCTACCCATTGAGTGATATTCGAGAGCATCCATTTTTTTACTCATATTCTGATTTCTCCTTTTTTTGATTACTGATTAACGACATTCCTTAAAACCTCTCCCTTTTTGAAAGGGGGATTGAGGGGGATTTGCTTTTAATCTGGGAGGTACTATTACGGCTTATAAATCTTCAGCAGCGCCTCTGCCATCTCCGCCGGACTGGCGGCAACGCTGATGCCGCACGCTTCCAGCACAGCGACCTTTTCAGCGGCTGTGCCCTTGCCGCCGGAGATGATCGCACCGGCATGACCCATACGCTTGCCGGGAGGAGCGGTGACGCCGGCAATATAGGCGGCTACCGGCTTATTCATATGCTCTTTGACGAAGTAGGCTGCTTCTTCTTCGGAGGTGCCGCCGATTTCACCGATCATGATGACGGCGTCGGTGTTCGGATCTTCCTGGAACATTCTGAGGACGTCGAGATGGTTGGTGCCATTGACCGGGTCACCGCCGATGCCGACGCAGGTGGATTGACCGATGCCGAGACAGGTGAGTTGCCAGACGGCTTCGTAGGTAAGGGTGCCGGAGCGGGAGACGACGCCGACTCTTCCCGGTTTGTGGATGTAGCCCGGCATGATGCCGATTTTGCATTCACCGGGGGTGATGACACCGGGGCAGTTGGGGCCGATGAGGCGGGTCTTTTTGCCGATCATGTATTGTTTGACTTTGACCATGTCAAGGACCGGGATCCCTTCGGTGATGCAGCAGACCAGTTCAACGCCGGCGTCGACGGCTTCCATGATGGAGTCGGCGGCGAATGGCGGCGGGACGTAGATGACGGAGGCGGTGGCGCCGGTCTGTTTGACGGCGTCGAGGACGGTGTCGTAGACCGGGAAGCCGTCGATGACGGTGCCCCCTTTGCCGGGGGTGACTCCGCCGACCATCTGGGTGCCGTAGTCACGGGCGCCCTGGGCGTGGAAGAGGCCGGTGGCACCGGTGATTCCCTGAGTGATTACTTTGGTGGTTTTATCGATGAGGATACTCATATTAGTTGGCTCCTTTCACGGCCTGGACAATTTTTTGCGCTGCGTCGGCCATGCCGTCGGCGGATACGATGTTTAAACCGCTCTCGGCGAGGATCTCTTTGCCGCGGGCGACGTTGGTGCCTTCGAGGCGAACGACGAGTGGTACTTTGAGGGAGACCTGTTTGGCGGCTTCGACGACGCCGGTGGCGATGATGTCGCATTTCATAATGCCGCCGAAGATGTTGACGAGGATGCCCTTGACGTTTTTGTCGGAGAGGATGAGTTTGAAGGCTTCGGTGACCCGTTCGATGGTGGCGCCGCCGCCGACGTCAAGGAAGTTCGCCGGGTCGCCGCTGTAGTGCTTGATGATGTCCATGGTGGCCATGGCGAGGCCGGCGCCGTTGACGAGGCAGCCGATGTTGCCGGTGAGGGCGACGTAGGAGAGTTCGTGCTGTGATGCTTCAACTTCGTTGGGGTCTTCTTCGTCGTAGTCGCGCATATCGCCGATTTTGGGGTGACGGAAGAGGGCGTTGTCGTCGAAGCCGAATTTGGCGTCGAGGGCGAGGAGGTTGTTTTCTTTGGTGACGACGAGCGGGTTGATTTCCAGCATGGAACAGTCACAGGCGAGGAAGGTAGTGTAGAGTCCCTGCAGCAGCGCGACCGCTTTGTTGATCAGTTTGCCGGACAGGCCGAGAGCGAAGGCGATTTTGCGGCACTGAAACGAGGTCATGCCGACGAGCGGATCGATCGCCTCGGTGAAGATTTTTTCTGGTGTTTTTGCGGCTACTTCTTCGATGTCCATGCCACCCTCGGTGGAGGCCATAACCGTTACTTTGGAGGTGGCGCGGTCGACCAGCAGGCTGACATAGAGTTCGTTGGCGATGTTGCAGCCATCTTCGACGAGCACGCGGGTAACCAGTTTTCCTTCCGGGCCGGTCTGATGGGTGACCAGGGTCATGCCGATCATCTCGCGGGCAATGTTGCGCACTTCGTCAGTGGTACGGGCCAGTTTAACGCCCCCCCCTTTACCTCTGCCGCCGGCGTGGATCTGGGCTTTGACAACCCAGGGACCGTCACCGAGGCGCTTTGCCCATTCGCGCGCGCCTGCACTGTTGTAACAGACGTGACCGTCAGGAACCGGGACGCCGAATTTACGCAAAATCGCTTTAGCCTGGTACTCGTGAATGTTCATGAAGCTCTCCTTGGTGGGTTTTGAGTTGTGGCTTAACTACACAGTATCACATCCGAACAAAATAGTTGATTTTAGAGAAAAGTCAAACGGAATATTTAATCATGATAAATACATTTATTTTTGGTAAATGTTATTCCAAATCAAAATAAAAAGTCATATCAAGGCGGCGAGGATTGAGGCGCCGCAGGCATACCACCAGTATGTTGAGGAGCCGAACACGAGCCCACAAAGAGAGCGCCTTGATGTGGCGTCGGAATTACTTGTGGCTGAAACGCTAACAGGAGCCTGGACGTATCCGGGCTCCTGTTAGCATCAGCTCTCTATGGCGGCTCTACTTCACCTGTATGTTGATTTGCTTCGGCTTTTTCTCATTTTTTTTAGGCAGTGTAATTGTAAGGACTCCTTTTTCGCAATTTGCTTCTACCTTTTCCTGATCTACCGACGTCGGCAAGCTGAAGCTGCGCTGGAATGAGCCAAAATACCTCTCAATACGATGATAGTTTTCTTTTTTTACCTCATCTTCATGCTTACGCTCACCTTTTAAAATCAGTGTGCTATCCTCAATGCGTACTTCAATGTCTTTCTGATCAACATCCGGCAGTTCGGCTTTTATCACAATTGAATCGGCCGTTTCATAAATATCGACTGCCGGCTGCCAAAGCCCCTCTTTAATATCTTCACTGGGCAGATCATGATTCCAGGAAAGATTGAGGAGCCGGTTCATCTGATCCTGCATGGTGCGCAGCTCACGCAGCGGGCTGTACTTTACAAGTGCCATGACTACATCCTCCTTCGAGCGGTAAAATTGGGTAGTGCCCTGCTACTCGTATCCATAATCACTAATTGAGAAAAGTCAAGCCAACTACTATCGAAACGGTTATTCATCAGCAGCTTTTTCCCTGCATTTTAACACTGAAACGGTCAATCTGCGTGACACGGCCTAAAAATGCCCTAAAACACAAAACAAGATAAAAGCCAGGCCCTCCTATTCAAATTGTTTAAAAACGCCATTAATCGTTATTTTAGCGCAATACCCTCTCAGCCCTTATTTTATGGTGCTTTGCACGATTTTAGCACCGTCAGTACCCGTTCACCCATATTTTCAGGCAGAACATAGCGCTGAGTGGAGACAACAGTGAAGCCACCGGCCTGTAAACTGCTATCGCTTGCAGAAATTTCGCACTCCGCCTGCTCACCTTTCATCGCGATCAGTACACCACCTTCCGCAAGAAACGGAGAAGCCAGGGCGACAAAACGATCCAGACGGGTAAATGCACGCGATATAATAACAGTAAATGAATTGAGCTCTGCTTTATGAAGCTCTTCAATGCGTGCGTGAACTGCTTTAATATTTTTTAAGTCAAGAAGACGAATGATGTGTCTTTGGAAATGGATTTTTTTTGCAACAGCATCGACAGAGACCATAGAGATTTCCGGGCGGATTATTTTTAAAGGCAGTACCGGAAGTCCGGCTCCGGAGCCAATATCAAGCAGACGATCACCTGTAGAGAGATATGGAGCAAGGTGAAGTGAATCAATGAAGTGCTTAATTGCGATCTCCCGGTCTTTTGTGATCGCCGTCAGATTGATTTTACTGTTCCATTTTTTAAGTTCCATAGCATAACGTTCAAACGCATCTATTTCGCTTGAAGAAAGTGCGACCCCCAATAGCTGTGCTTCCCGTGCAACGATGTCCCCGATAAGTGAGCTCATTACAAACTAGCTGCTCTTTCGCGATGAGGACTTGAGGGCGATTGATAAAATTGAAATCGCTGCCGGCGTAACACCTGGGATTCTTGATGCCTGTCCAAGTGTATCAGGCCTGTTTTTGGAAAGTTTTTCGCGCACTTCTGTAGTCATGCTTTTTACTGTCGAGTAATCGAATTCATCTGGAATACGGGACGCTTCAAGTTTTTTTGCCTGCTCAACCTGCTCCATTTGACGGTCGATATAGCCTTTATATTTTGTCTGAATTTCAATCTGTTCGCGAATTATTGCCGATGTTTCACGTGAAACAAGATCCAACTCCGCCAGCTCGTCATAAGACACTTCTGGCCGCTTGAGCAACTGCTCAAGAGTCGTTCCATTCTGAATATCCTGAAGGCCAAGCCGGGTAAGTATTTCAACCACCTTCTCACTCTGATGCAAACGGGTAGTTGAAATACGCTCCATTTCCGCGCCGATGCTGTCACGCTTATCTACAAAAGCAAGGTACTCCTGCTCAGAAACAAGACCAAGTTGATGGCCGATATCACGCAAGCGTAAATCAGCATTGTCTTCTCGCAGCAACAGACGGTATTCAGCACGTGAAGTAAACATACGATATGGTTCTTTCGTGCCGAGCGTGACAAGGTCATCAATCATGACGCCAATGTATGCCTGACTCCTTGTCAGAACAAGCGGCTCTCGCCCCTTGACACGGAGCGCTGCGTTAATACCGGCGATAAGGCCCTGCCCTGCCGCCTCCTCATAGCCCGAAGTACCATTAATCTGGCCAGCGTGATAGAGGTTTTGAAGCATTTTAGTTTCAAGCGAGCTGTGAAGCTGAATCGGATCAACGTAATCATACTCAATTGCGTATGCAGGACGCATTATTTCAACACATTCAAGACCAACAATAGAGCGGTAAAAAGCAATCTGTACATCAACAGGCAGAGACGTTGACATGCCACTTGGATACACTTCAATTGTATCAAGCCCTTCAGGTTCGATAAACGTCTGATGGCGGTCCTTATCAGGAAAGCGCACTACCTTATCCTCAATTGATGGACAGTAACGCGGTCCGATACCTTCTATAATCCCTGAATAAAGAGGAGAGCGATCGAGTCCTGACCTGATGATATCGTGTGAGCGCTGATTTGTATAAGCAATGTGACACGGTAACTGCGGCATTGATATTCTCTCCGTGGAGAACGAAAACGGGCGCGGAGGGCTGTCACCGTGCTGTGATTCGAGCTTTGAGAAATCAATTGACCTGGCGTCAAGACGAGCCGGTGTCCCTGTTTTTAAACGGCCTACGTGAAAACCAAACTCCCGCAACTGATCAGACAGACCGATCGAAGGCTGATCACCCGCACGACCGCCGGGATAATTATTTAAACCGATGTGAATAAGGCCCCGCATAAATGTCCCGGTTGTCACAACTACCGTTTTTGAGAGATAGCTGATCCCGGAGCGCAATTTTACACCATGAACCTCTCCTCCATCCAGGCACAATGAGATTACCTCTCCCTGTTTAAGATCAAGATTTGTCTGCTGTTCAAGAACTCTTTTCATGCGAAGACGGTATAACTGTTTATCTGCCTGAGCTCGTGAAGCTCTGACTGCGGGCCCCTTTTTGGTATTAAGGATACGAAACTGAATACCGGTAGCATCAATATTTTTAGCCATCTCCCCACCGAGGGCATCAATTTCTTTTACCAAATGCCCCTTTGCCAGACCGCCAATCGATGGGTTACATGACATGAGGGCAATTGCATCCAGATTAATTGTCAGCAGCATTGTCCGACAACCCATACGGGCAGCAGCCAGAGCCGCTTCACATCCTGCATGGCCGGCACCGACAACAATTACGTCATATTTAAGATCACAGGTTGTCATACTTTCATTCCAATGGCTGCAGAACGTTCCACGTGAAACATACTGCTACTTCCCGATACAAAACGAAGAAAATATCAGATCCAGAACTTCATCAGTTACAGACTGCCCAGTTACTGCGCCTACAGCACCAAGCGCATCACGCAGGTCTATAGCAAGCAGCTCCAGATTGCGTTCCTGCAGGCCGAACGAAAACTGCCGCAAACAGTCAACAGCAGAAACAAGTGCATCCCTGTGACGGGCCCGGGACAGTGAGACATACTCACGGGAATCAATTGCTCCTGATTGGTGAAACTGACGGCATACCGCCCGTTTCAGGAGATCCACGCCGTCTCCCGACAGTGCTGCTATCCTGACAGTATCGAGAAATTGACACCCATCAGGAAAAGAAAGCACTTGCGGAAGATCGCTCTTGTTAATCACCGCCAGAACTTTCCGACCGGCAAGGGCATCCAACAGCATCTGATCTTCCTGGCAGAACCTGCGGGAACCGTCAAACACCGCCAGAACAAGATCTGCGAGTGGCACTTTTTCAAGCGTTCTGTTGATCCCCTCCAACTCAACCAGATCTTTGGTATGGCGAATACCTGCTGAATCCAGAAACCGGATTGACAATCCTTCAAAAATAATCGTTTCCTCGATAATATCGCGGGTAGTACCAGGAATAGGGGTAACTATCGCACGATTCTCATTGAGGAGGCGATTAAGCAGACTTGATTTTCCGGCATTCGGTTTTCCAACTATCAGCACAGAGATACCATCACGAATTATACGCCCCTCCTCAAAGGTGGCGAGCAGATCGGACAGTATCGCCTGGGCGGACTCAACAGATGTGGTAATTGCGGCTACATCAGTATGACCGAGATCATCATCAGGAAAGTCAATATACGCTTCAACTAACGCCAGAGCCTGCAGAAGGTGACCCCTTACCTCATCAATACGGCCAGAAAGCGCACCTTCTCCCTGTCTCAGCGCGAGTTGAAGTGCGGCGTCACTCTTTGAAGCAATTATGTCCATAACCGCTTCAGCCTGAATGAGATCAATACGGCCGTTAAGAAATGCGCGCCGTGTAAACTCACCAGGCTCGGCCAGACGAACTCCGCACGCGAGGACCAACGCTAAAACCCGTTCAACAACAAGCCATCCGCCATGGCAATGGAGCTCCAGAACATCTTCCCGGGTATAAGAGCGGGGCGAACACATAAGCACAGCCATCGCTTCGTCCACCTTTACGCCGTTCGCCGCATCACGAATGGTCCCAAAAGAAAAACGGTGGCTTACAAGGCCACCGTCAGATACAGGGGTAAAAACGATACTTCCGACAACAGCCGCCTGATCTCCACTAACCCGGATTATGCCGATACCACCATTACCGGGAGGGGTGCTGACTGCTGCTATAGTGTCACGGATATACATAAACCAGGGCTCCCGGCTGAATCAATCTGTTACCAGCTTGTTAATGTACATCTGCTGCCCGATGGTCAGCACGTTATTAACCAGCCAGTACAGAACCAGACCGGAAGGAAAACTAAGGAACATGAAGGTAAAGACTACCGGCAGAGCCAGCATCATCTTCTGCTGCATCGGATCCATTTGCGAAGGGGTCATTTTCTGCTGGACGAACATTGTGATACCCATAATAACCGGGGTAACATAGTAAGGGTCTTTGTCAGCAAGATCGGTAACCCACAAGTAAAAGGGAGCATGACGTAGTTCAATGGAAAACATCAACGATTTGTAGAGCGCAAAAAACACCGGTATCTGTACGACCATAGGGAGGCAGCCACCCATCGGATTAACCTTGTGTTCGCGATACAGCTCCATGACCGCCTTGTTCATGGCATCACGGTCATCCTTATACTTTTCACGCAGCTTTGCCATTTCCGGCTGAATTTTCTGCATGCCTTTCATTGACTTGTAGCTCTTGTGGGTGAGCGGGAAAAAGAACGCCTTGAGTATAATTGTTATGATTATGATTGCAATACCGTAGTTGCCGACATACCCGTAAAAAAACTTCAGTGAATAGAGCAACGGCTTGGCTATGACAGTAAACCAGCCTAAATCAAGTGACTGCTCAAGTGAATTACCTTGCGCCTTAAGTATGTCGAGATCTTTGGGGCCAACGAACAGACGGCTTGAAGTGGTAACTGACTGCCCGGGATTGATGGTGAACTGGGGAGAAGAAACGATAGATTCAAAAAAATCGGCGCTGTTCTTTTTCAACTCGACAGAAGCAATACTGTTTTTATCGGCGAGAATGGCACTCATAAAATACTTGTCGGCAAATCCGGACCACAGAATGGTCTTGTCATAGCGTTTTGAGGCTGTGGCAACATCTTTAATTTTATTCGTTTGCAGACTATTATCTGAAAAGAGGTAGGCACCGGCAGTGTCGAAACGATTATCTTTAACTTTCGGCTCTGCCGGGTACGTCATGATGTGTTGAATGGCGCCGACCAAAGGAGCAGCAGAGTTGTTAAAAACCAGGGTTTCAAGTTTGATAGCGTACGCACCGGAAGAAAATGTATAGATTTTACGAACGGTGTACCCCTGACCGGAAATGTAATTGAATGTAAGCTGACGTGTCCCCCCTTTTTCAATTGTAATGGTCTCGGCATCAGCCATAAAATCAGTGTTTTCAGGAAGATTAAAACCGGAAGCGCGCGTTGAAAAGGAAAAGATACTCGGATCGGCATCATTCCCGAGCATTACTTTTTTTGCTCCGGGGGAGTTTTCCTCCCGGTAGTTTTTAAGGATCAGGTTTTTGAGACTCGCACCGCGAGAAGAAAACTGCGCTGCATAGAGTTCGGTATCAACAGTAATAACTTTTTGCGGGGCGTTTGTCGGAAGCTGCTGGCTTGTGGCCACAACAGGATTTTGAAGAGGTGGCGTCTGCTGAACCGGCGAAGCAGAGTTGTTTGCCGGAGAAGAAGTCGTCTGAGGGGAAGGCGGTGCGACCATCTGCTTTTCTGGACCAAACAGCATGGAAAACAGATAAAAAACTGCAATTGAAAGACCAACAGCTATAACAGCGCGCTTTTCCATCGAGACTCCCGGATTGCTACCAATCTGTGCGTTAAGGTACCGGGTCGTAGCCGCCCGGATGAAACGGATGACACTTACTTATTCTTCCAACAGCAAGCAACAGGCCCCTGACAACACCATACCGAATTAAGGACTCACGGGAATACTCGGAACAGGAGGGATAAAAACGACAGGTCCGTGGAAGAAGCGGAGAGAGCATCTTCTGGTAAAACCTGATTACAAGGAGCAAACAGCTCTTGACCATGGGGACAGGCCTATTAAACGAAAAGAAATGTTGAGTTCCCGCTCAATATCAGGAAACGTCATGAGGGCCGATTCTCGACGGGCTATAATATTGATGTCAACGGCTGGCATCTCCAGTCGAGTATGCCTGAAAAATTCACGCAGATACCGTTTAACTCTGTTTCGCACAACGGCACAGCCAATCTTTTTACTTGCCGTTATGCCCAGGCGGGCAGTGTGCTTGTCATTCTCACGCCACACAACAAGGAAACCACGCACTGCTGATTTATGTCGCGCGGAAGCGAGCTGAAGAAATTCAGTTCGCTTCCGCAAACGTGCGCTCTTGGGAAATGTGGCTACTGAAACGTCGGTCACGCAGGAAAAAACATTACTTTACTGCGATTCTTACGGCCAGATTTTTACGCCCTTTTGCTCTTCTGCGTTTAATCACCAAACGACCATTTTTAGTGGCCATTCTTACCAGAAAACCATGAGTACGCTTGCGGGAGATATTGCTCGGCTGATATGTTCTTTTCATCTTGATGTACCTCTACAAAAGTATTTTTCAGGAAATGGGTTATTAAACATACCTCCCCGAATATGTCAAGTCTTATATTATCCAGAAAGTCTCCTCTGCCAACTGATTTGCCTTGAAAAAGGGGGCCGGCTCTGCTATTCTCCATCACCTTCAATAAGCTCAACATGAGACTAAATTAGCATTAACTATCTGTTTTTGTTAATTTAAATAGTTTTCCACAGCTGTTAATAATCATGTTGATAACTCTATATAACAGCTGGATCAGTTTACAATAATTTGCTTTCTCTTTTAGCAGTTACCATCAACATTCTATGTTGATAACCACTATATACCATGAATTGTGATTTAAACCGATGTTAGATGCGTGGCAGCAGGCAACAGAAAATATTGAAAAAGTAATGTCGGAAGCTGATTTTGGCACCTGGATAAAACCGGTTTATTACAGCCATCATGAGGGTTCCTCCGTTTTTTTGACTGTTCCCAACTCTTTTACAAAAGAGTGGTTGGAGGACCATTACCTCAATGTTTTGACCGGAGCGCTTACTGCAACATCGGGGAGTACCGTATCTCTTACTTTTGTCATTCGGACTGATGAGGACCATCCACCTTATATTTCTGAAGATTTTGTTACGAAGAACGACCTCGAACCCGCCGCTTTAAAAATTACCCACCTTGAACAGGTGTTTACACCTCTGAATCAAAAATATACGTTTGACCTTTTTGTGAGCGGTACCGGAAATCAATTTGCTCACGCTGCAGCAATGGCTGTTGCCAATAATCCTGCTGATACGTATAACCCGCTTTTTATCTATGGAGGAGTCGGACTTGGGAAAAGCCATCTACTGAATTCCATAGGTCACACTATTCGTGAAAATTCTCCAGATTTGAATGTATGCTACTGCTCAGCCGAAAAATTCATGTACGAAATGGTGAATCATCTTCGCCTTAAAAAAATGGATGTCTTTAGAAATCGTTTTAGAACTGTAGACGTACTATTGGTTGACGATATTCAATTCATATCCGGCAAAACCGGGACACAGGAAGAGTTTTTTCATACATTTAATGCACTGCATGATGCTCACAAGCAAATTGTCATAACGTCGGATAAATTTCCCCGAGAAATTTCTGATTTGGAAGAGCGTTTGAGATCGCGATTCGAGTGGGGTCTTATTGCTGACATTCAGCCACCTGATGTCGAAACAAAAATTGCCATCCTTAAAAAAAAGTCGGAAATTACAAAGGTATTTTTTCCTGAAGATGTCTATTATTTTCTTGCTTCCAGTGACACAAGAAACATTCGTGAACTTGAAGGCATGCTGATACGACTCGGAGCATTCAGCAGTCTGCAGAACATTCCGGTTACACTGAATATGGCGAAAGAGAGTCTTAAAGACATTCTGGGGGACAGGCACAAAGAAATTACTGTGGAACTTATCCAAAAAACTGTTGCCGACTATTTTGATTTGAAATTAATTGATCTGAAGTCTGAAAAAAGGGTAAAAAATATTGTTTATGCCCGGCAGATAGCTATTTGGTTTTGCAGAGAAATGACCAAATCATCCTATCCCGATATAGGATTAAAATTTGGCGGAAAAGATCATTCAACAATCATTCACTCGTACAAAAAAATTGATAAAATTATCTCTGATGACCCAAAGATATCTAAAATTATTGAAGAAATACGGAGAATCCTGCTCAAGTAATACCAATTATCAATCAAGAGTGATATCAAGGCGGCGAGGATTGAGGCGACAAAAGCATACAACCAGTATGCTGAGGAGCCGAAGACGAGCCAACGAAGAGAGCGCCTTGATTTAGAATTGGAATAAGGAAAACCTGTGTATTCAGTGTGAATAACTGTTGATATTTTTTTCCCGTGTGTAAAAGTAATTTTAAGGAAGTCAGGTATACACAGACATAAATTACTATTTTTTTCTATAATTTAGCAGCTTAGCCGGTTTTACCCTGTTTCCACAGGACCAACAATATACTACTAGGTTTTAAATCTTTATATAAACATACTACTGGATTACTAAGAGGGGGATACATCATGGAATTTAAAATTGATAAAGATCAATTCCTCAAGTCGTTGCAAAAAATACAAGGCATCGTTGAGAAGAGAACTTCAATGCCCATTTTATCGAATGTTCTTCTTGAAGCGACGGAAACATCGCTAATTATCACTGCAACAGACCTGGAAGTGGGAATGAAGAGCAGTTATTCAGCCGAAGTTGTTTCCCCTGGAAAAATTACTGTTTCAGCGAAAAAATTATACGAAATTGTCAAGGAACTGCCCAATCAACCCATTCTATTTTCTACGAAAGATAACGATTGGGTAGAAATCAAGTGCGGCAAGGTTCAATTCAATATAGTGGGACTTTCGCCAGATGAATTTCCCTATTTTCCTGATGTTAAAGAAGAAAACCTTTTTGAAATTGAAACGGCTCTGTTACGTGGCATGATAGAAAGAACTTCGTATGCAATCTGCACTGATGAAACCAAATATAATCTCAACGGAATATTTATCAAAGTAGAAGTTCGAGCTGACGGCAGTAATGGATTGAAGATGGTTTCCACAGATGGACATCGACTTTCTATAGCATCAGGTAATCTTACCGGTACTGCGGGCCCGGAACTCCTTAAAGGTGTCATTCTTCCCAAAAAGGGAGTTTTTGAAATGAAGAAGATCACCGATGAAGATGGCGGAACCCTGCTGTTTGGGTTTATGGATAATAGTGCCGTCATCAAGCGTGGCGACACATACATGGTCATGCGCCTTGTTGATGGTGATTTCCCTGATTATAATCGCGTCATTCCAACGTCGAATACACAGATTGTCACAGTGAATAAAGAAGATTTCAGCCATTCTGTACGGCGGATGGCGATACTTTCAAGTGAAAAGTTCAAGGGTATCATGCTGGAAATTACGTCGGGAAACATCAGAATTTCTTCGAGTAATCCTGAATTGGGCGACGCTACCGAAGAATTGGATGTCGTCTATATAGGAGATCCAATTTCAGTCAGATTTAATGCCCGCTATCTTCTTGATGTGCTTGCAGTAGCCGAAACAGAGCGAGTTGAAATGAAATTCAAGGACGAATTATCACCTTCGATTATTGTTCCTGAAAGTTCTGAAAGCTTTCTTGCTGTTATAATGCCGATGAGGCTCTAATCGTACTGATGCGTCTTTGCTCTGTAGCGGTTGCCGATTTCAGGAACATCAGTTCCATCACTGTTGAACCTGGTCACCACTTTAATCTGTTGTACGGACGTAATGGCCAGGGCAAGACAAATATCCTCGAAGCAATCTACCTGCTTGGAAGTCCCCGTTCATTCAGAACGTCACGCTTACCCGAACTGGTGAAACATGGTAAACAGCAGGCGCAGGTTCAGGGCAGAGTTTCGTCGAGCGGTATTGAGAACGTACTCCGACTGGTCGTTGAACCGGTTGGTCGTAAAGTAGAAATTGACGGGAAAGCGGTACATAAAGCATCAGAGCTGCATGGAAAACTAAATGCAGTCGTTTTTTCACCTGATGATACCGGGATGGTCAGAACCGGACCGGAGTCACGGCGACGCTATCTTGATAGAGCTGTGTATATGGGAGATATCGGCTATCTGCACTGTTGGCATGCGTATCAGCGAATACTGAAGCAGCGTAACCATCTGCTCAAAAGTGCGGATAAAACCGGCCTCGATATATGGACTGAAAAACTTGCAGAAGCGGGTGCCGAAGTAATTGAACGACGGCTCAGATTTGTTGCCGTACTTGATGGTAAATTGCAAAAATATTATGCGACGATATCAGGAGACAGCGAAACATCGCGCCTCAGTTATCAGCCTGACGGAGTCGTATCTTCCGAGCGGGAAGGTATTCGGGACGAGCTGCTTGAGCTGTTCAAGCGGCATCAGCGCTCAGATGAGCGTTATGGTACGACAACAGCGGGGCCGCACAGAGATGATCTGACCTTTATACTGGATGAACGGCATCTCAAAGCATTTGGTTCACAGGGGCAGCAGAAAAGTTTCGTTCTGGCGCTCAAGATGGCTGAGATGGATAATTTGCATGATACGTTTGGCGAAGCACCACTGCTGCTCCTGGATGACATGAGTTCAGAGCTGGATGCACAGAGGAACCATAACCTGATGGAGTTCCTGACGACAAGAAATATTCAGGTGTTTATCACAACAACAGAGCGCTCCCCGGTTCTGCTGGCGACCGCTCCACACTGCGCCGTCTTTCGTATAGAAGGCGGCAATCTGACGTTTGAAGGAAGTTAACCGCATGAGTGAACAGGAAAAAGCATCACACGGCTCCGAAGAGTATGGAGCTGACAATATCAAGGTCCTGGAAGGGCTGTCGGCGGTACGGAAACGACCGGCCATGTACATCGGCTCCACTTCCGTAGCCGGACTTCACCACCTTGTGTATGAAATTGTTGATAACTCGATTGATGAGGCGTTGGCCGGTTATTGCAACGAGGTCTCAGTGACCATTAATACCGATGGTTCTATTACCGTGGTTGACAATGGTCGCGGTATTCCGACCGACATCATGCCGAATGAGGGCAAATCCGCGGCAGAAGTCGTTCTGACGGTTCTGCACGCCGGCGGCAAGTTCGATAATGATTCCTATAAGGTTTCAGGAGGTCTGCACGGAGTCGGCGTTTCCGTCGTTAATGCCCTCTCCCGGTGGCTTGAGCTGGAAATTCGCCGAGACGGCAAGGTGTTCCGTCAGTCCTATCGACGTGGTGATCCTCAGGCACCGCTGGAGATGGTCGGTGAAACCAAAAAACGGGGCACCAAGATCACCTTTATGCCGGATGAGGAAATTTTTGAAACAACGGAATTCTCCTTTGACATTCTTTCCCAGCGTATCCGGGAAATGGCTTTTCTTAACGCCGGCGTGCGCATAAAGATCAGTGATGAACGGGTCGATGGTAAATCCCACGAGTTCCACTACGAAGGGGGAATAAACTCCTTTGTCGAGTATCTGAACCGCAATAAAGCAGTAGTCAACCCTAAGCCAATGTACTTCAAAGGTGAAAAAGGGGGGGTGGAGATGGAAGTCTCCATGCAGTACAACGACTCCTATGACGAGAAGATTTTCGCCTTTGCCAACAACATCAACACCCACGAAGGCGGCACCCATCTGGCCGGTTTCAAAGCTGCTCTGACCCGTACCATGAACTCCTATGCAACTGCCAACAACCTGCTTAAAAATGAGAAAGTGACGGTTTCCGGCGACGACCTGCGCGAAGGTTTGACCTGCGTTATTTCGGTCAAGATTCCCCAGCCACAGTTCGAGGGGCAGACCAAGACCAAGCTTGGTAACTCGGAGGTCAAAGGATATGTCGAATCGCTTCTTAACGAGCGTCTGGCGGTGTATCTGGAAGAAAATCCCAAAATTGCCAAAGATATCCTCAACAAATCGATAGAAGCGGCCCGCGCACGTGAAGCGGCACGCAAGGCCCGTGACCTGACCCGTCGCAAGGGTGCTCTCGATATGGGCGGTCTGCCGGGTAAACTGGCCGATTGTCAGGAAAAAGATCCGGCGCTCTGCGAACTCTATCTTGTCGAAGGTGACTCGGCCGGCGGCTCGGCCAAACAGGGGCGGGATCGCAAAAATATGGCCATTCTGCCGCTTAAGGGGAAGATTCTCAATGTCGAGAAAGCACGCTTCGACAAGATGATATCATCGCAGGAAATCCGTACCCTGATTACCGCACTCGGCACCGGCATCGGCAAAGACGATTTCAACGTCGCCAAGCTGCGCTATCACCGTATCATCGTCATGACTGACGCCGACGTCGATGGTCAGCATATCCTGACGCTGCTGCTCACGTTTTTTTATCGCAACATGCGCGAGTTGATCGAACGCGGCCATCTCTACATCGCCCAGCCGCCTCTTTACAAGGTGAAGCGCGGCAAACGGGAACAGTATCTGCGCGACGAACACGCCATGCAGGAATTTCTCCTGGAAGAAGGCTCTGAAGATTTGACTCTACGCCTCGAAAAGGGTGATCGCACCTATAACGGCAAGCAGATAATTCCGGTTATCAAACAGTTCATTGAAAACCGTGCCATCTTTAACAAGGTTGTCAAAAAGGGAATTTCTCCAGAACTCCTCTCAATTGTCATTCGCAGCAATGTGCCGTCCGGACTGGAAGAGATGTCCCAGTTTTTGCCGTATCTCGAAGGGATGAAACTGCTGGCGGAAGGTTCGGAATACGACATCGAAGAACATCGCATCGCCTTCCGCATTGGCAATATCCGCTCTATTATCGACCAGCAGACGATGGTGGTGCTCTCGACTCGTGAATATGAACTTCTGGTAGACAACCATCGCAGGATTGTGGAGACGATGGCCGACAGTCGTGCCTTCGTCGAGCAGGACGGAGGGAAGGTGCTCTTTGAAACGACCAACCATCAGGAACTGCTCGGTTTTTTCCTCGAAAATGCTAAAAAAGGCCTGGCAATCCAGCGCTATAAAGGTCTCGGAGAGATGAACCCGGAGCAGTTGTGGGAAACCACCATGAACCCTGAAAACCGGGTGCTGCTGCAGGTCAAGATAGAGGATGTCGTCGAGTCGGATGAGATTTTTACGGTACTGATGGGTGATCAGGTTGAGCCAAGGCGTGATTTTATTGAAAAAAATGCGCTTAACGTCGTGAATTTGGATATTTAAAAACAGATGTTGTAGGGGGCCCCAATTAATGCATTTTTGGCCCCAATTAGTACATTTATCCTACACCATCAGAAAATAATTTGAATATTTTTATTAAGGGTTAGCAACTTATGTTAGCCCTTTTTTTGTACCCGAATGACAAATTCTAGCGAGCAACGTATTTTATTGCATAACGGCTTTAATTAAGAGTGTTCCCAGTGGGCTATGCTTACTACCCGGGTAAACGGTGACGCTTGGTCTATAGCTGA
>Ga0194059_1000034_pt1 | contig 75752 bp, 81 predicted proteins | sample SepL6211m_MetaG_FD_163426 | JGI IMG/M metagenome (GOLD analysis project Ga0194059, IMG submission 163426) | Anoxic zone freshwater microbial communities from boreal shield lake in IISD Experimental Lakes Area, Ontario, Canada - Sep2016-L626-11m | ecosystem: Environmental > Aquatic > Freshwater >...
GAAGAAGCAAGAGAATTAAGAAAGCAAAAACGACAACGAGCCTTTCCTGAAGTCAGGCATTCAGGGGAAGCTGACTTACCATTAGATCAAGCGGCCTGAAAGTCCAATTCCGACTGAGGCGGAACAGCCCTGCTTGCCTCAAGACTAAACTGCTGGCAATAAGTATAACCCCGGCCATCTCAGTCTTCTGTCTGGCTGCTGCTCTGCCGCCGCAGAAATTTCAGCGCAATTGCGCGTACATGCTCCCAATTGGAGCCATTTCCGGCAAGACAGCTTTGGATAAATAGGGGTATATTTTCTTTCATTTCTTTCATTGAAGGCACAATACCTTAAATATTCATAAAATTAAAGGGTTACAACTTTGTTCTTTTGAATGTTACATCGCAGGTGCTGTCGCCTCAGGCAGTGTTCGAGTAGCAATGTTTGTCAGGGTCAGTGTGAGGACGTCGTCAACTTACGTGCTGCAGCCGGTGAGATACAGGATAGCAACAAGCAGCAGGGGAAAAGAATTTTTGAGAGATTGCTGTACGCATGAATGATCAGTGTGGTGGTAAGGATGCTGTTATTATTTTTGGGCGCCATTCAAAACAAAATAGCTATGCCTGCTACCGGCAGAGATGGTGTCATCAGGAACAGATACAATGAACATGCTCTTTGACACCAGCAAAAGTCAGGCGATGGATCGGAGAGGGGCCGAGTCTTTTGATTGCGTCCATATGGGCAGCACTGCCATAGCCCTTGTGTCCGGCGAAACCGTAACCGGGGTATTTTGCATCCATCTCTATCATTAACCGGTCGCGGGTGACCTTGGCGATAATTGATGCGGCTGCTATAGAGAGACTCAGAGAATCGCCTTTTTTAATGGTGTTCTGGGGGATCTTGCTGTCAATGGTAGTTATGCCGTCGATGAGCAGATAATCCGGTGGAGGGGAAAGGTTGCGGACTGCAGCCAGCATGGCGCTGCGGGTCGCCTGCAGAATGTTGATTCTATCGATGTCGGCAGGAGTGGCAATACCGACACCGACGGAAAGCGCTTGTGCCATTATTATATCAAAAAGTTTTTCCCGTTTGTCAGGGGTCAGTTTTTTGGAGTCGTCAACGCCGGTGATCGTGACCCCGACAGGCAGAATGACAGCCGCTGCCATTACCGGACCGGCCAATGGACCACGCCCGGCCTCATCAATGCCGGCTATATGGAAAAAACCGCTGTTGCGGGCGTTTTTTTCAAAAAACAGAGTGTCGAGTGGTGCTGATGAAAACAGCTCGCCTTGCTGGATCATATGATATGTCCTGATACAAGAAAGCCCCGCATGGCGGGGCTTTCTTGCAGGCTATTTGGCAACCGGTATATATTTTTTCTCGCGGATACGAGCCGCTTTTCCGCGCAGTTTGCGAAGATAATAGAGCTTGGCACGGCGAACATGGCCGCGAACCATTACTTCAATATTCTCAACATTCGGCGAATGAAGCGGAAAGGTTCTCTCAACGCCGATGCCGTTGGATATTTTACGAACCGTAAAGGTTTCGCGTACGCCTCCATTCTGGCGCGCAATACAAACACCTTGATACGCCTGAATACGCTGTTTGTCGCCCTCAACAATGCGTACATGTACTTTTACCGTATCCCCGACCTTGAAAGGGACGACATTTTTCTTCATTTGGTCAAATTCCAAAAAATCGATGGTGTTCATTAGTTACCTTCCTCCTGTATGATGCTCAGCTTGTGAGTTTATGTATCTTCTCTTTCAATCCCTCTGATTCGATCTAACATTATTGCTGCTGCAGAACGAACAGAAAGGTGGTTATAACTGCCGCTTCCGGTAATTGGTTTCAGTACGATATCAGCGGCGGTAAAACATTCATCAGTCAATCCCCAGCCAGTTCCCAAAAGAAGCAGAAATGGCTGATCTGAATTCTGCAGCAATGTCCCGAACGAGGCCAGCGTTATTGAACCGGATCGAGTTGCCGCTCCGGTTACCACCACTTTGACCGGTTTACTGAATCCGCTTTGAAAGTCATTGACAGCCGTGGCAATTGAAGGCGTTACTCGAACAATATCAAGAGCCTCTTTGCGATCCGGATTGTAGCCTGCTCCCCAGCCTTCCTGCCAATGGCCGCTGATCCGCTCGGCAAGCTTTCGCTGCACTTCGGAAGGGGTCACAATATAAAAGCGATCAAGCCCGAAGGTCTTCGCTGATCTGGCTATATCATGCTGGTCAAGATTGGTTAACGCAGAGGTTACTACCTCATGGTGCTTGTTATAAACCGGATGGTGAACAAGAGCTATCGCCAGGTTGTTACCGGTCACAGGCGGCCTCCTGCTCAATCTCAAGCAGCATTTTCCGGTCTTCCCTGGTCAGCGTCACCTGTGAGAGCAAATCGGGTCGCAGCCGTCTGGTTTTGCGCAGTGATTCTTTGCGCCGCCATTTCCGTATCACCTCATGATTTCCAGAAAGCAACGTCTCGGGAACAGCCAAACCATTAAATTCAGGTGGGCGGGTGTAATGAGGGTACTCAAGCAAGCCGTCGCCAAATGAGTCTGTTTCAGCAGATTCGCTGCTGCCGAGTGCTCCCGGAATAAGCCTGGTTACCGAATCAACAATAGCCATGGCAGCAATTTCGCCACCGGAGAGAACAAAATCTCCCAGCGAAATATCATCCTCAGCGTAGATTGAGCGGATCCTTTCGTCGATTCCCTCATAACGACCGCAAATGAGTATCAAACCGGGGCGCTGTGCGAGTTCCCGTGCGACACTATGGCTGAAGCGCCGTCCCTGAGGAGAAGTAAGAACAACCGTTGATGCAGGCTGGCAAGATTTTACCGATTCAATACATGCCGCAAGTGGTCCTGCCTTCATCACCATTCCCGCCCCGCCGCCATATGGGGCATCGTCAGCCGTCTGGTGCCTGTCGGTCGCCCAGTCCCGGATGTTGTGCAGCGAAATGTCAATGAGCTGTTTATCTTTGGCACGTTTGATAATGCTTTCATCAAAAGGGCCGGAAAACATCCCGGGGAACAGAGTCAGGATGTCAAACTTCATAGATCAAGCAAGCCGTCAAGCGGGGTGATGATCATCTTTTTGCCCGGAACGTCGACCAGAGAAATCACATCTGCAATGGCAGGGATCAGATACTCTTTCGATGCGCCGCGCACCACATAAATATCATTGCTGCCGGTTTCAAAAATATCGACGAGTGTGCCGAGTTCGGCGCCTTCATCAGTGACAACAGCGAGACCGATAAGATCACGCCAGTAATATTCGTCTTCATCAGGAACCGGTAACTGACTCAGCTTCAGGTAAAGTTCGCAACCGTTGAGTGGCAGAACCAGATTTATATCAGCAAAATCATCAAGGCCAACAATAAAGCCACCGGCATGAGCGGAAACCGACCGGATAACATGTTCACTCAGGGTGCCCTTTGAATCTTTGAGAAAAACCGTGCCGGCAGACTGTAAGCTCTCAATGTTTCCGGAATACGAGTAGACCTTTAAAAGTCCCTTGATTCCATGAGTTCCGACGATTTTACCGACGAGAACCAATTCATCTTGATCTATCATTTATTCCACAATCTTCAGGATTGCTTTCTTGCTGTCTTTGGTGGATATGGCGTTAAGAATGGTGCGGATCGCTTTGGCGGTCCGGCCCTCCTTACCGATAATTCTACCCATGTCATCCTTTGCGACGCTCAAACTTATGACCAGCGTTCCCTCTTCAGTCTCTTCGGTAGCAATTACGTGAGTCGGGTCATCAACCAGTGCTTTTGCAATGCTTTCAACGAGAGTCTTCATGGAAGTAACCTCTGCTGTTCATATAGAGTGACCGGCGGACCGGAAGGACTGGATACGTTATGCAGCTGTCGCGACTGCCTTGTCCAGAAGGCCGGCATTTTTTAAAAGCTGGCGAACGGTATCAGTCGGTTGGGCGCCTTTGCTCAGCCATGCAGCAGCTTTATCTGCTTTCAGCTTGACTACCGCCGGGTTTTTGGTCGGATCGTAGGTGCCGACATTTTCAATAAAGCTGCCGTCTCTACGGCTCCGTTCGTCGGCAACAACGATCTGATAGAAAGGTCTTTTTTTAGCGCCTGCACGGGCAAGCCTGATTTTTGTAGCCATTGGTGTTTCCTCCTGATGTAGTACTTCTTTTATTTTTTATATGAAACCATTAGGTCATGAATCTTTTATCGAAAAGGCATCATACCCTTGCCAAGTCCTCCAAGTCCCCCCATTCCTTTGAGGAGGCCTTTCGGGCCAAGTTTCTGCAGCATTTTCATCATTTTCTGAGCTTCAGTAAAACGTTTCAGAAGCAGATTAACTTCCTGCACGGAGGTTCCGCTTCCTTTGGAAATACGCAGTCGGCGACTGCCGTTTATTATGCCATGGTTAGCACGTTCACCGGGAGTCATTGAACGGATAATCGCTTCAATGCGCTTTATTTCATTCTCACTCGGCTGGGCGCCCTTCATCTGCTTCATCATTTTACCCATACCGGGGATCATACCCATAATTGATTCGACAGAACCCAGTTTTTTGATCTGCTGCATCTGAGCGAGAAAATCCTCAAGATCAAACTGGTTCTTCTTCAGTTTCTGCTGAAGAAGCATGGTGTCCTTCTCATCAAATAACGACTGAGCCTTCTCAACCAGAGTAAGAACATCACCCATGCCGAGAATGCGGGAAACAAGGCGATCCGGATGGAATACATCCAGTGCGTCAAGCTTTTCGCCAAGACCGACAAACTTTATCGGTTTGCCGGTAACCGCCTTGATTGAAAGTGCGGCACCGCCTTTTGCGTCGCCGTCCAGCTTCGAAAGCACAACACCGCTTATCTCAAGGCGATCATTAAAGCCGCTTGCAATAGTAACGGCTTCCTGGCCGGTCATTGCGTCCGCTACAAAAAGGATCTCGCGTGGTTTTATCGACTCATTAAGTTCACTCAGCTCGTTCATCAGAAAATCATCGATCTGGTGACGACCTGCAGTATCAATAATGACGGTGTCAAAGCCGTTCAGTTCGGCGAACTTCATGGCACTGCGGCAGATATCAAGGGGCTTCTGATCGGAAGTGGAGGCAAAAACCTCCAGACCGAGTTGACGGCCGACCGTTTTCAGCTGCTCAATCGCAGCCGGGCGATATACGTCAGCCGGCACAAGCAGCGGCCGGCGTTTCTGCTTCTTGAGAAAGTTACCGAGCTTGCCGCACGTAGTCGTTTTACCGGCGCCCTGTAATCCGACCATCATAATGGCGACCGGCGGTTTCGCCGCAAGGTCGAGCGAGTTATCCTCACCCCCACCCATGATGGCGACCAGTTCGTCATGGACGATTCTGATAACCTGCTGGCCGGGTGATAAGCTGTTCAGTACTTCCGTGCCAACGGCCTTGATGCGGACATTTTCGACAAAATCTTTAACTACCTTGAAATTGACATCAGCTTCAAGGAGAGCCAGCCGAACCTCGCGTAACGCCTCCTTGATATTATCCTCAGTCATTACTCCCTGACCGCGGAGCTTTTTAAAGACTGATTCAAGTTTGTCGGAGAGGCTATCAAACATCGTAGGTTATTTTGTCCCGGCGCAGAGTTATTCCAAAAGGGGGTCACTATAAAGGTAGAACAGCGGTGATGTCAAGAACTATTTGTTTTTAAAGCTCTATTGCACGGGGTGAAAAGGGGGGCGTTTGCTGATGGATACGTGCACAATGTGAGTTCAGATAATTGCTTCTTCAATGTCAACAGATGCCCAGATTTGTTCATAATGAGTATCAGTCTCTTTACGATAAATTGAGGCTGGTAACAGTTTCTCCACTGCAAGAGACTGAAATACACTATCCGAAATGTCGCTGTCGTAGCGAATTGCAAGACCACAATCCGTTGACAATGCCCGCGGGGCAGGTATGAGCAGAATAGCCAGTCGGCACTTTTTGAGAATACTTTCTGCTTTCATAACCCGATGAGCGGAGTTAAAAACCGCAAGGAGCTGTCCATTTTGAACCATAAAAAAATCTCCTGATAATATGAGTACCTATTTACAACCATAATGCCGCAACAGTGCAAAGCTGATTGACAAAAATCGCACTAGTTTCTACTATGCCCGAAAGGAGCAGTTTATGGGTGGTGCAATATTATTAATCGTCGGGCTTGTTATTCTTGCTCTTGTGATAAGTGTTCCCTGTGGTTACATCCGCCAGAATTATGCAAAATACTCATTTATGTGGTTTCTCCTTATCCATCTTCCGATACCTTTTATCGTGCTGTTGCGTATCGAAGCGGGCCTCGATTGGCGTTATATCCCGTTTACGCTGGGTGGTTCTTTTGCCGGACAGATACTTGGCGGTGCATTAAGCCGTCGGAGAAAACAGAATGTCAAAGCGGCCTAGGATGGCCTTCCCTCGTCCCTTGTCGGGGGTTATGCAGGACGGTCTCACCGGATCACAATTATCTGAGCGGTTACGGGAGTCGGAGATATGGCGTATCTGGCCGGAGGTTGTCGGAGCAGCGCTTGCCTGTCGGGCGCAACCTTTACGGATAATCAACGGTACGTTGACCGTTGCGGTATCGAGTGCACCATGGATGCAGGAACTTCGCTTCATGACCGCCCTGATGAGAGAAAAGCTCAATCTCAGACTTGGAGCGGAGGTAGTTCAGGAGATCGTGCTCAAGGCGGGCAGGGTCGTTCCTCCCGTAACAGAAAAACGGGAAGAACCCTCTTTGCCACGCCCTCTTTCCCCCAGTCAATTAGCCGCAATTGCAGCACAATCAGCCTCTATTCCAGATCTGGAAACCAGGCAGGCGTTTATCGAGTTGATGCAGGCAAGCTTTGAACAACAGAACTGATCAGGCTCTCGTCAACTGCCGGTATTTGATCCGGTGCGGGATGTCTGCTGCAGACCCGAGGCGTTTTTTACGATCCTCTTCATACTCCGAATAGTTACCTTCAAACCAGACCACTTTTGAATCACCCTCAAATGCCAGCATATGTGTGGCTATCCGGTCCAGAAACCACCGATCGTGACTGATGACCACAGCGCAACCGGCAAAGTTCTCAAGTGCCTCCTCCAGTGCCCTCATGGTGTTGACATCAAGATCGTTGGTCGGTTCATCCAGCAGGATCACGTTGGCACCACTTTTCAACATACGGGCGAGATGTACCCTGTTGCGCTCTCCTCCGGAAAGAGTTCCGACTTTTTTCTGCTGGTCGCTGCCGGAAAAATTGAAGCGGGAAACATATGCCCTGGAGTTAACAAGCACCTTGCCAAGCTGGATGGCCTCCTGGCCTTCAGAAATCTCTTCCCAGATGGTCTTATCCGGATTGAGTACATCGCGGCTCTGGTCTACATAAGCCAGTTGCACAGTGTCACCAATTCTGAAGGTTCCGGAGTCTGCCTGCTCCTGACCGGTTATCATACGGAACAGAGTGGTCTTGCCGGCTCCGTTCGGGCCGATAATACCGACGATCCCGCCGCGAGGAAGTCTGAAGGTCATTCCATCAACAAGGAGGCGGTCACCGTATCCTTTGGCAACATTATCCGCCTCTATTACGATGTCACCCAGGCGTGGCCCGGGCGGAAGATAAATTTCAAGTTCGCGTGACTGTTTTTCATTCTCCTGAGCAACCATATCTTCATACGCTGTGATGCGTGCCTGTGACTTGGCATGTCGCCCTTTGGGTGACATTCTGATCCATTCAAGCTCGCGTTTCAGTGTCTTCTGGCGATCAGTCTCCTGCTTTTCTTCAGTTGCAAGGCGATTCTGTTTCTGCTCCAGCCAAGAAGAGTAGTTTCCTTTCCACGGGATACCTTCACCGCGGTCGAGTTCCAAAATCCAGCCGGCAACGTTATCAAGGAAATAACGATCATGGGTGACAGCGATAACCGTTCCGGGATAGCTGTGCAGATGATGCTCCAGCCACGCGACCGATTCCGCATCTAAATGATTGGTCGGTTCGTCGAGAAGGAGAATATCAGGTTTTTTAAGCAGGAGACGGCAGAGTGCCACCCGGCGTTTTTCCCCGCCGGACAGAAATTTTGTCACCATTTCTCCGTCGGGGCAGCGGAGTGCGTCCATTGCCATTTCCAGGCGGGCATCCAAATCCCAGGCATCAAGGTGATCGAGCTTTTCCTGAAGGGCCGCCTGCCGATCACACAATTTTTCAAAATCGGCGTCCGGTTCGGAAAACTTGTCAGTGATGGCATTGAATTCTGACAGCAGATCAACAGTTTCCTGTACTCCTTCCTCGACTATCTGGCGTACCGTTTTCGATTCGTCAAGCCGGGGTTCCTGCTCCAGATATCCGACCGTATACCCTTGAGAGAGAACCGCCTGTCCGTTGAAATCTTTGTCTACACCGGCCATAATTCGTAACAGGGAAGATTTTCCAGAGCCATTCAAACCGAGTACGCCAATCTTGGCGCCATAAAAATAAGAGAGCGAAATATCTTTTATGACCGGTTTTTTGTCGTAAAATTTACTGACGCGCATCATTGAATAAATTATTCTGTTTGGCTCTATCGCCATAAATTCCTCCGTGATTTTAAAAGATTGAGCATATCTTTTACACGTCGCTTACATTAAAAGTCAAATCCTTTGGCTCATAATCGCTCAAAGGAGAAAAATAGACAAAATAAGCAATAACTTGACAAAATTAACGGGTGTGGTATCGTCCCCGAATCAAATTTTCAGGAGGGCAGTATACAATGAGTATTGATATTCAAGAAGCGATTAAGCGCTCTATCCAGACCGAAAAGAATGCCATGAATTTCTATCAGCTTGGTGCGCAACAGATGAAAGATGGCAATGCGCGCCGAACTTTTGAAACTCTTGCCAGAGAAGAGCGCGAACATGCTGCTCAGTTTTATAAGATTTATACAGGGACTGACATTCCTTCGTTAGATGAATTTATGGATGCCCTTGCTGACAACGAGTCAAGCTGGATTATCACTATCACCCGTTCAATCTCAGAGGACTTCACCGAAAAGAAGGCGCTGGAACTGGCTATGGAGAAAGAAAAAAACCTTGAGGAAGCTTTGCGAGCAACTGCCGCAAAGATTAGTGACCCCGCAATCAGGGCAGTGTATGAAAAAAATGCCAGTGAAACCCAGCATCACTATGAAATGATTGAGTCTGAATATGCCCATTTGATGGGAATGGTTCATGAGTCTGATATGGATACGTTTGTTCGCGAATAGATCATAATGACATCAAAGCCGCCACACATATCCGTTCTGGTGCTCGGAATCGGCAATCTTGTAATGGGTGACGACGGTGTTGGTGTTATGGTCGCCCAGATACTTCAACAAAGGTACCGGTTTCCTGGCAATGTCGAGATTATGGACGGCGGCACTCTGGGGCTGGATTTACTTCCTAAGCTGGAAAATATTTCTCACCTTATTCTCATTGATGCCGTTGAGACCGGGGAAAAAGCCGGCACCTGCATGCGGTTGTACGGTCAGGAGCTGCCTATCGCTCTGGAAACAAAGCTTTCGCCTCACCAGATGGGACTTAAGGATCTTCTGGCAGTGTCAGAATTAATGGGCCATTCGCCACAAGAGATGGTTTTGATTGGCGTGCAGCCCGGTTCAATCGAGATGGAAATCGGCCTGACACCGGAAGTTGAGGCCCAAGTCGATACCCTTGTTACGAATGTTCTGACAGAACTAAAAAACTGGGGAGTGTCGGCGTTACCGGTAGCGTGAATCAAATGTGGATTAAATTAAAAGAGAGCCCACAGAATTAAAACCTGTGGGCTCTCTTTTTTGCTTTTACAGATGCCGTATTATGCAGCGGCGACAGTTATCTTCAGTGTCGCGGTAACTTCCGGATGAATCTTCAGGGAAACAGAATACTCACCGGTGTGCTTGATAGCATCGGCAAGAAGGATGCTTTTACGATCGATATCAAAGCCATTAGACTTTAAGTAGGTTGCTATGTCCATGTTTGTTACTGCGCCGAACAGTTTGCCTTCCTCGCCTGCTTTGTGAGTAAGGACAATCGAGAGGGCTTCCAGTTTTGCCCCAAGGTTTTTTGCGGACTCAAGTGCCTTGTTCTTTTTGAAGGCCATCTGGCGTTTTGCGTGTTCAAGAGCTTTGGCATTGCCATCTGTGGCAACGCTCGCCAGTTTTTTGGGGAGCAGGTAGTTGCGGGCGTACCCGGGGGCTACCTTGACAATGTCACCAATGTGACCCAGCGTGTCGATGTTTTCATTCAGAATTACTTTCATGTGCTTCTTCTCCTTTCGAGCCTGTTAGTGTGGTTACAGGTTTTCCTGTGGTTTCGGGGTTCTGAAATCAACCCATAGATCAAAAATGCCGACTCCGGCAACGAATGCCAGCAGGTATGGCTGAATAACCAGCATTGTGTAAAATAATATCCGCAGCAGAGCCGGTACGGAGTATTTTTTAATCAGTGCCGAGACAACAGCCATTCCTTGAAAAAAATACAACATCACAATAATCAACAACAAATTGAGCGCCGGAGTTGTAATCAGCGACAGCGGCAACAAGAGAGTAAAGCCACACGCAATTAAAAGCCACACAAGCAGATCAGGATTTTTGAACGTCATAAAATCATCGATATGCAGTGTTACGCCTGAATTGGCAGTGGTTTTCTTTACCAGCATCAGATTGCAGCCGGCAATTACGACAAGCATTGCCGTGAGAAGCGCCGGGTAAAGGCGCTTCAGCAGATCAGCAGCAATTGCCATGGAACTCTTGATCAGTTCCAGCTCTTCTCCAGTCACGCCACTTTTTTCGTATAAAGCCACCGCCAGTTTCAAGCTGCCTGATATTTCGGTTGAAACCAGCTGCTGCAGATTGATGCCCGAAACAGCGCCATAAACAGTTATTCCGGTGGCATAAATCAGCAGGTTTGCCGCTGTCGTCCAAAAAAGCACCCGGCTGCCGCTGATGCCGCGCAGCAGCAGTTCAGGCATTAACAGACTTATCATGGCGCACATGCCAAGATACAGGACCCCGGCGAAAATTCCGAACAGAGCAGTGATAAGCGCCGTTGAGCCAAGTGTAACTATGAGTGATGACAGGCGGCCATGAATCAAGCGATTATACGTTGCCGGAAACGGAGCCAAAAGTCCGGAAAAAATTCCGAGAGGCGGCACGGCAAGGTAGGCTGCAAATAAAACAAACGAACCGACCACGCCCAGAATGGACGCCTTAAGACGAACATACAGGTGGTGGTCGGCAGGTGATGTAAAGTTCATGCAGTTTGTGTCAGCTGACTGCGTGATTTGCGGCTATCGGCAGAAGTGCGATATTGCGGGCCCGCTTAATTGCCTCAGTGATGTGCCGCTGATGGGCTGCACAGTTCCCGGAAATTCTGCGTGGAACGATTTTACCGCGCTCTGTAATGAAAAAACGGAGTGTACGGGGTTCTTTGTAATCAATAGTCAGGTTTTTTTCAGCGCAAAACCGGCATACTTTGCGGCGCTGAAACGGGCGCCTCTTGCGTGCTCCTCCAGGACCACCAGGGCCGCCGCCTGCCGGGCGCTGACCGGGACCGCCTGCCGGGCGCTGTCCGGAGCTCGCAGGACGTTGATATGATGATGTCGTTGCTGGTCTTTCGTCACTCATGAGTGTATCTCCTCCAGTAAATTATTCGGCGGCTTCTTCAGCGGCGGATGGTTCTTCGACGTCTTCTTCAACTGCTACTTCAGTGAGATCAACTTTTTTCTCCGGTGCGATGCGCTCCGGCAGGTCAGTGATGTTGACACTCTGATAGCGCAGCACTTTTTCGTCGAGCCTCAAGCGGCGCTCAAGTTCAGCAATCAAAGCGCTTTCACCATCAAAACGGAGATAGTAGTATCGACCCCTGGCAGACTTCTTGATAGGGTAGGCCAGTTTCCTGATACCCCAGTCATCCATCCTTAAGCACTCGCCCTTATACGACGAGATGACGTCCTGAGCCTTTGCGGTGACGGACTTGATCTCGTCTTCGCTCAGTTCAGGCTGGAGGATAAAAATTGTTTCATACTTCCTCATGTTGGTAATCCTCCTCACGGATTCAAGCCCCGGTCTTAGCCGGAGCAAGGAGATTTCGGCAAAGATGCCGTCTTTAAAAGAACAACCCTTTTACTCTGTTTCTGCGTAAAGTGCAACATAATCTTTATGAATGTTCTACAGCAAGCGACCGTCGTACTGCATCATCGTACGAAGTCAACGTGAGTGGAATAAGCTCGCGGATGGTATGTTCCCGGCAGATTACTTCATTTTTAAGCCCCTCAATCAGAGGCATTGAAACTGATGGCGCGACCGGCGTTATAAAACCGACCCAGTAGGATGACAGCCGGGGGGTCAGTACCGGTACCGGCAGGATATAGAGATTACGTCCCCTGATCCGGCCGAAACGCTCCATCATCTCCTTGTAGGTGATGACATCCGGTCCACCGATGTCAAACGTTCCGCCGCTTGTGCGCTCATCCTTCATACAGCCGACCAGATAGCTGATAACGTCTTCTACCGCAATCGGCTGACAGAGGGTCGTTACCCAGCGCGGGGTGATCATGACCGGCAACCGTTCGACCAGTGCCTTGACCATCTCGAACGAGGCGCCACCGGCACCGATGATGATGGCGGCGCGCAGAAAGGTGGTGGCAAATTTTCCAGAGCGCAGGATGTCCGCGACTTCCAGGCGGCTCTTCAAATGTTCGGAAAGGTCGTCTCCGGTTTCCCCGAGGCCACCCAGATAGATGACCCGCCGGACGGCGGCTTTTTCTGCGGCCCGGACAAAATTTTCGGCAGCATCACGGTCACGGCGTTCGAAACCGGCCCGTCCACCTGCCATGGCGTGTACCAGATAATAGGCGGTGTCAACGCCCGCCATTGCCGCCGTCAATGTCGAGGGTTCCAATAGATCGCCCTGCACGGTTTCGATGCCCTCTTCAACAACGGCAGCCGCCTTCCGGACCATGCAGCGCAGTTGCACGTCTTCAGCGAGGAGAGCACGGGTCAGCAGTCGCCCGATAAAGCCGTTTGCACCGGTTACAAGCACTATTTTTCGGCTCATTGCTGTACCTCCGTGATAAGAAACTGACGGCGGATTTCCTCCATGCGGCTGCGGTTTTTACCCAGGTCGGAATAGCCGAGGCGTGAAGCGGAGCGGAGCTGTATGACACCCCCTGTCCGGTCGAGCAGGAATTCGCCATCATCAACAAAAAGAGTTGTGCGCAGTTCCACACGCAGATAGTCAGGTTTCTCTTCAATAATAGTGGTGTCACCGCGTTGGCCAAACACCCGTTTCAAACGGGCAAAAGCATTGTCGGGATTGCCGCTGAAGGTCAGCGGTGCAATCCTGTGTTTTTCATCGTCAGCCTGGCTTGACACGCAGTTGGGAGAAGCGGGGCAGGGGGCAAGTACATTACCGGTCGCTCCCAGGTTATTCGGGCGTTCGCCGGCACAGCCAAACATTCCCAGTAGACCGATTGTCATGATCAGTATTTTCCTCATAATCGGATTATAGCTCCTTGCTCCACCAGAACAGCCGCACTGCCGCCCCGCCGAAACAGGCGAGCGACAGCCAATCTGCGGCGGGATGATGAACCCCCTTCAGGTAAAATGCAAGTGCAACCAGCAGGGCGATCCAGGCAAGCTGCTGCAGCCAGCGGTGCAGAGATCTTAAAAAATAACGGCGATCCTCTTCCGCCAGATGTACTGACAGATCACCCTGATAGGCGGTGTCAACGAGATGGCGGAATTTTACCATGGTCAACGGCAGTTGCTGCAGTTCATGACTGACCACTCCCCAGAGAGTGCCCTGTTCACCGAGGGCACGGGGCAGACTGCCTTTCAAAATGGGCAGGATATCCTTGATGCCGTTGAAATTTTCAATATAACTGGTGCCGAGCCCTTCAATGATGGAGCTTGCCCGCATGACGTAGATGATCTCCTGGGGGAGTTTGAAGGGATACTCTTTCAGGGCGCCCATGACGCCGAACGCCAGCTCCTGCATCGATGTGGCGCTGAGGTGGGAGCTGTCGAAGATACGGAAAATCTCTTCGGCAAGCTCGGCGAGTTCATTCTGGGGGACACTGTCGGTAACGATGCCGAGTGTGCGGCTCGCATGTACCAGGAGCTCAAAGTCCCTCTCGTAGGCGGCATTCACCATGTTAATCATGGCGAGCCGGGTTGTATTGGAGATCCGGCTGACCATGCCGAAATCGAGCAGCACCAACTCACCGTCGGGTGTCACCAAAAGATTGCCGGGGTGCGGGTCGGCATGAAAAAAGCCTTTCACCAGCATCTGCTCGGTGTAGAACAGCACCAGTTTTTCCATTAATCCGGCAAAGGCTATATTCAACCGCTGCAAGCCTTCCCGGTCATCAAAACGATACCCCTCCTCAAAGCTCATTACCAGGGCATCCTGCGAACTGACTTGAGGATACGGAGTCGGCATGCGTATCCCTGAAGATGGATACGCCTGGCGAAAGCGCTCCAGATTGGTCAGCTCGGCCGCCATGTCAACTTCCTTCAGGATGGTGCGCCGGAACGCTGATAATACCGCTTCGATGGAGTTGCGGGTGTATTCGGAAAAGAGAGGCCGAAGCAGTGCCAAAAACCAGCCAAGCAGGCGGATATCCTCCCGCACCACCAGTTCGATCCGGTTGCGGCGCAGCTTGACCGCCACCTGAGCGCCATTGTGCAAGCGGGCCCGGTGAACCTGTCCGATGGAGGCGCAGGCAAACGGCACCTGATCGAAGCAGCTGAAACAGTCACGCGCTCCGAATGCCCGTGCGTATACCTCCTGAAAATCGAGCTCCGTCATCGCCGGTAACTGGTCATGCAGTTGCCGCAGCGACTCGAGATAGCGCTCATCAAAGAAATCAGCCCGCGTGGCAAGCACCTGGGCCAGCTTGATGAAACTGGCTCCCAGCTGTTCAATAGCTGATACCAGATGTTCCGGAGCGAGCGGATACAAGCGCAGCCAACTGGGACGGCGACGGATCAGCAGGAAAATAGTCACAAGGACACGAAAGACAGTATATATCCTGGCTGGATGATACAGGCGGATGATCAGGGCAAAACTGCTCACCTGATCAGGACTGCCCCTGACGCAGCGCTGCCACTTCAGCCCGTAACGCCTCGACATCGGTGCGGGTGGCGAGACCCAACTCGTCAATAGCTTCTTTCAGCAACTCTTTAATTCTTCCCTTAACCTGCTCCCGCTCTTCGCTCCCTTTAGACACAGCCTGATCGAAGAACTCGCGGGCCTTGCGGTCGCTCTCCCCGCTGCAGCTCCGGGCCGCTTCCCCCGCCTGCTCGATCTTTTCCTTGGCCATCAAGGCGCTGCCAAGGCCGAAGTAAAACAGTTGCTCCAGTTTATCTTTCATGGTGTTGGTCTCCCTTGTTGCTGGTGCGGCGGTGGTTCAGTTCCGCCAGGATACATTCGTACGCTGCAATCGATGCGGAAAGCCCGGCATCGCCAATGGCGCCTCTTCCGGTCCAATCATTTCCCTGTCTGATGTACATGTTTTTTAAAATTCCGCGTATATACGGCTCCGCGCGTTCACGATCCTGCTGTACCATTTTGACCAGTGAGTTGTACACAGAATCAAACTCTTCGTCATAGCGATTATCGATAAATTCAGTCATGGACATACGGTTACTCCTGAAAATCAGATTCAGCGACTGTTTGGTGAGCAGATTTTTTTGTGGATAAAAAATTGATATACACATAGTCTTAAACGCTTTTTGTTTTTTGTCTAGGACAAAACTGCCCTCTGATGCAGGCATGGCGTAACAACTGTAAATAGTACACCTCTCAAATCATACAAAAAAGGAGCAGCACTATGAAATTTTCTGAACTGTTTACCAACCCGGGCCTTGGAATCATGTCTACCGCCGCCGCTGATGGCAGCGTCAACAGTGCCGTCTATTCCCGTCCCCACGTCATCGATGAAACAACCCTCGTCTGGGGTATGACCGACAGGCGTACGTATCGGAATATCTGCGAGAATCGTCACGCTTCTTTCCTCTTCAAAACGGGCAGTCCCGGTTTCAGCGGGGTTCGCCTGACGCTTGAGCTGATCAGAACCGAAGAGGAGGGCGAACTGCTGAACACGATAAAAGCAAATACCGATGTGGTGGTCGGCCCGCTTGCCGGTGCTGCCGTAACCCATGCAGCCTGGTTCACGGTAACAGAGATCAGGAATTTGATTTAAAAGAGAAGGAGTCGGGGTTTTTGCATTCGGGTCTGGCGGGACAGTAACGGCATTGTTATGGTATGCTGTCACTGCCGCAGGGATAGAATAGTGAACTTCACGATAAGATGTGACTTTTTATTGAAGGGAAACAGAGTGTAATGGGTAAACTGACAACGCCAACGGATGATATAAAGTGGCATACCTTGACCGATCATGATGTTCTTACGGAGCTGGGCTCCGCTGCGACCGGGCTTGAAGATGCCGAAGCAGCGGCACGGCTTCTGAATTACGGTACCAACACGCTTGCACGAGCTGCCGGCGACGGCCCCTGGCTGATCTTCTGGCGTCAGATACACACCCCCATCGGCTGGCTGCTGATCGCCGCCGGTTTCATGGCGGTTCTGCTCGGTAAGTATACCGACTCTACGGTTGTGTTTGGTGCGGTGCTGGTTAATGCCGTTATCGGTTTCCTCCAGGAGTACCGGGCCGGAAAAGCCATAGATGCGCTGTCAGCTCTGGTGCCCCGGGTAGCGATTGTCATGCGCACCGGCCTCTCGCGGGAAATCCGGGCGGAAGATCTTGTACCGGGGGATGTGGTTACCCTGCAGAGCGGTGATCAGACCCCGGCCGATCTGCGCTTCCTGCAGGTAAAAAATCTTCTGGTGGATGAGGCGGCGCTGACCGGGGAATCGCTGCCGGTTGCCAAACGCGGTGATCCGGTTCCTGCAGACGCCGCTCTTGGCGACCGTTTCTGCATGGCCTATAGCGGGACACTTGTCGTGCAGGGCACTGCTACCGCTGTCGTCGTCGCCACGGGAGCTGCCACCGAGTTGGGGAAAATCAATGCCTTGCTCGATCAGGCAACCCAGCTGGAAACCCCGCTGACCCGACAGCTGGAAAAAGTGACGCTATGGATTACCGTCGCCGTCATCGCCATGGTGGTCGTACTTGTTGCCTTTGGCATCCTGGTAAAAAACGCCCCGATTGCCGACGCGCTCATGGTAGCGGTTTCACTGGCTGCTGCAGCCATACCGGAGGGACTGCCGTCTGTCATCACCATCGCCCTGGCCATCGGCGTCCGCCGCATGGCATCTCGTCACGCAGTGGTACGCCATCTGCCCGCAGTTGAAACTCTCGGCTCCACTTCGGTTATCTGTTCTGACAAGACCGGCACCCTGACGCGCAACGAAATGACCGTGCAGGCCGCCTGGTGTGAAGGAAAGGAATTTCGTATTGCCGGTGTCGGCTATGCGCCTTTTGGCGAGATCGAACATGACGGACAGCGGCTGGCAGCCGTCCCGCCGGGGCTGCAGGAGTTGCTGACGGTCGCGCTCCTCTGCAATGATGCCGCACTGCGTCAGGATGGTGAACTCTGGGCCGTATCCGGTGATCCGACCGAGGCGGCCATGGTGGTTGCCGGCCGGAAAGCCGGCCTTGACGAGATTGAGCTGCGGGCCGGTCATGAGCGGCTCGACGCCATTCCTTTTGAATCGGACATCAAGTACATGGCCACTCTCAATCGTTTTGCAGGTGGCAGCAGAATCCTCCTGAAAGGCGCACCGGAGACTGTTCTTGACCGTTGTGAACTTGCCGATGAGATGCGGCGCCGGGCAATTGAGGCCATGGAAACCTATGGTCGTCAGGGAATGCGCGTCATTGCTTTCGCCTCGGGCGAGGCGGGTGGCAGCAGACAACTGTCGGCAGCGGATGTTGGATCAGGCCTGACCTTTGCCGGTCTGGTCGGCATGATTGATCCGCCGCGCAGCGAGGCGCTCGATGCTATCCGCATCTGCCACAGTGCCGGCATCACTGTCAAAATGATCACCGGGGATCACCCCACGACCGCCGAGGCAATCGGCCGCCAGCTCGGTCTGCTGTCAGCCGCACAGTCGCCGGTGACGGGGCGCCAGCTGGAGGGGCTTTCTGATGAGGAAGTGCAAAAAATTGTCTCCAGTACGAATGTCTTTGCCCGGGTCGCCCCGGAGCATAAGATCCGGCTCGTTGTTGCGCTGCAGAATCTCGGACATGTCGTCGCCATGACCGGTGACGGCGTTAACGATGCGCCGGCTCTCAAACAGGCCGATATCGGTGTCGCCATGGGCATCACCGGCACTGCTGTTTCCAAGGAGGCCGCCAAGGTGATCCTCGTTGACGACAATTTTGCCTCTATTGCGGCTGCGGTGGAGGAGGGGAGGCGGGTCTACGACAACCTGATCAAATCCCTGGCCTTCATTCTGCCGACCAACCTCGGCCTGGCTTTTACCTTGAGTGCTGCCATGTTCTTCTTCCCGACGGTGGAGATCGATGGCGTCCGGATTCTCCTGCTTGCCATGTCTCCCGGCCAGACTCTCTGGATCAATCTGATCGCCAGCGTCACCCTGTCGGTGCCGCTGGCCTTTGAAGTGCTGGAGCCGAATGCGATGGCTCGTCCACCCCGCTCTCCCGATGCTCCGGTCTTTTCCGGTTTCATCGTCATGCGTCTGATTGTCGTGGCCACACTGATGGCGGCAGCCGCCTGTGGCCTCTTTCTGATGGAATATTTCAGAATTGCCGGTTCGGGCCCGATCCCTGCCGGGATTCATGCCGTGGCTCTGGCAGAGGCACAGACCAGCTGCGTGACTGCGGTGACCTTCTCACAGATCTTTTACCTGCTCAACTGCCGCTCACTGCGCAATTCCTTTTTGTCACAGGGAATTTTCAGCAATCCGTCAATCTATATCGGCATCGCGGTTTTGCTGCTGCTGCAGGCCTGTTTTGTCTACGTACCCTTTCTGCAGGTATTGTTCGGTACCACCGCTCTTGATACAGAGGCATGGTTTCACGCCGCCCTCGCCGGAGCGCTTGTGTTGCCGGTCATTTCATGCGAAAAGTGGATCAGGGGCCGTTTTATATGAATGTAAACAGATAAGGAGGAAGACATGCCGGAAAATTTATTGATTCCATCGGTGGATTTGAGAATCGGCTCTTTAGAAGAGTATAACCGCCGCCAGAAGGAGAAAGCGGCGGCCCACCATCACAAGCCGAAGCCGCGGCCATGCATCACCATATCCCGTGAATTCGGCTGTGAAGGCTATCCGGTCGCCGAACGGTTACGGGAACTGATGATGCAGAAAACCGGGGATGAGTGGGTGCTGATCGACAAGGCGGTTCTCGAAGAGGTAGCGCGGCACCATAATATTTCCGAGGACATCCTGGAGACTCTGGGCGAAAACAACCAGATCCTCAACGAGGTTCTGGCCACCTTCTCAACACGCTGGAAGAGTGACCATGATTATTTCAAACTCCTCTGCCGTCACGTGGTGGCGCTCGCCGAACAGGGAAATGTCATCATCTCGGAACTGGGGGGGGCGATTATCACCCGCCATGTTGAACATTCCTATGATTTCAGGATTTATGGATCAGATGCTTTTAAAGCTGCCACGCTTGCCCGCCGCTTACAGATGGCGCCGGAGGATGCTGAAAAGGCGATGCACCGGCAGCAGAAGGCCCGCGATCATTTTACGCGGGAGTTCCTCAATCAGGATGACCATGATCCTGCGTTGTATGATCTGCTCTTCAATAATGACCGTTCGTCTCCACAGCAGATTGCTGTGACAATCGTCGCATATGTCGAAGCGGCTCTTCGCCTGGAAGCTCACCCGGTATCCGCACGATGAAAACCTGGCAATGTGAAGTCTGCGGATATATTCACAGCGGTGCAGAACCGCCGCTGTCATGTCCCATCTGCGGCGCCGGGCAGGACTGTTTCACTGCTCTTGAAATCAGTATGGCAGCGGCCGGGCCGGTTGCGACCGATGCCTGGCACTGCCCGGTCTGCAGCTACCTGCACCGTGCGCCGGAGCCTCCTTCGAACTGTCCGGTCTGCAGCGCCACCGGGAGCCTGTTCACGCCTTTTCACTGCGGCGCTGCATCGGTCGCATCGTCTGACGATATTCAGCGCATAGTCATACTCGGCGGCGGCATTGCCGGGTTGACTGCAGCTGCAGAGGCGCGCCGCCAGGCGCCGCACACGTCAATCACCCTGGTGTCGCGTGAGCAGTCACTCCCCTATTATCGGCTCAACCTGACCCGTTTCCTGGCCGGTGACATCTCTGAGAGTGAGCTGCAGATAGAGTCGGGACAATGGTTTGAAGAGCATGCAATTCAATACGTGCACGCTGAAGCAACGGCGCTTGACCGTGAACAAAAACAGGTTCGCCTTCGTGACGGTCGCCTGCTTGACTATGATCGTCTTGTGCTGACCAATGGCGCTCATCCGTTTATCCCGCCGTTTCCCGGCGCCACGCGTGACGGTGTGACGGTGCTGCGCACTCTCGAAGATGCCCGTGCCATCCTGCAGCGGCTGCGTCCCGGAATGCAGCTTGTATGCATCGGCGGCGGCCTGCTCGGGCTTGAAACAGCAGGGGCACTGGCCCGTCAGGGAGCAACCGTTACGGTTGTGGAGGGTTTTGCTTCACTGCTGCCGCGTCAGTTGCCGCCACGGGCAGGGAGTCTTCTGCGGCAGCGCCTGGAAGCTCAGGGGATGACAGTATTCTGCGGTGAGACCGTCAAAGAGCTGGTCGGTGATGAAAGTGTCCAGGGGGTGCTGCTGGAGAGTGGCCGGTTGCTGCCGGCCGATCTGGTGGTCGTTGCCGCGGGTGTCCGGCCGAACAGCTATCTGGCGCGGCAGGCGGGGCTGACAGTGCATCGCGGTATTGTTGTTGATGACCGCTTGATCAGCTCCGATCCGTCAATTCTGGCAGCAGGAGACGTGGCCGAACATCGGGGCATGCTCTACGGCATCTGGCCTGCCGGGTATGCTCAAGGAGCCGTGGCGGGGTGCAATGCCGGAGGCGGTACCGCTCTGTTCGGGGCTCTTGCCGCTTCGACCAGAATCAAGGTACTTGACGTCGACCTGTTCAGCTGCGGTCAGATTCACCCGGAAGATGCCAGCACGACAGTGTACGAATCAGAGCATGATGGTGTTTACCGTGCCATCTACTGCTGTGACGGTCAATTAACCGGTGCGGTGCTCTATGGAGATACCGCAGGCGCCGGTCGCTTGAAGGAAATAGTCGAAAGCGGACGTCAGATTTCAGAATTCCCGGAGCTTGCAGAGCTGTTTCCCCGCTTGGCAGCGTCGCGTGAAGAGAGGAAAAAAGTATGAGCACCACCATCATAATCGGTGTCAGCGCCTGCCTGCTCGGAGAACATGTCCGTTATGACGGCGGCCATAAGCATGATCGTTATATCACTGATACCCTGGGTGCATATTTCACCTTTGTGCCGGTCTGTCCCGAGGTCGGCTGCGGACTGCCGACTCCGCGCGAGGCGATGCGGCTTGAGGGTGATCCCGCCGCCCCCCGCCTGATGACACGGCAGAGTCGGTTTGATAAAACGGAGCAGATGCTGGCCTACTGCGCCGCAAAGATCGGCGAACTTGAGAGTGAGGATCTGTGCGGCTTCATCTTCAAAAAAGACTCCCCCAGTTCCGGCCTGTTCCGGGTCAAAGTGTACAACAATGGTCAGGCGCAGAAGGTCGGGAGCGGACTGTTTGCCGCAGCTATGGCGCGTCACTTTCCACTGCTGCCGATGGAGGAGGAGGGTCGTCTGAACGACGCCCCCATACGGGAGAACTTCATCGAGCGGATCTTCAGTTATCGCCGCTGGAAGGATTTTCTGGCGGGAACTCCGACCGTTGGTCGGCTGGTCGAATTTCACACGGCGCAGAAACTGCTGATGATGGCGCACAGTCCACAGATCTACCGCGAAATGGGGGTCCTCGTGGCGCACGGTGCTGAAGTGGCATTGGCTGAGCTGCTGCAGCGTTACGAAGAGCTGTTCATGAAAGGGCTGGCGCTCCATGCGACGGTGAAGAAGAACACCAACGTGCTGCAGCATATCATGGGCTATTTCAAACAGCAGCTTTCAGCGGACGAAAAGGCGGAACTGCTGGAGGTCATCGGCCAGTATCATGGCGGACTGCTGCCGCTCATTGTGCCGCTCACTCTGCTCAAACACCATATCAGCAAGTACGATCAACAGTACCTGAAAGGGCAGGTGTACCTCGCACCGCACCCGGCACAGCTGATGCTGCGTAATCATGTCTGAAGCAACAAAATTCCCCTGAAATCTCCTTGACAAAAAGCGGGTCGCTTATTACCTTGGCATTGTTAGCACTCTCAACAGGCGAGTGCTATTTTTCTGGGGCCTCGACATGAATATTGAACTTTCACCGCGCAGCAGACAGATACTGGAAGCAATCGTTGAGGATTATATTGCCACCGCAGAGCCGGTGGGGAGCAGTGCTGTTGCCCGTCGTCACGCCCTGACGCTGTCATCTGCCACGGTGCGCAATGTTATGGCCAATCTGGAAGAGCTGGGGCTGCTCACCTCTCCGCATACCTCGGCCGGTCGTATCCCGACGGAAAAAGCGTACCGTCTCTATGTCGACTCCCTGGTTGCGCTGCGCCAGGTCAGCCGTGAGGAAAAGCGCCAGATTATCAGCCACTGCCGTCAGGCCGGCGTCGGTTTGTCCGGTATATTGAAAGAAACCAGCCGGACGCTGTCACAGCTTTCGAACTATATGGGGATTGTCATCGCACCCAGCTTTACTGCCGATGTCTTTCGTCACATTGAATTTATCCGCATCGGGCAGCGAAAAATTCTGGCCATCCTGGTTTCCAGCAAAGGGGCGCTGCAAAACCGTCTGATTGAGACGGAGGATGACTACGCACCTGAAGATCTTGTCAGGATGGGCAATTACCTCAATGACAATATGCAGGGGATGACAATTTCTCAGGTTCGGGAGTCGATCCTCGCAGAGATGGCATCCGAGAAGGTGCAGTATGATCAGATGTTGTCCCGCGCTTTGAAGATCAGCGAACAAGCGGTACGGGATGAAGGGGATGAGATTTTTGTTGAAGGTCAGGCGCGCATCCTTGATCAACCGGAATTCAGCGATGCCGGACGGATGAAGGAAATTTACCAGGCTTTCGAGCAGAAGGGGCTCCTTGTGCAGCTGCTGTCGCGCTGCATGAAGGCTGATGGGGTGCAGATTTATATCGGAGCGGAAACTTCGCTCAGCCAGTCAGCCGGCATCAGTCTTATTACCTCCCGTTTTGTTACCAGCAGTAATACGGTCGGTATGCTCGGAGTGATCGGCCCGACCCGTATGGGCTACTCAAGCGTGATACCGATAGTCGATTATACCGCCCGGATGGTCAGCAAACTGCTCAACGAAGTATAAGCCGATACCAAATAATAACGCTATCACACATTAAAAAGGACTATTACATGGAACCAAAAGATATTGTAGACATATCGATACCTGATGCCGGGGTTGAAGAAGGCGCCACTCCTGAAACTGACGGGACGGAAAATGTGGCGACGATTGAAGAGCAACTGGCGGCAAAAGAAAAAGAGGCGCGCGAAAACTGGGATCGCTTTCTGCGCGAGCGGGCTGACCTCGAAAACTATCGTAAACGGGTCGGGCGTGAAAAGGAAGAGTTGCTCAATTACGGTAACAAATCACTCCTCGAGGAGATCCTGCCGATTATTGACAACCTGGAGCGTGCCCTTACCCATGCCTCAGAAGAGAGCCAGGGGGCGGTTGTCGAAGGTATCCGCATGACCCATGCCATGCTGCTGACGGCACTGAAAAAATTCGGAGTCACACCGGTTGAAGCGGTCGGAGCGCCGTTTGATTCAGCCTTTCATCAGGCGATGGCCCAGGTGCCGACTGATCAGCATGATCCGAATACGGTCGTTGAAGAGTATCAGAAGGGGTACATGCTGAAAGAGCGTTTGCTGCGCCCGGCGATGGTGACTGTTGCAACGCAGATAAAATAATTTTCTCCACACCTTGTTTTTTATAATAACGATGAATATCTTGCCAACAGAGTATATAAAAAGGAGGACGACACGTCATGAGTAAAGTAATTGGAATCGATCTTGGCACAACCAACTCTTGTGTATCTATTATGGAGGGTGGTGAGCCGATTGTTATAGCCAACTCTGAAGGGGGACGCACCACACCTTCGATGGTCGCCATTTCGGACAGCGGTGAACGGCTGGTGGGACAGCAGGCCAAGCGCCAGGCTGTGACCAATCCGGAAAACACCCTGTATGCGATCAAGCGCCTCATCGGGCGTAAGTTTGATTCGGAAGCGGTGCGGAAAGATATCGCCATCTCTCCGTTCAAGATTGTCAAGGCTGATAACGGCGATGCCTGGGTTGAAGTGCGCGACAAGCGCTATTCTGCTCCGGAGATATCGGCGATGATCCTGCAGAAAATGAAAAAAACCGCGGAGGACTATCTGGGTGCGGCTGTTACCGACGCTGTTATCACTGTACCGGCCTACTTTGACGACTCACAGCGTCAGGCGACCAAGGATGCCGGTAAGATCGCCGGTCTCAACGTGTTGCGTATCATTAACGAGCCGACCGCTGCTGCGCTTGCCTACGGTCTGGACAAGAAAAAAGACGAAAAAATCGCTGTATTTGACCTGGGTGGCGGTACCTTCGATGTATCCATTCTCGAACTTGGTGACGGCGTTTTTGAAGTTAAATCGACCAACGGCGATACCTTTCTCGGGGGCGAAGACTTTGACCAGCTCATTATCGACTGGATTGCCGATGAATTTAAAAAAGATCAGGGCATCGACCTTCGCGGCGACAAAATGGCGCTCCAGCGTCTGAAAGAGGCTGCCGAGAAAGCCAAGTGTGAACTCTCCAGTTCCGTTGAGACCGATATAAATCTGCCGTTTATTACTGCCGACGCCAGTGGGCCGAAGCATTTGACTCTTAAGCTTTCCCGTGCAAAACTGGAGGCCATTTGTGCCAGTCTGCTGTCAAAACTGGAAGGGCCCTGCCGTACCGCCATGAAAGATGCCGGCTTGACAGCCAGTCAGATCGATGAAGTTATTCTCGTCGGCGGCATGACCCGTATGCCGGCTGTTCAGAAATGCGTGGAAGACATCTTTGGTAAAGTGCCGAATAAAGGCGTTAACCCTGATGAAGTCGTTGCTATCGGCGCCGGTATTCAGGGCGGCGTACTGAGAGGCGACGTCAAGGACGTGCTGCTGCTGGATGTGACACCGCTGTCGCTCGGTATTGAGACGCTCGGCAGTGTCATGACCAAGCTTATCGAAAAAAATACCACTATCCCGTGCCGCAAGAGCCAGGTTTTCTCAACTGCAGCCGACAACCAGCCGGCGGTTTCAATTCACGTTCTGCAGGGCGAGCGTGAAATGGCGCGAGACAACAAGACGCTCGGCAACTTCGAACTTTCAGGTATTCCTTCGGCGCCGCGCGGTCTGCCGCAGATTGAAGTGACCTTCGACATCGATGCCAACGGTATTGTCCACGTTTCCGCCAAGGACCTCGGCACCGGTAAGGAACAGTCGATCAGCATCACCGCATCTTCCGGTCTTTCCAAGGATGAGATCGACAAGATGGTTCGTGATGCTGAGATGCATGCCGACGAAGACAAGAAAAAGCGTGAGGCGATCGAAGCGCGCAATCATGCCGACAGTATGGTCTACAGCACCGAAAAATCGCTGAAAGAGCATGGCGATAAGATAGATGCGGTAGAAAAAGGGAACATTGAGAATAAGCTGGCTGAATTGAAAAAACTGATGGAAGGTGAAGACGCTGAAGCCATCAAGAAAGGCACCGACGAACTTGCCCAGGCATCCCATAAACTGGCTGAAGCCATGTATGCCAAAAAAGAGGGCGCTGAAGGGGATGCTGCCGCGGGTGCAGACCATGCCGGCGCAGCCAAGCCGAAGGACGACAAGGTTGTTGATGCTGATTTTGAAGAAGTAAAGGAAGAGAAAAAATAGTTCCGGAGACGTTACCGGTTCAGCATCGTAGGGGCGGGTTTTTCTTCCGCCCCTACACGCTTTTCAAGATATAAAGGAACCTATTGTGGCAAACGGCGAAAAACGTGATTATTACGAGATCCTTGAAGTTCATCGCAACGCTTCCGAAACCGAGATTAAAAAAGCCTTCCGTAAGGTAGCGATTCAGCACCACCCTGACAAGAATCCGGGTGACAAGGCTGCTGAAGACCGCTTTAAAGAGGCTACCGAGGCGTATGAGGTGCTTTCAGACCCCCAGAAGCGCGCCCAGTATGATCAATATGGTCATGCCGGTGTTTCAGGCTCGGGGGGCTTTTCCTCGGGTGGATTTGGCGCCGGCACCCCGTTTGGTGACATTTTCGGCGATATCTTCGGTGATATCTTTGGTGGTGGCGGAGGTGGCGGACGTGGTCGCAGTCAGGGGCGGCGCGGCGATGATCTGCTCTATAACATGGAAATAAGCTTTGAAGAGGCTGCCTTTGGTGTTGAAAAGAAAATTGAAGTCCCTTTTGCCAAGCGCTGTGCCAGTTGTAGTGGTTCCGGAGCAAAACCGGGTACTGATCCGAGAGTTTGCCCGACGTGCCGTGGCGCCGGTCAGGTGAGATACCAGCAGGGTTTTTTCAGCGTCAGCAAAACCTGCGGCCAGTGCAACGGAGAAGGGAAAATTGTTGAAGATCCCTGTCCGGTATGCCGGGGCAAGGGGAGTACCAAAGACACGAAAACACTCTCTGTCAAGATCCCCGGCGGCGTTGAAACCGGATCCCGCCTTAAGGTTACCGGTGAAGGCGGTCTGGGTAAAGGCGGACCCAACGGTGACCTGTATGTCGCGATCAACGTTAAGGATCACCCGATCTTTCAGCGTGAGGACAACAACGTCATCTGTGAAATCCCGATCAGTTTCATACAGGCTTCGCTCGGCTGTGAACTTGAAGTCCCTACCCTGGATGGAAAAGTTGCCATGAAAATTCCTGACGGCACTCAGTCGGGAAAAATTTATCGGCTCAAAGGGAAGGGCATCCCTTCTCTCCAGGGGTATGGCCGTGGTGATCAACTGGTCGTCGTCAGGATTGAAACGCCAACAAACCTCAACAAAAAACAGAAAGAGCTGCTGGAGGAGTTTGCCAGAATCAGCGGTGAGGATGTCCATCCTCTTAAAAAAGGCTTCCTGGACAAGGTGATGGATTTCATCAGTTGATTGTGCGCGGGCATGCTCATAACGGTACCGTTTATTTGCTTGCCTAAGCAGGCAATCTATTTTAGTATTCAGGACTAAATCAGTTCGCTTTGAGAGGCAGTCCATGGAGAAACAGCATTTAATCGACAAGACAGCTGAAACTCTGCGCCCGTTTGAAACAAACAATATAATTGAGACACTGCAGCACCTGACCGTCAATCAGGTATTTGCCAATCCTGTTATCCTTATTTTAATTATTGTGATATTTTTTTATGGAGTGGTACGGCGCTCAAAGACAGTTCTACTCAGTCTGTTTTCACTCATTTGTATCGCGGTAATAATTCGTTTTGCCATGCCAACCCCTGGTGACACCCTTTCATTTCAATCATTGATGCCGTTTGTAGGAGGCGGTCTTCTGGTTGGCGGCGTGGTCATCTATTTTTCACTTATTAAAAGCGACTAGCGTTCAGACAGGATTTTAACCATGAAAATTGATAAGCGTGACTGGTTTTTTATTGCGGTGGTTGTGATAGTGCTGGGGATTTTTATTGCCATCTCCGGTAAAGAGAAAACAACACTGGTGCCCAATAATCCGATGCATAAGGTATCGTATGATGCTGCCTATAAAAATGCTCCCGGTCCTGACGCCTCACTTTTTAAGCGGGCTTTTTATAAGCCGGATAAAAAAGGTGCCGAGGTTTTTTGTGAACCGTGCCATAAAGAAAAAGGGGTGCCGTTTCCGCCGAATCATCCTGCCAAGAATCGCTGTCTGTTTTGTCATAAACTGCAAAAAACCTATTAAGACTCAGTGCTGTCCGGTTTGGTCTTTGCTGTTGCCTAAAAGTCCCCCCTCCACTTGCGGGAGGGGGTTAGGGGGTGGGGGAATTTGCCATATTTGATACTGGCGGCAACTTCACCCACCCCTCAATCCCCTCCCGTCTAGGGAGGGGAGGCATATTGCAAAGACCAAACCGGACACTACTGATTAAGACTCATTTTAAGCGGCTCCTTCCGGGTTTACGACAACAGGTGGTGCCAGTCCCGGTTCTTCCAGGCTGATCCGGCCGATTTTTCCTGCCCGCAGCTCCCGCAAAAAAGCTTCAGCAGCGCGATGTACATCAATCTCTCCGCCCGTCATCAGGCATCCGAGGCGTTTTCCGATAACCTCAAGCATGGCGGCTGGCGACTCAGGCAGCTCGGCTTGCTTGTATCGAGCCTTTAATAACTCCGGATACCTTCCCATCATATAGTCAAGCGCAAACAGTCCTACGCAGGTGTAATCAAGGGCGCTCGCTCCGATCGCTCCACTGGTTGCCAGTCGATACGCCACATTCTGGTCATCCATATTCGGCCAGAGTATGCCGGGGGTATCAGAGAGCACGATACCGTTTTTGAGGTCGATCTGTTGACCGCAGGTGGTAACGGCCGGTTTGTCCCCGACTTTAGCGATGCATTTCCCCGCCAGAGTGTTAATCAGCGTCGATTTACCGGTATTGGGAATGCCGAAGATCATGACCCGCAGCGGCCAGCCCGGTCTGCCACGATGCGGCACCGTTTTCTGGCAGATTTTCAGGAGCTGCTTTGCGTCGGCGTGGAGTCTGGCGGAAAGCGGCAGGGCGGTGACACCTGATTCCTGCTCAAAATAGCGAACCCAGGCTTTTGTGGCGGCTGGGTCGGCCAGATCATGCTTGTTCAGCACCTTGATGCAGGGCTTGTTGCGGCGCATCTCAACCAGTTGGCAATTAGAGCTTGAAGCGGGGAGGCGGGCGTCAACCACCTCGACAATCACATCAATCTTGCGGATCGCCTCAGCCATTTTTTCCTGCGCCTTGCCCATATGTCCCGGATACCATCGAATCGTCATCTGTTTTCCTTTTTAATACAGCTCATACTTCAGCAGTCGGCACTCAATCGCCCCGTTAAACAGGACATAGCGCCGGGAAGCCTTGAGGCCGATATATTTTGCCAGTTCCAGATTGCCGGTCAGGACGTAACCGGTCCAGCCGCGACACTGCTTTTTCATCACGTCGCCAATCTGGCAGTACAATTCCCGTAGATCATCCTCTTCGCCGAGGCGCTTGCCATAAGGCGGGTTGATAATGACGACTCCCTTGTCCCCCTCCGGCCTGAATTCCTGGAATGCCGCGTGAAAAAAATGAATCTGCCCTTCGAGGCCGGCTTTTGAGCAGTTCCTGCCGGCTAGCAGGAGAGCTTTATTGTCCAGATCATAACCGGTTACCAGGCCGACCGGTAACCGGCGGATGCCCGTTTCAGCCTCTGCACAGAGATCGGCCCACAACCCGCTGTCGAAGTCGAGCCAGCGTTGAAAGCCGAATTGACGTTGCAGCCCCGGCGCAATTCGAGCCGCCATAAGTGCGGCCTCAACCGGAATGGTGCCTGAACCGCACATCGGATCGGCCAGAGGGATGGTGCCATCCCAACCGGTCAGGGCGACCACTGTCGCCGCCAGTGTTTCCCGCAGTGGCGCTTCGTTACGCTCCAGCCGGTAGCCGCGACGATCAAGCGAATCACCGGAACTGTCGAGGCTGACCGTACAGCTGTTTTTATGGAGATGGACATTAATGCGCACATCAGGTGCAGTGGTATCAACATTCGGTCTGCTTCCGCATGATGCGCGAATGCGGTCAACGACGGCATCCTTGGTTTTGAGTGCCACAAAACCGGAGTGTGTCAGGGCTGAATCACGCAGCGAACAATCCACCGCGAGAGTCATATCGGGAGTAATAAGCTCGTGCCAGGGCAGTGCGAACACACCGGCATACAGCTCTGCCGGGTTTGAGCAGGGGAACAGCGCGAGCTGAACCAGAACACGGCTTGCCGTGCGAAGCCAGAGGTTTGCGCGGTAGAGTCCTGCCCGGTCGGTGGTAAAGGCAACCCCTCCCTTACCCGGTAGCGCATCGTGAATGCCGAGTGCTGCAAGTTCGGCGGCGGCGAGCTCCTCAGCGCCGCGTGGCACCGCTGCAAAGCAGTTGAGCGCACTTAAACGCTTTCCGGGCCGCAAAATATGGCTTGCTTTATCCATCACTGCCTCCTGTTTCTTGAGACCAGACAGATTCTAAAATTTTCCATGTCTCGCTTTCCGTTCCGCTGTTATCAATTATCACATTTCCATAGCGCTCTTTTTCGGCAAGAGGCATTTGGCTGGCAATTATTTTCAGCGCCTGATCGCGCGTAATGCTGTCACGCCGCATGAGGCGCTCCAGCTGAATCTCGGGCCGCAGCGTTACCACCCAGATGGTGTCGACACGGCTCTCTGCACCGGCTTCAATGAGGATCGGTGCCATATAAATCAGCCGGTCATGACCAGCGGCCGCCGCCGCAGAGATGCGTATTTCAGACAGTTTTCGTATTTCAGGATGGAGAATATTTTCGAGGAGTCGGCGCTTTTCCGGGTTTGAAAAAACCATTGAACCGAGGAGCTTCCGGTCAAGGGCTCCTTCCTGTGTCAGGACTACAGGCCCGAAACCAGCAACAATTCGATCTAACGCAGGGCTCGCCGGCACAACAACATCGCGGGCAAGCTGGTCAGCGTCTATTACCGGCACGCCCTTTTCGGCAAAGAAGCGGGCAACAGAGCTTTTTCCTGTGGCGATTCCGCCGGTTAACCCTATGATACGAATGTGTGGAGGCATTTGTTGAACACTTTTCATGCCGCATCATAGCAGAGCAAAGCGTAAAAAGACAGATTTATGACTTTAGTTGTAGGGGTAGCATGCTCTTTCCTGATTAGTTCTCATTCGTCGCTCCTGTCATTCCGGCAGGCATCTGGCCGGAATTCAACCTTAACGTTGCTGAAAACTGGATGCCGGATAGAACATTTCCGGCAAGACAGTCTATGAAGCGGAAGATTGGAACGAATCACAAATGTATTTGATTAAAATAAAAAATATGCTAGTTTACCCTCCTTTTTTACGGTAAATAATCCAGCGCCCAATGTCGTGCGCCTATTCTGGAGACACGCAATGAGTATTTCAGCGCACCCTTCCGAAATCCCCACACCTAAGCCCACTCATATCGTTGGCATTGGTGCCTCTGCAGGTGGTTTGAGCGCCCTGGAGCAATTCTTTGCCAATATGCCGGTTGACACCGGCATGGCATTTGTGGTCATCCAGCACCTCTCCCCCGACTTCAAAAGCCTCATGGACGATCTGCTGTCGCGGCATACAACCATGCCGATACACCGGGTCTCCAATGGCATAGAACTTCAGCCAAACAGCATTTACCTGATTCCCCCCAAAACACACATGACGGTACAGGAAGAAAAACTCTACCTGACTGAAAAAACTCTCAGCCGTCACATCGAACTTCCCATAGATATTTTCTTCAATTCACTGGCAGAGGATGCCGGTGAGCGGGCTGTAGGAGTTGTTCTGTCCGGGACCGGTTCCGATGGTTCACGGGGTGTAGTCTCCATAAACAAAAACGGGGGACTCGTGATTGTACAGTCACCCGAGTCGGCCCAATTCGACGGTATGCCGCGCAATGCCATTGCTACACGGATATGCGATTTTATCCTGGCGCCGGACCGGATACCCCGCATTCTGGTTGAGTATGCCATCAGCCCACTGGCGGTAAGAGCCAGAATGGATAATGAACTGGAAGTGTTCGAGGATGAAGGGGAGTACGCCGGAATTTTCGCTCTGCTGAGACGCGGCTACAACCTGGACTTCTCCAAATATAAGGGCAGCACGGTCGGCAGGCGTATCCGCAGACGCATGGAGTTTCGCCAGATTCCCGAGGTTTCCGATTATGCCACAATCGTAGCAGGCGACCAGGGCGAGCTTGATCTGCTCTACAAGGATCTGCTGATCGGCGTTACGGAATTTTTCCGTGACAAGCAGGCGTTTGATTTTCTTGAGCAGGAGGTAGTTCCGCAACTGTTCGCCAATCTGCAGCCCGGAGACGAGCTGCGCGTCTGGTCGGCTGCCTGTGCTACCGGAGAAGAAGCCTATTCTCTGGCAATCCTTCTGGCGGAAAAAGCCGAAGAGTGCGGCTTCATGCAAAAAATCACCGTATTTGCCACCGACGTGCATAAAACGTCCCTTGATTTTGCATCGCAGGGGCTCTATGACCGGTCACGTCTGACCAACGTGAGCCCGGAACGCATGGAAAGGTTTTTTAAAAAAGAGGGTGGCGACCTGTTCAGGGTGACATCGGACCTGCGGAAAATGATTATTTTTGCCCCTCATAATCTGCTCAATGATCCCCCCTTTACCCGGCTTGATCTGGTCTGCTGTCGTAATTTACTGATCTATTTTCACACTGAAGTGCAGGAAAAAGTCATCTCACTGTTTCACTTTTCCCTCAAAAAAGACAGCATCCTCTTTTTGGGAAGCAGCGAAGGACTTGGATCGTTTGTCAGCGAGTTCGAGGTGATTGCCAACCAGCATAAGCTGTTCCGCAAGATTCACGACCTCAAGCTGGCGCTCAATTTTGATGCCAACCGTTCCGAGCGGCGCCGCGAGCTGCCGATTACCGCCTTCCAGCCGGGTACCAGTCGCACCATCAGTATCGACCGCCAGGTGCTGTCGGATTATGACATCCTCCTGCGCCGGCATATGCCGCCGGGCGTCCTGGTTGACGAGAACCGCCAGATTGTTCACTATTTCGGCAACGTGGCCGAGTATCTCAAACTGCCGGAGGGGAGAACCGAAAATAACATTCTGGCACTCTGCTCGGACAACCTGCACATCGCCCTCAGTACGTCGCTGCAGAGGGCCGACTCAACCAGGCAGCACGTTATTACCCGTAACGTGCGCATTAAACGCGGTGACGGCCAATTCCTCATCGACCTGAATGTCTCGCCATTACCTGACGAGAAAAGCCACACAACCCACTACCATGTCTATTTTGAACGTGTGCGCCAGGCGGATCTGCTGCTCACGTCTGAAGCCTCCGATAATACTGAAACCACCAACTTCGATGTTGACAGCCATTTCCGCCAGCATCTGGCTGATCTGGAGATGGAGCTGCAATCGACCCGTGAAAGTCTCCAGACCACGGTCGAGGAGCTGCAGACCAGTAATGAGGAGCTGCAGGCGACCAACGAGGAACTGCACTCGGTCAACGAGGAGCTCTATTCCGTGAATTCGGAGTTTGAGCGGAAGAACATGGATCTGAGACAGCTCAATAATGACCACGAAAATCTGCTGGCAAGTACCGACATCGGCACGGTGTTTCTTGATCGCGAACTTCGTATCCGCAAATACAGCCCGGCCATTGCCGCCTTCTTCAAGCTCATGCCGCAGGACATCGGCCGCCCCATCGATCATATCGCCTATCATCTCTCCCGGCAGGATGAGATGCTGGCTGATATCAGCCGGGTGCTGGTCAGTGGTGTTGCCATCGAACAGGAAGAACAGACCCGAGATAACCGCTGGCTGCTGAAGCGTATTTTGCCGTTCCGGACTGAAAGCGGCCAGGTTGAAGGTGTTGTCATAACCTTTACTGACATCACATCAATCAAGGCTAACGAGTTGAAGGTGCTGCGACTCAATGAAGAGCTGGAGCAGAAGGTCGAGGAGCGCGTCGCCGAGCTGAAACAGGAGATACAGGAGCGAATTCACGCCGAGGAAGCACTGAAGGAACAGGAAATGTTTGTCCGTTCCACCATCGACGGATTGAGCGCCAATATCTGTGTCATTGATTCTCAGGGAAAAATTGTTATTACCAACCGTTCCTGGAATATCTTTGCCGCCGAGAACAGTGCTGCTGAAGGAACCTTTGGCGAAGGAATCTGCTATCTGGAATCCTGCACAGCGGTCACCGCAGAAGAACAGTCTGAAGTTGAAGAATTCCGCACGGGCATCAGAGCGGTGCTCGCCGGTGAGCGGAGCGAATTTGTCAAGGAGTATCCCTGCCATTCGCCTGATTGCGAACGCTGGTTTATCTGCAGAGCCAATACCTTCTCCGTTTCGGGAAAAACGTATGCGGTGATTTCTCATGAGAATATTACGGATCGGAAAAAAGTTGAAGTTGAGCAGATGCGCAATCAGGAGCGTCTGGAAAGCCTTGTCAGGGTTTCACAATATACCTCGAAGAACACCCAGGAGTTGCTTGATGCAGCCCTGGATGAAGCGATTACCTTAACCCGCAGCAAGATCGGGTATATCTATTACTACTCTGAAAAGGCCCGGGAGTTTACACTGAATACCTGGTCGAGAGATGTCATGAAAGAGTGCAGCGTCATGAACCCCCAGACCTGCTACGAACTGGATAAAACCGGGGCCTGGGGTGAGGTGGTGCGTCAGCGGGGACCAATTATCCTCAATGATTTTCAGAGTCATAATCCCCTGAAGAAAGGTTACCCCGAGGGGCACGCGCACTTGACCCGTTTCCTCTCCATTCCGGTTTTTGATAACGAGAAGATCGTCGCGGTCGTCGCGGTTGCCAACAAGGAAAACGACTATACCCAGACGGATGTTCTCCAGCTTACGCTGCTGATGGCCTCAGTCTGGCGCATGACGGAACGGCTGCGCATAGAGGAGTTTCAAACTGCCAAAGAAATTGCCGAGAATGCAAATCGAGCGAAGAGTGCATTTCTTGCCAACATGAGCCACGAGATTCGTACACCGATGAACGGCGTTGTGGGGATGGCCCAGCTTCTCGGTGATACCGCCTTGAATGACGAACAGCGCGAATATCTTGAAATAATCCTGTCATCTTCCAATAGTCTCCTCCATCTCATCAATGATATCCTTGACCTGTCCAAGATTGAAGCCGGAAAAATTGAACTGGAAACCACTGCCTTTGATCTCAGGAACAGTATTAACGATGTCATCAAAACCCAGTTGTCAATTATTCATGCAAAAGGACTCAAAATACGTACTGACATACCTGATGCCATGCCGGCATTCTTTAAAGGCGATCAACTGCGCCTGAAACAGATTCTGCTCAATATTATCGGTAATGCCATCAAATTTACCAGTGAAGGGAGTATTACGGTTTCCGTTGCTTCAGAAGCTCTCAAAGACGGGATGACACTCTTGACATTCTGCGTAACTGACACCGGTATCGGCATAGAGCAGGATGCCATTGAGCGGATCCTTGCGCCATTCACTCAGGCAGATGCCTCAACGACACGGAAATTCGGCGGTACCGGCCTCGGATTATCAATCAGCATGCGACTTGTCAAGCTGATGGGTGGAAAAATCCGGGTTGAGAGCAGCAAGGGGGTCGGGAGCTCTTTTTACATTGAGGTGCCCTTGTGCGAGAATGATGATGCTGAAGAGCAACGTATAGCGCCGTTACAGCATCGGGAAATCCGGCCGGGGCAAAAGCTTCACATTCTTATAGCTGAAGACAACGAGGAAAACCGAAAAACCGCAGCATTCATTATTTCAAAATACGGCCATACCATGGAAATTTGCGCAAACGGCACTGAGGTTGTCGAAAAATTCAGGAATAGCACCTTTGATGTCATCCTGATGGATATTGAAATGCCGGGTATGGATGGGATTGCAGCCGCCAGATGCATACGTGAAGCTGAACAAGAAGGAGAACGCTGTACTCCCGTCATTGCCCTGACAGCTCATGCGTTAAAGGATGATCAGAGTCGGTTGCTCAGCCTCGGTTTTGACGGATATGTAGCAAAACCTGTTAACATTCATCACCTTTTCAAAGAAATGAAGCGCTGTCTGCATAGCACCGCCGACATTGCCGGCCCTGCGGAAGAGGACGCTTCTCATGAGCCTCAGCCAGTTGACAGGGAAAAGCTTGCCGGCCTCCTGCAGGAGATGGAAAAGCTGTTGCAGCATAATGATATGAGCGTACTGGACAGAACTGGCGAGATAGCAAGCCTGATCCCTGAGAAGAACCTTTCAGAATTGCTGAGCCGGCAGATCAGGCTCCTTGACTTCACCGGGGCATTACAAAGCGTTGAAACGATTTACGAAACATACGAAATTCTCCGTTGAACGTTTCAGACTATTCATGTAACCGAGGATTTGCCGTGGAAAAGAAAACCATTCTGATTGTTGATGATTCACCCGAAAACCTGACGGTTCTCTATAAAATTTTGCGCGATGACTACAAAGTTGTTGGTGCCGGCAGCGGTACCGAAGCTCTCAGATTGGTGGCTGCGAGCAAACCGGATATGATCCTTCTCGATGTTATGATGCCGGATATGAACGGCTTCGAGGTGTGCAGCATCATCAAGGGGCAGGCTGCACTGAAAGAAATCCCGATAATCTTTATTACCGCGCTGTTAGAAGAGGCCGACGAGGCCCGGGGCTTTAAAGCCGGCGCCGTTGACTACATTACGAAACCGTTCAAGCCCTCCATCCTGAAACATCGTATAAGTACCCACCTTGAAGTGAAATTACAAAAGGATTTATTGCGGGAAAGCGATGAGCACCACCGTGCCATACTGCACACGGCAATGGACGGAATCTGGCTGACGGATATTCAGGGACGCTTTCTGGAGGTCAATGAAACGTATTGCCGCATGAGCGGCTATCGTTCAGCAGAGCTGTTGTCCATGGGTATTTCTGATGTAGAATCAAAAGAATCAGCGCATGAAACTGCACTGCACATTGCCCGGATAATAGAACAGGGTGAAGGGCGTTTTGAATCTGTCCATCATCGCAAGGACGGTACACCATTTGATGTCGAAGTCAGTGCCCAGTACCGACCGGTAAATGGTGGACAGTTTGTAGTTTTCATCCATGACGTAACCAGGCGTAAGCAGGATGAAAAAGAGCGGCAGTTACTCGAGCAGCAGTATCACCAGGCCCAGAAGCTGGAAAGTCTCGGGGTGCTGGCGGGGGGGATTGCCCATGATTTTAATAATATCCTGACGGTCATCATTAACACTTGTTATGTTGTGCAGACGCAACCGCAGAGGGCGGCAGATTTACTGCCCAAAATTGATGAAGCAGCGCAACGTGCCGCTGACCTCTGTCGCCAGATGCTTGACTACGCCGGTAAATCAATGATGAATATGCAGCTGAACAATATGGCAGAACTGGTGGATGGCGTCGTCAGGATGCTGAGAGCGACCATCAATGAGAATGTGGAGATAGTTTCCAATCTCTCCGAAGATTTACCTGCCATTGAGGGCGCTGCCAGTCAGCTGAACCATGTTGTCATGAACCTGATTACCAATGCTTCTGAGGCAATCGGTGATGCGTCCGGTACGATTCAAGTGTCGCTGGGGCGCTGTGAAATCAGCGCTGAGCAAGCCATTCAAGACCATCTCGGTAACGTGATACCAGTTGGATGGTACGCGTGTCTCGAAGTTGCTGACAATGGCTGCGGCATGGATGAAGACACCCGAAAGCGACTCTTTGAACCGTTCTTCTCAACGAAGTTCACGGGACGGGGCTTGGGTATGTCGGCAACGCTGGGAATTATTAAGGCACATCATGGTGCTCTGCAGTGTTCGAGCCAACCAGGCCTCGGTACATCCTTCAAGGTTTACCTGCCACTACCAAAAGAATGAAAACTACGCCGGGATTGATGGTTTCATGTCGCACCAGCTCAATGGCGGGGTAGCCGGACGGATGCGCAAGAGGTGCAGAAATGGATAAGATTTCACCACCCTCCCTTTTTGATCAGTTGCGTTCAGCAACCTGGCACCGCCATGAGAATCTGGAAAAGCTCCCCTTTGTCCTGGCTTTGATGGCAGGCACGCTCCCCCTGCAAAGCTACATCGCACAGTTGCGCGGATTGACTATCTGTTTCGCAAGCATCGAGAATGCTTTGCCGACACTGCCGGAAGCAATGGCAGAACGCCTGAGGCCTTTTATATCAAGGCGCTTTTTAATGCTTTGTGACGACCTCTCATTCTTTTCGCCGCGTATGATTCCCGACATCCTGCCGGCGATCAAATGCGCGCTTGATGCGGCAGTTCGGATACGTCAGGCTGATCCGGGAAAACTGCTCGGTTACCTGTATGTCCTGCAGGGAACCATACGCGGCAATCAGGCCCATCTGTCTGACATAATCAGGTGTTTCACACTGGATGACGAGGGGACCTTTTTCTATCAGGGCTATGGCTCCGGCACGGACACCGTTTGGCATGAGTTCCGGTCGCTCGCAAACGGCGCAGCTCCTGCCATGACCCCTCAGGCAATTCTCGGGGCGGAGGAAATGTACGACTTCATGGAGTGCTTTCATACGCTGCTCTACCCGTTAGCGGAGGCTGGCAGCGGTTTCACTGCAGCGGGGCTGAATCCCGAAGCGGGTGATCATCCGGTGCCGCAGGACCCGGAAATACTCGAGGCAGCCATCCGGGCCGGCAAAAGATGCCGGAATGAATTTTCCTATTATGAGAGGCGCTATGGGGAGAGGGGACGTCGCTTTACCGACAGTGATGTTGCCTGGCTTGCAGCGCTGGTTACCCTGGATGCGGATGTCATTCTTGAACAGGTTCTCTGGCTCGGCAGAGTGCTGTCGGTGCGCGGTATGCCTGTCATGTTGCTGGAGCGGCAGCTTGAATTGCTGTTCGAAGAGTTGGCTGCTCTTGACAGGCAGCCAACTCTTGATAGTCTCCAGAACGCACTCGAAAAGTTGAGACAGCAACGGCAGCGACTGGCAGAGCAGAATCGCATTACCGCCGTCAGTGATGCGCTGACGGAAAAGCTCCGTCATATTACATTTCCTGATTTGCCGGTTGTTCTGATTGCAGCGCATCTCGATATGCGGAGCGGTATTCCGGAATGCCGGGCATCGCTGTTTTTTTGGCTTGTTGATGCGGCAATTCTGAATAAAACCGAGATTGATGATGTTTGTGGCCTTCTTGCAGACCTTTGAGCGTGTGACCCGCCACTGTTGAGAATTGCTGGAACTCTAAAATTGGCGAAAGGATGTTGAACAGATTCCTTTACCGCGTCATGAGGTGCCGGTCGGGCTTGTTCAGCATGGATTGACACATAAATCTATAACTTAGTTGGATTACATAAATTATCTTCGCTTCTCGCCGCTCTGCCACAATTTTTACAAACATGCTGCGCATCTTTTACCAGCTTCTTAACTTTTTCAAGATCATCCTTCAACTGGCAAATATGTTTGTCATGTCCTTCTCTGCAATTTCCCATAGTTTATCACCTCTCTTTGGTATATTTGCCATAAACATAGCATTTTAGTATTAAATGAGCAAGATGAGTTGAGAGACTATTCGCTGCCGTGAATCCGGCAGCGGAATGTCCTTCAGGATTTCCCCGGCAATCCGTCATACTGACAGGCCTCAAAACAGAGCTTCCGGGTGGCCGCCCCCCACGGTTTGCGCTGCGCAATCAGTTCCAGTAACAACAGACCGTCGTTAACCAGGCGCCCCCCCATCACATGCACCCCGCAGGCAAAGAGAGGATCTGGAAAATAGCCGGCCGTCGGCCCCAGCACCGAAATATGCTCGGCTGTACGACAGTGCAGCAACACCTCTTCAATGGTTCCGTTCTGCACGGTTGTACCGGTACACAGCACCTTGTTGCAGCGATTCAGCGCCGTCACATCCAGGGTCACAGGAAGCGTCGGGTAACGCTCAATGAGTTGGGGATTTCTCTCAATGATGGTCAGTTCGGTATCGGTGTTGCGAAGATATTTGAGAAGGGGCGGAAAGAAACCGACCATCCCCACCCGGTCTCCAGCCCTGATCTGCATAAGTCCGAGAGAGTCGGTGGCGCTTCCGGGTGTGTTCCCGGTGAGTCGCATCACCTGCTGGCAAATGGCGTTTATCGCCGCCAGCCCCAGCATGGCGCCGATGGGATCGCTCTCACCGAAGGTCTCAACATAGCGCTCAGGGCGGGTGCCGATAAAATTATCCGGCATCAAGGCCCTGTAGTCAGCACCGCGGTTGTCGGGAATAAGTACGTAACTTATCCCCCCGGCGCCCCCCTCCAGGGTCATAGCCATAAATTCACACTCCTTGGGCTGCCCTCCGGGGAAAAAGGGGGGGAATACGATCCCGGCAATCTTCGGAACGGGGAAGCGGGCTGAAAGTTTCAGCGCCATATCCCGCAATTCGGTCATGATACTCATCGGTACTCCTCTCTGGCGGGCCACCACTCAATTTGACCCGTCTTGGCGTGTTCCCTCAGCGATTCGGCGAAAGCCTGTAACGATATGTCGTCCATATCAACATCCTCCAGCAGATGCCACCTCTGCAATCTCTTCGTCACCATATCCAGCTTCACAGAGTAGTTCTCAAAACAGAATGCCACTGGGCCACAATCCATGAAACTGACACTATTTTCAATTACAATCTGTGCATGCAGTTTCAAATAAATGAATTGAAAGCCGCTCAGGGCATAAACTGAGGCAAGATAACGTACGTTAACGCAGGATCTGAACCAATCGCTTACCAGCGGTACTGTGGCACGATTCACGTTAACAGCAGAGCAGCTGCCCGTACTCCCCAGGCCCGCTGACGTTTTGGCACTTCCTGTGAGAGAAGGTACCGGTACTTCCTCAATAACCTCATTGTTTTCTGAATATCCACCCCGTACCGGCACCATCGGTTTTCCACTTCGATTTTGGGTAAAGTCCTGCCCCCATACATTTTTTTCTCCGGTTTTAGCAATCATGCCTGCACAGCAGACGTGTTTAATGAGGAGTCTTTCCAATGGATTATATGCCTGTAATCTGGTATGGGTACGCCAGTTAATTTTACCCATTTCTACAAAAACTCAAATCAGATATCCAGATTGGAACCGCATGTTTGAACAAGCATTTAAGAATATAGACGACGTTCTCTGGAAAGAGGCCGGTTGCGGTAGTGAGTTGGATTATGCAGAGCAGACTTCATGGTTGCTGTTCCTGAAATACCTTGACGGGCTGGAGCAGGACAAGTCAATGGAGGCCGCACTGGAGGGGAAGCAGTACACCTATATCCTCGATGAACCGTACCGCTGGGAGAGTTGGGCGGCACCAAAGACAGTAGACGGTAAGCTCGACCACAACAAGGCACTGACCGGCGATGACCTGCGGGACTTTGTAGACCGCAAGCTGTTCCCCTACCTGCACGGCTTCAAACAGAAAGCCAGTGGCCCGAACACCATCGAATACAAAATCGGTGAGATATTCGGGGAGATCAAAAACAAGATACACAGCGGCTACAACCTGCGGGAGATCATCGACCATATTGATGAACTCCGATTCCGCTCCCAAAACGAGAAGCACGAACTCTCCCACCTCTATGAAGCCAAGATCAAGAACATGGGTAACGCTGGCAGAAACGGCGGCGAATATTACACCCCCCGTCCGTTGATCCGTGCCATTGTTCAAGTGGTGAAACCGGAGATCGGCAAGCGTATCTATGACGGTGCGGTTGGTTCGGCTGGCTTTTTGTGCGAGGCGTTCGACTACCTGAAAGCACAACCCAACCTGACCACCGACGACATGAAAATTCTGATGGAGCGTACCTTCTACGGCAAGGAGAAGAAGTCACTGGCGTATGTTATCGCCATTATGAACATGATACTTCACGGCATAGAGGCACCCAACATTATTCACACCAACACGCTTGCCGAGAACCTTGCAGACGTTCAGGAGAAAGACCGCTTTGACATCATTCTGGCAAATCCCCCCTTCGGTGGCAAGGAGCGGAAGGAGGTACAGCAGAATTTCCCGATCCGTACCGGCGAGACTGCTTTCCTGTTCCTTCAGCACTTTATCAAAATGCTCCGTGCCGGTGGTAGGGCTGGTGTGGTTATCAAGAACACCTTTCTCTCCAACACTGACAATGCCTCTGTGAGTCTGCGGAAATTGCTGCTGGAAAGCTGTAACCTGCATACCGTCCTTGATTGTCCCGGTGGTACGTTCCAAGGTGCGGGAGTCAAGACAGTAGTGCTGTTCTTCGAGAAGGGATCACCCACCCGTAAGGTCTGGTACTACTCACTTGATCCTGGCCGCAACATGGGCAAGACCAATCCGCTGAATGATGCTGACATGGTTGAGTTCATCGAACTGCAAAAGACCTTTGCCGACTCACCTAAGAGCTGGAGTGTGGATGTCACAGGTATCGACACAACCACCTATGATCTGTCAGTAAAGAACCCTGACGGCGGCGAGGTAATCACTCACCGTACTCCGCAGGAGATCATGGATGAGATAGCTGCACTGGATGCAGAGAGTGCGGATGTGTTACAAAAAATAAGGAGGCTTTTATAAGTCCTATAGGACCTATATGACCTATGAATAACCAAAATTCTTCCATAATCCTGCCTCACGGCAACTATCAAGAACTGCTTTCCTATCAGAAATCAGAGGTGATTTACGATCTGACGTTCCGGTTTTGCGAGAAGCATCTGAAGAGAGGTGACCGCACCATAGATCAGATGGTGCAGGCGGCCCGTTCCGGCAAGCAGAATATTGTTGAAGGGAGCAAGGCATCCGGCACCTCCAAGGAAATGGAGATCAAGCTGACTAACGTGGCGCGGGCCAGTTTGGAAGAGCTGCTGGAAGATTATCGGGATTATCTGAGGGTGCGGGATTTGAAGATTTGGGAGAAGGGCACCAAGGAAGCGCAGTATGTCAGAAAACTGGGTAATAAGTCCCATACGACGTATGAGACCTATAGGGAATTTGTTGATACAAGGTCTGCCGAGGTGGTTGCCAACATCGCAGTTTGCCTGATTCATCAGGCAAATTATCTGCTGGACCAGCAGATACGGCGGCTGGAGAAGGATTTTCTAAAAGAGGGCGGCCTGCGAGAGAGGATGACCAAAGCCCGGTTGCAGGCGCGAGATCAGCAACGCTTGGATGAGCGGAGGAAGAGATGATTGGAAGACTCGTAAAGTCAGGATGGGAAACAAAAGCACTTGGGTCTGTCTCCGCTATTAACTACGGCTATACAGAAAGCGCATCCAGTGAACCTATCGGCCCACGTTTTCTCCGAATTACTGATATTCAAAACGACCAAGTAAATTGGGAGAGCGTTCCTTACTGCAAAATCAACTCTCCTGATCTGCCAAAGTTTCGGCTAGTGACTGGTGATATTGTCTTTGCACGAACTGGTGCAACGACAGGTAAAAGCTACCTTGTTGCTAATCCGCCCGAAGCGGTGTTTGCGTCATATTTGATTCGTCTGCGGTTATTGGATAATAATTTATTACCCGAGTTTGTTTTTCTTTTTTTTCAGACGGCAGGATATTGGAAATCAATAAAAGATGGTGTTGCGGGAAGTGCGCAAGGTGGGTTTAATGCATCAAAACTGGCTGCATTAAAAATCACCATTCCCCCTATTTCAGAACAGCACCGTATCGTCACCATCCTCAACGAAGCGTTTGACGGCATCGCTACCGCCAAAGTCAACGCCGAAAAGAAACTTGCCGCACTGGACGCACTGAAAAAGTCACTCCTCGATCAAGCCTTCACGGGGGCGTTATGACCAACAAACCGGCGATACAAACTGCAAGCCAGTTTCTGGTGTACCGGACCGAAGACGGCAAACTGAAAATAGATGTGCGCTTTGAAGGGGAAACGGTCTGGCTTTCCCAGCAGCAGATGGCGGAGCTGTTGCAAACAACCAAGCAGAATATAGGCATGCATATCAGAAACGCTTTTTCCGAAGGAGAGTTGCGGGAGGATTCAGTTGTAAAGGAATCCTTTACAACTGCCGCCGACGGTAAAAACTACGCAACAAAATTTTACAACCTGGATGTGATAATCTCCGTGGGTTATCGGGTGAAATCGCTTCGTGGCACCCAGTTCCGCATCTGGGCCACTCAACAGTTGCGTGAATACATCGTAAAGGGCTTCGTTCTTGATGACGAACGCCTGAAAAACCCTGACCAGCCTTTCGACTATTTTGAGGAACTGACGCGCAGGATTCAGGACATCCGCACCTCTGAGCGGCGGTTCTATCAGAAAATTACCGATATCTATGCCACCAGCATTGACTATGACCCTACACAGGAAATCAGCATTGATTTCTTCAAAACGGTTCAGAACAAGGTACATTGGGCAATTACCGGACAGACCGCCGCAGAGATTGTCCATAACCGGGTTGATGCCACCAAACCGAACCTGGGACTGACCAACTGGCGCGGAGCGGTGATACGCAAACAGGATGTCGGCATTGCCAAAAACTACCTTTCCGAACCGGAATTGGCGGCGCTCAACAATCTTGTGGAACAATACCTCGTCTTTGCCGAAGGGCAGGCCATGCGGCGCGTCGCGATGTATATGGCGGATTGGGTCAAGAAGCTGGATGGTTTTCTAACGCTCAATGATCGTGATATTCTCACCCATACCGGGCGAATCTCTCATGAGATGGCGCAAGCAAAGGCTGAAATTGAATACAGTAAGTTCAAGACTTTGGCCATCGCAGATATCCGACAGGTTGACGAAGATTTTGAACGTGCCGTGCAGGCGTTGCCAAAGCTGTCAAAAGCAAAGGCTCCAAAGAAAGTAAAATAAGCCAGAACTGTTGTAACCGGTTGCCACCTAGATTCTAAAAAGTCCCCCCGCCCCTTGCGGGAGGGGGTTAGGGGGTGGGGGAAGTTGCCATGAAACAGCGTCATTCCCTGCAGAACTATGCGATCGAATTAAGAAACAATGCTACTGACGTTGAACGCCTGCTCTGGAGGCGATTAAAAAACAGTCAGCTTGAAGGTGTCAAGTTTCGCAGGCAGCAACCGATTGAAAGGTGCATCGCCGACTTTATCTCATTTGAAAAAAAGATTGCCATTGAGCTTGATGGTGGACAGCATTCAGAGAATATATGCTACGACACAGAGAGAGATGCCTGTCTCAAGGCAAATGGCTTTACCGTATTACGATTCTGGAACAACGAAGTAATTGAAAATATTGATGGGGTGCTTGAAGTTATCCGGGAACATTGCCTGAAAGTGAATCACCCCACCCCCCGGCCCCCTCCCGCAAGGGGCGGGGGAGGAAATGCCCAAACTTTAAACCGGTGACTAATTGTCACCAGTTGAAAATGCCAAAAGGTAACACCACCCATGAACGAAGCCGAAACCAGAGCCGAACATATTGACCCCGCCCTTAAAGCTGCTGGTTGGGGTGTGGTCGAGGGCAGTCGTATCTGTCGGGAGTATCCCATTACTCTTGGTCGTATCGAAGGTCACGGCAAACGTGGTAAGGCTCTAACGGCTGACTATGTGTTGGAGTACCGCAATACCAAGCTGGCGGTGATAGAAGCGAAGGCATGGGATAAACCGCTGACTGAAGGTGTCGGGCAGGCCAAGGATTATGCCGGTAAACTGGAAATACGTTTCACCTACTCCACCAACGGACAGGGTATCTATAGCATTGACATGGAAACCGCCGTTGAAGGGGAGTTGTTACAGTACCCCACACCGGATGAACTCTGGAACCTCACCTTTGCCACCCAGAACGCATGGCGTGACCGCTTCGCCACTGTACCGTTTGAAGATCGAGGTGGTTACTTCCAAGGGCGTTACTATCAGGACATAGCCATTGAACGAGTGTTGGAGGCTATTACCGACAATCAGCAGCGCATATTGCTAACGCTGGCAACCGGAACCGGCAAGACCTTCATCGCCTTCCAGATTGCTTGGAAACTGTTTCATAGCCGCTGGAACCTGACCGACTGGAAAAAAGAGGGTGAACCGACCCGCCGACCACGTATCCTGTTTCTGGCTGACCGTAACATTCTGGCAGATCAGGCATACAACGCTTTTTCCGCCTTTCCCGAAGATGCCCTGATTCGCATTGCACCTGACGAAATCAAGAAAAAAGGTAAAGTTCCCAAGAACGGCAGTATCTTCTTCACCATCTTCCAGACCTTTATGAGCGGGTATGGCGACACCCCGTATTTTGGCGACTATCCTTCTGACTTCTTTGACTTCATTGTAATTGACGAATGTCACCGTGGCGGCGCCAACGACGAGAGTAACTGGCGCAGTATCATGGATTACTTCGCCCCCGCTGTTCAACTCGGTCTGACTGCCACCCCCAAACGCAAAGACAACGTGGATACCTACGCCTATTTCGGGGAACCGGTCTATATCTACTCGCTGAAGGATGGTATCAATGACGGCTATCTCACGCCGTTCCGGGTGAAGCAGATTTCCACCACGCTGGATGAGTATATCTATGTACCTGATGACAAAATCGTGGAGGGTGAAATAGAAGCAGGCAAGGTCTATGAGGAATCTGACTTCAACAAGATTATCGAGATCAAGGAGCGGGAAAAGAAGCGGGTTGAGATATTTATGTCGCAGATCAACCAGAGTGAGAAGACTATTGTTTTCTGTGCAAATCAGCCTCATGCGCTGGCAGTACGTGACCTTATCAATCAGATTAAGACCAGCACCGACCCGAACTATTGCCAACGAGTAACGGCGCACGACGGCAAGCTGGGCGAACAGCACCTACGGGATTTTCAGGATAACGACAAGAATACCCCCATTATCCTTACTACATCTCAAAAACTCTCTACCGGCGTTGACGCTCGCAATATTCGCAACATTGTACTGATGCGCCCGATCAATTCCATGATTGAGTTCAAGCAGATCATCGGACGTGGCACACGGTTGTATGACGGCAAGGAGTACTTCACCATTTATGACTTTGTGAAGGCGCACCACAAATTCCTTGACCCGGAGTGGGACGGGCCACCGCAAGAGCCGGAAGACTGTCCTAAATGTGGTTGTCATCCCTGCCTGTGCGAAAAACCGGAGCAGAAGCCATGCAAGATATGTGGAGAGATGCCCTGTGTCTGTATGAAACCAGAACCGGAGCCGTGTCCTGTGTGTTGTCAGCGACCTTGTATCTGTAAGAAGAAAGCAAAGATAAAGCTGGCTGACGGCAAAGAGCGAACCATTCAGCACATGATTATGACGAGTTTCTGGCACCCTGACGGTACGCCGATGTCGGCGCAGCAGTTCATGGAGATGCTGTTCGGCAAGCTGCCCGAGTTTTTCAAGGATGAAGAGGAACTACGCAACCTATGGAGCCGACCGGATACCCGCAAGAAACTGCTGGAGGGGCTATCTGAAAAGGGATTCGGCAAGGATCAACTGTCAGAAATGCAGAAGATTATTGATGCAGAGAAAAGCGACCTGTTCGACGTGCTGGCGCATGTTGCCTATGCCGCACTGCCACTGAGCAGGGAAGAGCGCGCAGCAAAGGCCAGAGTCATCATTACGCAGCACTTCACCAGCAAGCTACAGGCCTTCCTTGGTTTTGTACTGGCACATTATGTGGAAATTGGCGTGGATGAACTTGATCAGGCCAAAGTTACACCACTTCTGAAGCTGAAGTATCATGACTCTATCCCAGATGCGATTGCCGACTTGGAGCATACTCCCAGCGAGATTGGCCAGGCGTTTGCGGGATTTCAGAAGTATCTGTATTAGGGACAGTTGGTGTAAGAGGCATCAGCAGCACGTTACAGCAAAAGTGCGGAAGGAATGGGGGAAGGAGGTCCCGCAAATTCAGAGCAACGAACAAAGGGCTTACAGATTGTCTCTGTAAACCCCTGTTTTTACTGGTGCCCGAAGCCGGAATCGAACCGGCACAGCTTTTCAGCCGAGGGATTTTAAGTCCCTTGTGTCTACCAGTTCCACCATTCGGGCAGAATTCCCGGCCGACTTGAAATCAGCAGTTGACACGTTCCTTAAGCTCTTTGCCCGTTTTAAAAAACGGGGTTTTCTTGAAAGGGATACGCACCACCTCGCCACTTTTCGGGTTTCTTGCTTCCCTGCCAAGGCGCTCGCGAATGGTAAAGCTGCCAAACCCGCGAATTTCCACTTTATCACCAGACGTAAGTGCTTCTTCAATTGAATCGAAAACCGTGTTTACGACAATTTCGGAAACTTTGATATTTAACATTCCGTGCGACAGAACAACTTTTTCGATGAGCTCACTTTTGGTCATACATAACCTCTGGGACGAAATAAAAATTAATTTGATCTATTGTTTAAGCCCTGTTTCAGCAAATCGCCAAACGTTGACGTTGATTCACCCTGTGAACCCAGGAACTGTTCAAAATCAGCTTTTTCCACCGCAACATGCATCGATTTTATCGACAGGGATATGCGACGTTCTTTGGAATCGCAGCTTAAGACAACTGCATCAAGAGTATCGCCGATTTTTGCAAATTCTTTTGCGGAGGCAATTTTTTCACGAGAGAGTTCAGACACATGAATCAAGCCTTCAATCCCCTCCTCGAGCTCTACGAAAACGCCAAAGTCAGTCAAAGAGGTTACTTTTCCGTTCACAACTGCGCCGGTACGATATTTATCCGGAGCCAGGCTCCATGGATCCGGCTCAAGTTGTTTGATACCGAGGGAAAGTCGCTCATTCTCAACATCAACCTTCAGGACGACAGCCTGCACGAGGTGCCCTTTTTCATAGACATCACCCGGATGTTTAATGCGCTTTGTCCATGACATATCTGAAACATGCACCAGGCCATCAATACCGTCTTCAATGCCGATAAACATCCCGAAATCGGTCATGTTCTTTATTAAACCTTCAATTCTGGTGCCAATAGGATACTTTTCGGCGATTGTTGCCCAGGGGTTTTCCGAGACCTGTTTCAGTCCCAAAGAAATTTTACGATTCCCCATATCAATGCCAAGAACAATGGTCTCAACTTCTTCACCAATAGTCAGAACATCTGCAGCACGTCGAATCCGCTTTGTCCATGACATTTCAGAAACGTGAATAAGGCCTTCAACTCCCTCTTCCAGTTCGACAAATGCACCATATTCCATCAAGCTGACGATCCTGCCGCGAACGCGCACACCAATCGGAAATTTGGCAGGCACATCAAGCCACGGATCAGCAAAAGTCTGTTTGACCCCGAGAGATATTTTCCCTTTGGCACGGTCAAATTTGAGAATTTTTGCGGTAATCTGTTGTCCCGGCTTGAGAACATCGGCCGGTTTGCCAACTCTGCCCCAGGAAAGGTCGGAAACGTGGAGTAAGCCGTCAACACCGCCTAAATCAACAAAAGCTCCATAGTCGGTAACATTTTTAATCGTGCCTTCAATGATTTGACCTTCTTCGAGTTTTTCAAGGGTTACGTCACGAATTGCGGCACGCTCTTCCTCAAGCACGGCGCGACGGGACAATACTATATTGTCACGGCGCTGATTAATTTTTATAACCTTGAAGCGCGCTTTCAAACCGTTATAGCTCTCTGAGTCAGATGAAGGGCGGATATCAACCTGTGATGAGGGCAGAAACGCCTGTACCCCACCAATATCAACAGTAAAACCACCGTTTACTTTACCGGTGACAGTGCCTTCAATGACGCCACCTTCCTGGCAGGCATCACCGATCTTATCCCACGCGGAAAGATAGTCTGCCTTCTTTTTTGAGAGTACGTAGCCTTTTTTTCCGTCCTGACGAGTCATCAGAACACGAATCTTGTCGCCAGCCTGCACGGTTAGTTGCCCATCCGCATTGCGAAACTCTCCAAGTGGAACGTGCCCTTCAGATTTCAGACCGATATCAACGAGGACCGTATCTACGTCCACGCGCACAACAGTTCCCTCTATGATTTTATCCCGTTCGGGACGATCTTTTAAACTTTCAGTGAAAAGCGCTTCAAATTCACTGCTTTGCTGATCGCCGTCGAGTTCCTCATTTTCTTCTCCGGCAGCGTCAAGCTTTTTGAAATTCACCATTACTCCATACCCCCTGAACATTTATCGTTCTTCCTTTTTTATTAAGCGTGGTAATGTATCAATAAGCACGCAATATTTCAATCGCTTTTATTCAATTGCCCAATTTTATTCAAAACTTCATCAATTATCCACTTTGGGGTCGAGGCACCAGCTGTCACCCCAACCTGATCAACGCCGGCGAACCAGGCAGGATCAATTTCAGAAGCTGTTTCAATATGGTAGGAATGCGGTTGAATTTCAGCACAGACTTCAAGCAGGCGACGGGTATTTGCGCTGTTGAAACCACCTATGACCAGCATGCATCCAACACGGCCCGCCAGCTCTTTTGCCTCTTCCTGGCGAACGGCAGTGGCATCACAAATAGTGTTGTACACCCGTATCTCACCGCCGCGCAGCAAACATCCTGACACCACATTCTTCAGATTTTCAAACGACTGAGTGGTCTGGGCCACCACTCCGATTTTCTTCATTTTGGGGAGTTTTTTGACATCATCGCTTGACGCAACAACATAGACCTTTTCACCCCCGTAGGAAACTATTCCCTGGACTTCCGGATGGTCGGCATCTCCGACAACGACCACACCATACCCTGCCTCTGAAAGGCTTTTCACATGTTCCTGAGCCTTTTTGACAAACGGGCAGGTCGCATCGATAATGTCAAGTTTCTTCTGCTGTGCCTCCTGAATCTCATGCTGTTCCACACCATGTGACCTGATTATTATAGTTCCCTGCTCAAGACCGTCAAGAGAGTTAAGGGCACGGATCCCCAGCTCTTCAAGTTTACCGACCACCTGTGGCGAATGGATAATCGGCCCGAGAGTGAAGGTTTTCCGATCTTTACCGGCAGCCTCAAAGGCGATCTGAGTTGCCCGTTTTACCCCGAAACAAAATCCTGCCTGCTTTGCAAGAATAACTTTCATGGTAAAGGGTCTGCATTGTCAATTTTTTGGCGACAGATCGCTTCCATGCTCTTCACAACCTCATCGATTGAAAGGCGGGAGGAATCGATCAAAAGCGCATCTTCAGCCTGCCTGAGCGGTGCGATCTCCCTTTCAGAGTCCTGCAGGTCACGTTTTTCGACATCAATAACCGTTTCAGCAAGAGATACCGCTTCACCTTTGCTGTTCATCTCTTCACAGCGCCTTCTGGCACGTTCTTCCACAGAAGCGCTGAGATAAAACTTTATTTCCGCATCCGGAAAGACAACGGTGCCGATATCACGCCCTTCAAGAACGACGCCGCCCCTGCTGCCCATCTGCTGCTGCGCTTTCAGCAGCGCTTTTCGTACCGGTTTGAGAGATGCTGTCTGAGAGGTCAGTAACGACATTTCCGGTGATCGTATCTGGTCGGTGACATCGCTGCCGTTGGCACGGACAATCTGCCTGCCTGAATCCAGTTCAAGTCTGATGTCGATATTTTGACAAAACGTCTCAACTGCTGCAGGGTCACCAAGATCAACTCCTGCATGCGCAAGCAGCAGTGCTGCCGCACGATACATGGCTCCGGTGTCGATCTGGATATACCCGAGCCGCTCCGCAAGGTGACGCGCGATAGTACTTTTTCCGGCGCCTGAAGGGCCGTCTATTGCGATGACTATACCGTCAGGTCGTAAAGGCATCGGCTATTTTGTCGCTACTTCAGCCAAAAGAGGGAAAAAAGTCGGAAAAGATGTTGCAACACAGCCGATATCCGAGACGGTTATTGCGCTTGCGGCAACCAGAGCGGCAACAGACATGGACATGGCGATGCGATGATCGCCGCAACTGTCAACAACTCCGCCGAGAAGCTGTTCAGAACCGGAAATATCCATGCCGTCTTCAGTTTCAGTGACGCAGATGCCGAGTTGTCTGAGATTTACGGCCATGGCAGTGATCCGGTCGGTCTCTTTCACCCGCAATTCCCTGGCATCGCGGATTGTCGTTACTCCTTCAGCACGGGCAGCTGCAACACAGATAGCCGGAAATTCATCAATAGCGCGGGGTACGACGCTGCCGGAAATTTCGATGCCTTTCAGGCGGGAGGAGCGCACAAGAATGTCCGCCACCGGTTCGCCGGACAGTTCACGGGGGTCAACAAGAGTAATATCTCCTCCCATGGCCTGGAGGATATCGATAACACCGGTGCGGGATGGGTTAACTCCGACGTTCCTGATCAGCAGTTCGGAGTGTGGGGCTATTAACGCCGCTACGATAAAAAAAGCGGCCGACGAGATATCCCCCGGCACGGAAACTTCCCGGCCGGTCAGCTCAACACCGCCGCGCACCGAGACACCGTTACTCAGGACGTCAAGCGATGCGCCGAAATAACGAAACATCCGCTCGGAATGATCCCGCGACAGACTTGGTTCTGTGACGATTGTTTCACCTTCAGCATAAAGACCGGCCAGCATGATCGATGATTTAATCTGGGCACTTGAAACCGGCGATTGGTAGTTTATCCCCTTAAGACCGCCGCCATGTATAGCTAATGGTGCCAACGTACCGCCGTTACGACCGGAGATACGTGCCCCCATGCGGGAAAGCGGTTCGACAACCCGCTTCATGGGGCGTTTGCGCAGGTATTGGTCACCGGTCACAACCGAGAAAAAAGACTGCCCGGAAAGGAGGCCGGTGATCAGCCTGATTGTTGTTCCGGAATTGCCGCAGTCGAGCACATCGCCCGGCTCTTTCAGGCCATGCAGACCCCGGCCGGTAATCTGTATGGTTGCGCCATCGTCGGCTATGTCAACTCCCATGGCACGAAATGCGTGCATGGTTGACATATTGTCTTCGCCGCGGAGAAAGCCGCGCACCGTGGTGACGCCGTGAGCAATTGCTCCAAGCATGATGGAGCGATGAGAAATGGACTTATCGCCCGGAACGGTAATCTCGCCTTTGACGGAAACCGCCGGTTGGATGGTAATGGAATTCACGGATACTCCGGTTTTGTTGTTTTATGAGATAATCCCGTCTCGAAACTGTTTTGCGATGGTAAAAAAATCGGTCAACCCCGCCTGATCACCATGGTCAATTCTTCTCCGCAATTCGGCAAGACTGCCAGAGAAACCGTCGATACTGGCAAGCAGCGCCTCACGATTCATCAGGGCAATATCGCGCCACATGGCGGGGTCGGAAGAAGCAATCCGGGTAAAGTCGCGAAAACCGCCCGCTGTGTAGGAGAGCACGTTTTCTCCCTCCACATCCGCCGTACCCACAGCGTGTACCAGTGCGTAGGCTGCCATATGCGGCAGGTGCGAGATCTCGGCAAAAATACGATCATGATGCCCCGGTTCCATGGCGCAGACAGCGGCACCGGCAAGCCGCCAGAGACGGTCTACCGTTTCCAGAGCGGCACGGTCGGTTTGATCTGTGGGGGTCAGAATACAGCGCTTGCCCCTGTAGAGCGAGGCAAATGAGGCCGCTGCCCCGGAATGCTCGGTACCGGCGATGGGGTGCCCGCCAACAAAGTGACAACCGGCCGGCATCAGCGCCTCGCATTCCCTGACAATAGCCGCCTTGACACTGCCGCCGTCTGTGACAATGCAGCCGGGAGCCAACGCCGGGGCTATTTCGGCAACGACAGCGGGAATGGCACAGACCGGCACGGAGATGAACACCATGTCGGCACCCTCCACCCCTTTGAGAGCATCCTGAGTAATCTCATCACAAATCCCCAACGCGAGAGCCTCTTCAAGATTTGCGAGAGACCTGCCGATGCCGACAACACTTCTCACCGCTCCCGCCTCGCGCAGAACACGGGCAAGAGAGCCACCGATCAACCCCACGCCGATTATTGCCAACCGGTTTATCATAAAAGTCATCCGCTCTTCCTCCTACATCGAACGCGGATACGATCCGAGGATTTTGAGAAACTGGCAGCACCCCTTCAGTTCATCCAGAGCTTCGGACACTTCGGGATCGGAAACGTGGCCGAACAGGTCAAGGAAGAAGATATATTCCCACGCCTTGCTTTTGTATGGCCGGGATTCAATTTTAGTGAGGTTGATCCCCCGCTTGGCAAACGGCTCCAACATTCGACACAGAATGCCTGGCTCATCTTTCACCGCAAAAAGCACCGAGGTCTTATCGCACCCGGAACGATCGCACCCCTTTCGGGAGATTACGAGAAAACGGGTAAAATTGTTGACCTGATCCTCAATCCTGCTTCTGACGACCTTGATGTCATAGAGAGAGGCGGCCAACTCGCTGGCTATAGCGGCAGCGGTGTAATCCTCGCTGACTATCTGCGCCGCTACGGCAGTTGAGGCAACATCAACCAGTGGAATGCCGGGCAGATTTTCATCAAGCCACTGGCGGCACTGGGCAATCGGCTGTGCATGGGAATAGACCTTCCTGATGTCTTCCAGGCGACCGGTGCGGGAGAGCAGGTCGTGATGCACTTCCAGGAGAATCTCTGCCGTTACTTGCAGCTTGCTTTCCACGAACATATCAAGAGTATGGGATATGACCCCTTCAGTCGAATTTTCAACCGGCACCACGCCATAGAGTGCTTTGCCCTTTTCCACCTCTTCAAAGACTGACGGTATCGATTTCATCGGGACAAACTCGGCCGAAAGACCAAACTGCTGCATCGTAGCCAGATGGCTGAAAGTCGCCTTGGGCCCCAAAAAAGCTACTTTCATCGGCGATTCGAGAGCCAGGCAGGCGGAAATGATTTCACGGTAAATACTTTTCAGGGCATCATTGGGAAACGGCCCCCTGTTTTGGCTCTGCAGTCGTTCAAAAATCTGTCGCTCTCGGCCCGGAACATGAAAATCCAGGTTACTGCCCGACTTGAGACGGCCAACATCAAGAACGACCTGGGATCGTTCATTGAGCAGTTCAAGTATGGCATCGTCAATACTGTCAATACGAGTGCGCAGGTCTTGAATGCTTTCGGTATTTTTCTGCACAGGGGACCACCTGGGGAATGGCGTTATTAGTAACAAAAGGGGGGTCAATGTAAAACAAGGGGCGATAAAAAGCAACAGTATTTCGGGAGTCTGCCACAGAAATCAGGCCGCAGGGACCTCAGAGATTTATTTCATGAATATTGAACCGGATGATCCAGGCATCAAATATCGCTACCTTTTCTTCACCAAACGGGAGCAGGTTTTTGCGTACCTTCTCGACCGTTTTACGTTCAGACAATCTTCCCGGTTTTTTTGAATAAAACAGATCGGCACAACAGATGATCTGCTCGGAGATTGATTCCGGACACATATCTCTCCGGGGCAATGGTAAACCCTGGCGGACAATGTCTTCAACAGTCAAGCCGACTCCGGTATGACGTTCACAGACCAGTGCATGAAGAGGGAGCCCTTCCCGATCCAGAATTTCGCGTCCGTGGACTCCGTGAGTAATGTACTGATGCGAGCCATACAGGCCGAGGTCGGGTGCATATACCCGGCAGACGCCAATATCATGAAGCAGTGCCGCTTCTTCGATAAAAAGGAGCGTTTCTTCAGGCAGCGCCATATGATGCGCAATTGCCAGTGCCAGATCAGCGACATGACGACTGTGTTCACGTACGATATCGAGCGGTTTATCCTCGAGATATCGCGATAACAGATCAGTTGCCCACATTACAGTACCTTCTCCTGTCATTATTTTGAAACAGCGACACATATAATCGGTTTGTTGTGTCAATTATCCGATTCATTTTTGCAACTGATTAATATTATGTATTTTTTTTATTGGCACAGTTAGTGCTGAAAGAAGAAACCCGTTACTCGATAATGAGCGTATCCACTAAATACCGGGCGGAAAAGGAGTTAATCGATATGTATGCTAAATTTCCCTTCTATTCTGTTGCTCAAATGTATGCTCTCTCCCTCAATGTGCCGGTTTCAATCGTGCTCGGAGAAGACCTCCTCTATTGGGTTGTCGATCAGAGTAATGAACTGCAGTTTATAGGGAAGGGGTGTTCATCGTTGTCACACGCCACCTGAGCAGTGCGGCCGGGAAAAAACAGCCTGCTAATCCTCCTGGTGTATAATTGAACTACGCCAGTTAAATGCCTCAAGTTGTGCCTGCAGCAATTGATCGAGAGAGACACCGCACTCATCAAGCAGATTCGTTACCGCATCAAAATCAGTCACTTCAAGCTTTTCTGTCAGCAGCAGCATCTTGCCAAGTTTCCCTTCGCGTTTCAGCAAAGCAGAACTTACTTCATCAGTCAGGTTGAGAGTCGAAATAATCTCCTCCATCGGTGTTTCAAACAACACATCGAGCAGAGAGAGAATTCCGACCATAAAAGCTGCTTCAGCCTTTTCATCACTGGCTGTTCTGCCGGATATCTGCCGCACCATGATTTCCATAAGACGACCGCGTACGGCAGCCATCTCAAGTAACGGATGATTCATGCTGCGTGAATCATGTCCGGCAAAAAGAGACAGTTGCGTCCAGCGACGCAGATGATTTAAACCGAGCAGGAGAATTGCGTGCCTGAGTGTTTTGATTTTCTCACGCATGCCGAGCGCAACCGAATTTACCAGTTTCAACAGATTATACGAAAGTCCGGGATTTTCCTTGAAGGTCATTTCGATCATTTCGATACTTGCTCCCATTGTCAACTGCTGGAGCAGTTTGAGCAGCGCCAATCCTGAAACATCAATCTTGTGCCGGTTGAGAACAACAGGACGGGCGAAGAAGTACCCCTGAAACATATCAAAGCCGAGGTCGTAACAGATCTGAAACTGCTCAATTGTCTCAACTTTTTCAGCCAAAAGTTTGACAGGAAATTTACGTAACAGCCTGACGACTTCCGGTAAACGTTCCATCCCGCTGAGAAGTATATCTATTTTAATGATGTCGACTATGAAATAGATGTCAGTATTTGATTCATCGTATTCATGATCATCAAGAGCCAGTAAAAAACCCTTCTCCTTCAACTCACGGCAGCGCTCGATAACCTCTTCATTCAGTCGAATTATCTCAAGCAGCTCAAGTACCGTCTGGCCGGTCGGCAGCAGTTCCAGCAATTCCGAGAACAACAGTTCGAGATGAATATTTATAAAACCGAATTTACCTCCCAGAACTTCGTCTATGCCAAACGATGCAAGAGCGAGCGATATTACGCTCGAACTGGCGTGAGAATGACTCTCAAAGACCGCATGATCTATATCGGCTGAACGGAATAACAACTCATAGCCGATGATCTCCTGATTACGGTCAAGAATCGGCTGGCGTCCTAAAAAGAATTTTTCAGAGCGAGTGGGCATAACAACCTGAATTATTTTGTTTAAACGGACTCTCTTCAACTTCGCATCAAAAATAATCGTGGGATAATAACAGAAGTTTCACAGAGTTCAAGTGTCATAATTTAGCCTTCTTCTTTACATTCGCTGATAGGCCATGGTAGCTTCGCACCATGACGACATGGAACTACGGGAGTAACCCTGATGAAACGTAAAGCTATTGCCCTCCTCTCCGGAGGGCTCGACTCAACTCTGGCTGTCAAAATAATGCTTGATTGTGGCATCGAGGTTGAAGCACTCAATTTTACCTCGCCGTTTTGCACCTGTACCGGTAAAAACTCAGGCTGTAAATCAGAAGCGGTCCGGGTAGCCCAGGAATTCGGCATTCCCATCAAGGTAGTGCATAAAGGCCTCGATTATCTAGAAATTATTCGTAATCCGGTGCACGGCTATGGAAAGGGCGTCAATCCATGCATAGACTGCCGTATCTATCTGCTCAAGAAGGCAAAAGAGTATATGCTTGAAAGCGGAGCTGATTTTGTCTTTACCGGAGAGGTGCTTGGTCAACGGCCAATGAGCCAGAGACGGGATACACTGCAGGTGATTGAGAGAGAAAGCGGCCTTGAGGGCCTGCTGCTGCGGCCTTTGTCGGCCCGTCATTTTAAGCCGACGATACCGGAAAAAGAGGGCTGGGTTGACCGGGACAAGCTGATGGCAATAGAAGGACGGTCACGTTCGGTGCAGATGCAGATGGCTGAAGATCTTGATGTAAAAAACTATCCCTGTCCGGCCGGCGGCTGCCTGTTGACGGAAGTGTCATTTATTCCCAAAATCAAGGATGTCTTCGCTCATGCGGAAGAGCTGAATCTGCGCGACTTCAGGCTGCTCAAGACGGGGCGGCAGTTTCGTGTCGGCCCGCATACCAAAGCCATCATGGGGCGTAGCGAAGCTGATAATAACATCCTTGAAAACAGCCGTAATGCTGATGAAGCCGCTCTTACCTGGCTGGACGGCAACACCCCGGTAGCTATTGTCATCGGCAATCAGGATGACGATCTCGTCAGGTTAAGTGCCAGGATCATGCTGCGCTATACAAAAGCAGAATTTGGTGCAGAGTGCCGGATCGAGCAGCGAGTCAACAATTTGACAACTTCATTCTCAGTGGTTAACGATATGGGGGCGGATGCTGTGGAGCACTATCTGATAGCGTAGCAGGCTATCAGGTTTCCTTTGCGTTCAGTGGGGGGCGGGTTGTCACCTATACACAACGGCACGCCTTCCAATGCCGCTATCTTATGCCGACTAAATGTAGACACTTAAATCCTTAGGAAGCAGAAATTTCAATTTTGATAATACCCGCTCTTCAATCTGCCGCACCCGTTCACGTGATATCTGAAAATGATCTGCAATATCCTGAAGTGTCAGAGGGTCATCACTGGTAACTCTATGCTCAATTATAAAGCGTTCCTTCTCGTTTAATCCTGCCAAAACTTTATTGACAAGTTGCTTCAGGCCATGCTCCTGCTGATATGAAGCGAGCAGTTCCTCCTGGTTCATCCGTTCATCTGCAATGGTCTCAAGAACCGTGATGTCGTCACCCTCGCCAATGTGGCTATCTAGTGAAACCTCGCCCATCATGCGCTGTTCCATTTCAAACACATCATGATCAGAAACCTGAAGCATTTGCGCGGCACCGGCAATATCCGCTTCATGCCCCGTCATCTGAGAGAGTTTTTCTTTTGCTTTGCGTAACCCGTAGAATAATTTTCGCTGTGCCTGGGTTGTGCCAATTTTAACCAGACTCCATGCGGAAAGAATGTAGATTTGTATATACGGGAGGTGAAGGCAATGTCTCACCTGTTACCTGAAAAATGGAGCGAGGCTCTGGAACGGGTTCACGACAAAGTCGGCCGTTTTCTGACCAGGGTGGTGTCGTGGAAGAAACAGGAACAGTCACCTGAAAGGATAACAGCCGACACCCTTCCAGCAATCATGATGCTTGGTGATCCGCTGCTTGTGACATGCATGAAACCCCTGAAGAGCTGATTATCAGGGCTGAAGTACCCGGACTGAATAAAGATGACTTTTCAGTCGAGCTTGTCGGCAGGAGGTTAATAATACATGGAGAAAAAAGAGTCTTACATGAAAAGAAAGGAGGTGATGGGTTCCTCATTTCAGAAATAAGGTACGGCAGTTTTACCCGCAGTGTCCAGTTGCCGTACGTAATAGATGAGAAGCTGATTGCGGCGGAACTCAAACACGGGATCCTCAAAATTCGGCTCCCCAAGCCGGAAAAGGAGCAGCATATTCAATATCGTGTGCCTGTCTCCTGAGCCAACCGCGATGTACCGAGGGCCGCTTGATGCGGCCCTCGCTGGTTCCTGGGAAAATAGTGCTCATTATTTCTAACTGAAAAGAAGGAAGGATAGCTCCAGCATAGGCATCTTGAGCTTATTCTTGCTCGGGATCAAAAGCTCGTATTTTCATCTCACATGAACAGATTGTCTTCCCGCGGCTTTAACAGGTGAGAACGGCTTCTGAGAGGTTGGTTATTGTGGATTGGTAGGGACTTTTTTGGCTTAACTTGATTGTATTTTATTATTTTAATGGTATATTCACATTCAATGTTTCCTGCATCAGGACGTACTCGATGACGACGATTTACGTACGAAAAGCGAACCACCGGCAGCCAGCCAGGCAGGCAGACAGCCAGTCAGACAGACAGACAGGCAGGCAGACAGGCAGGCAGACAGGCAGGCAGACAGGCAGACAGACAGACAGACAGACAGACAGAAAAAATCCTCCCGACAAATACGACTGTCAACAATTATTCTGATTGATGCCCATATAAACCGGCGTTGCAGTGTTTCCCGTGCGCCGGTTTTTTTATACCGGAGAACATTATGACCACCTCACCATCCGCCAACGACGTCGGATCCAACGCCTCTACTAACAGAGACTTTTTTACGAACAAGCTCATCATCGTCTGGTTCATATCAGATGAAACGACGGAGGAAACGCATGGATAAGCGTTTCAGAATACTTGCTGTGGATGATGAATACGTCAATATACAACTCATAAAATCTGTTCTCGGTGGGGAGTATGACATCCTCACGGCGCAGAACGGGCATGAGGCTATTGACCAGATCGAGCAAGACAAGCCCGACCTTATTCTTTTAGATGTGATGATGCCGGATATTACCGGATTTGAAGTCTGCAAAATTATCAAGGCCGACGAACGGTTCGCGGATATCCCGGTCATCTTCCTGACGGGTTTGGATACCTTGGAGGGGCAACTACAGGGGCTCGAACTAGGTGGCATTGATTATCTGACGAAGCCAATCAATTTAGCGCTGTTTCGGCTGCGGGTTAGAAATCACCTCGCAGTAAAGGAACAGCGCGATTTATTGGTTCGCCAGAAGGCTGAGTTAGAAGCTGCATTTGTACGAATTAAGCAAACCGAAAAGGCCATGAGTGATAATCTGCAGTTTGTCACTACTCTGCTGGATACGGTGCCGAGTCCGATATTTTACAAGGATGCGTCATGTAAGTATCTGGGGTGCAATCGAGCTTATACTCAACTGACCGGCCTTTCTCCGGAGTATCTGCTTGGGAAAACATTTTCTGATATTGCCGTTGACCTTGAACTTGCGGCCAACTACCACACCAAGGACCAGGAATTGTTGCAAAATCCCGGCATTCAAATTTTTGAACAGCGCGTACAGGTATCTCCGGGAGAATTTCGGGATTTTGAATATTACAAATCAACGTATCGGGATGCATCCGGTACAATTGCCGGTCTTGTCTGCGTCAAACTTGACATTACCGAACGCAAAAGGGCTGAAGAAGAACAGATCAAGTTCAATACCGTGGTGGATTGTCTCGGTGAAGGAATCAGTATCAAGGATCTTGATTTCAGAATCCAGTATCAGAACAGGTCCGTTACAGAATTATTCGGCGATCTGATCGGGTCGGCATGCTATGAGGTTTTCGGTCGGACTGAGCCTTGTCAGGATTGCCCAACCATCAAAACATTGAATGATGGCCGGATTCATTCGGCATGTCGCAGTTATCAGCAGGATGGCGTCACACTTGATATCGAAAGTACCGCCTCGCTGCTCCGTGATGCTCGCGGTGAAATCATCGGATCAGTTGAGATTGTCCGTGATATCAGCGAGCGTATCAGAAACGAGCAGACTATACGCGAAATGGCATTCCACGATCCGCTTACCGGTCTGGCTAACCGGAGGCTTTTCGAGGACCGTCTTGAACAGGCAATCGCCAATGCGCGGCGCCATGACATGAAGTTCGGACTGATGTCTTTGGACCTGGATCATTTTAAAGAAATTAACGACAGCATTGGCCACGAAGCGGGTGATCTGGTGTTGATCGAAGCTGCAGAGAGAATCAAAACCTGCTGTAAACGAGACAGCGACACCATCAGCCGCCAGGGTGGCGATGAGTTCTGCATCATCATTGATGACTGTGGCGATAGAGAACAACTGACTGCCATTGCAGAAAAACTGCTGATACAGTTTTCACAACCGTTTCAGCTGGCAGGCTCACCGCTGGAGGTGACAACAAGTATCGGTATCAGCATCTTTCCTGACAATGGCTCAGCCAAAAAAGAGTTGGAGATTTTATCGGATAGAGCCATGTATGCTGCCAAAAAAGCCGGACGCAATACCTATCGTTTCTGGGAACCAAACTTTCCAACGGTCGCGTTATCAAAGGCCCTCTTGGATTCAACTTGTTGAAATCGGCGACGAACTGACCGGCTCACGAACGACGGATGAGTTCTTCTTCAACCACCGACCCGTCATCATGAGGTGTGTCTCGTCATGGACTTCGTCTGCATCTATCGCATCGAAGGTGACGGCCACTTCGAAGATAACCTATCCTATTCGCTGGAAGATACTGCTGGCTGAAGATTGATGGATTGCCAGATCCAGAGATGGACGGTTTCGCTGCCACCGCCGTCATTCGGGACCCTGCCTCGCACGTCCGCAATCACAAAGTTCCGATCATTGCAATGACCGCCAACGCCATGCAGGGCGATCGGGAGCATTGTCTTGAAGCCGGTATGGATAATTATCTGGCCAAACCGGTGAAGAAGGATGAACTGTTAGCGGTGTTGGTGAAGTGGGGGTAAAATTTATTACTCACCCGCAACTTTAATAAATGATTAAAGTGCCGTTAGCCTTTGAGTTTCAAAGTTTACGGCATTATTTCCTTAGTCATAAATCACTGCCTACTAAAGTCGCTTTCAGCAGTCTCCATTCTTGCTATAAGACCCTTACCCGCGACTGTAACAGGCTAGCCCAGTTTCAACTCATCAAGTGATAACCGGTAACCGGGGAGGAGTTTTTCCAGAAAATAGCGAACCTCAGGCAGGGTACTTGCCGACAGCTGTTCAAAATGCTCTGTTTCCGCGCGGCGGAACTCGTGGTTGCCGCTCTTTCCCTCTTCGATGCACTTTGTCAGCGCCGCAATTTTGTCAGCGGCTTTCACCAGGTGAACATACTCTTCCTGATCATCGAAAAAAAAGAGCGGTTCATACTCTCTGGCCAGTTCCGGCGGCAGCATTGCCAGCAGTTTTCTGCGCGCCGTATCCTCTAACAGGTGGAATGACCGTTTAAAATCAGGGTTAAAGTGTTTTACCGGCGTCGGCATGTCACCGGTGAATATCTCACTGGTATCATGAAATATTCCGTAGAGGGCCGCTCGTGACGCGTCAAGAGTGCCGCCGAAATAGGTATTACGGATCATCACCAGCGCATGGGCAATAATGGCCACATCAAGACTATGTTCCTGAATATTTTCCGGGACAGTATTGCGCATCAAGCCCCAGCGACTGATGTAGCGCATGCGGGAGAGAAACGCGAAAAAATCATATTGTTCCGGCTGTAGCGCTTCTTTCATTGTCACACCCGTTCGTATGGCTCAAATAAGCGCTTATACTCATCGAGCGCAAACCGGTCAGTCATTCCGGCTATATAATCGCACACCACCCGATGCAGACCGAAGCGCTCCAAACGTGACTGATATTTTGGTGGCAACAGGTTGGGATAGCGCAGATAGGTTTCAAATAACCGGGTGATGAATACTTCTGACTTGATCCGCATCTTGTCGACCTTGTAATGGCGATAGAGGTTCTGGAACAGGAACCTCTTAAGAACGAGATTCCGTTCGGTTATGTCGGTATTGAAATGAACGATAACCCGGTTTTCTCTCCGCAGGTCGTCAAGTGATGCAATGCCCAACCGTTCGATATGTGCTGCAGTAGTAGTGCAGATGTCACCGATCAGCAGCCCTATCAAAGCGCTGATTGTCTGAAAGACAAGGCGTTTATCGTCGATAGCCGGGTACTTGCGGAGCACCCCGGAACAGACCTCCTGCCACAGGTCTACCTTCTCCAGCATTGCCATGGTGATATATCCGGACTTTAATCCATCATCAATATCGTGATTATTGTAGGCGATTTCATCGGCATAATTAATGATCTGCCCCTCAAGCGTCGGGACAATACCGGGCAAAAAATCTGCCATTACTTCGCTCGCGGAGTCATATGGTGTCGAATGTTTTATAATTCCCTCACGCACCTCCCAGGTAAGGTTCAGTCCATTAAACCCGGGATATCGCTCTTCAAGCTCATCGACAACTCGAAAAGACTGCATGTTATGTTCGAAACCACCAAAACCCTGCATCAGCCTGTTGAGAACATCCTCGCCGGTATGGCCAAAGGGGGTGTGGCCCAAATCATGGGATAATGCCAACGCTTCCGTAAGCTCTTCGTTTAAATGTAATTTCCGGGCGATCGCCCTCCCAATCTGCGCTACTTCAAGTGAATGAGTCAGGCGGGTACGATAATAATCTCCTTCATGATTGACAAAAACCTGCGTCTTATATTCCAGGCGCCTGAACGCGGCACAGTGGATAATGCGGTCCCGATCCCGTTCAAAAGCCGGACGATTGTCACGATGCTCTTCAAGGTGCTTGCGGCCACGTGAAGAGGCGCTTGTACAGGCATACCCCGCCAAATCACTTCGTTCTGTCGAGTTATTCATCAATAACCTTTTTTTCCGTGATGCTTTTTATTGCCTCCCTTACCGGTTACCCCAGCTATTGAGAGCACATCAGCCAACTGCATTTTCCAGACACCATCCATATGAGTCATCTTGAATTCGCGAGTCATTGATGCATCGGCATTCGGTGTGCCATCCAAGCCTATTTTAACGTATACCGTAGCTTCGGTGCGGTTCTCGTTTAAAATTTTGAAATGTTCCATCTTCTGCCAGCAACAGGACGGACGGATTTTTGATTCCCGCATTTTTTTCACAAAAGATTCGCGGGATGTTTTACCTCGATGCGCCAGCTGCTCAAAAAGCTGTTCAAAGCGCCCTTCACGCCAGGTATCGAGGGTGTCAGACATACTTGTTTCAAGGATTGTTTCCGCGTACGCCGCAGTTCCCGATCCAGGAACGGAACAGAGAGTAATTATAAAAATAGTTGCCACAAGCAAAAACCTTACATACATAATCACGCCCCCCTTTTTATAACTCATTGCCATTTCAGTTAAACCTTTTCAGCCTCACTATTACTTCACGATTAAAACCAGGATCTTCTGCCTTGACGCGTTAAAATCGAGGCCTTTTCGTGAGGCTAAGGCGCCTGAACGGCATTACCCGTGAACACGTATAAACGCTTAAACCGCCAGCATATCGACTGACAGCCCCAGGTCCGAAACCTGCCCCATGGCTTCTAGGTGCAGGAATTCACTCTGAAACAGCTCCTGTGACACTCTCTGGATATCCCTGCTGCTGACCGCATCATAATTGGCAATGACATCTTCAATTGACTGTTGCTTTTGATGGTAAATCTCATTTTTAGCGAGGCGGGTCATCAAGCTGTCACTACTTTCAAGCGACATGAGTGTTTTTCCTTTCAACTGTTCCCGGGCGGCGTCAAGTTCGTCCTGTGGAACCTCCTCGGAAACAAGGCGCGACATCTCCCGTTGTGCAATATCAATTACTTCACGGCAATGATCCTTTTCAGTGCCGGCGTAGACGACCAGTGCTCCGGAGTCTGCATGGGAAATAATATAAGAGCAGACAGAATATGCCAAACCTCTTTTTTCCCGAACTTCCTGAAACAAACGCGAACTCATCCCGCCACCCAGTATCGTCGTCAACAGAAAAAGCGGGTAGCGGTCATGATGATCATAGCGAAGGGAACGTGTACCAAGACAGACCAGGGTCTGTTCCATTTCCCGCTCGATGAGTTGCATCATTTTTGCTGCGGGAGCAAAAGAATCGACATGTTGTGATTGCCACGATGAAAAAATTTCAGAAAAAAGCGGTGCCACAATGGCAACAAGCTGGTCATGGTGTATATTGCCTGCCGCTGCAATGATAATATCCTGGGGGCGATAGCGACTGTTTTTGTGTGACACAATTGAGTCTCTTGTGAGAGCGCTCACGGTCTGCTCGCTCCCCAGAACCGGCATACCGAGCATCTGGCCTCGAAAAAAATTCTGATGGAAGCGGTCATTGATGTACTCTTCCGGCGAATCATCCCGCATTTTAATTTCCTGCAGGACAACCTTGCGCTCCCGCTCAATTTCATCAAGTGGAAACGTTGAATTCAGAAAAATATCCGCCAGCAGATCGGCAGCTCGGGGAAGAAATTTTGCCAGGACCTTGGCGTAATAGCAGACATACTCATGGCCGGTAAATGCATTAAGAATACCCCCCATTGAGTCTATTTCACGGGTAATCTGGTGGGCGCTGCGGCGTTCAGTACCTTTGAAAAGCATATGTTCAATGAAATGAGCGACACCGTTATCTTCAGGTGATTCGTGGCGGGTGCCGTTTGCCACCCAAATACCGGTCGTTACCGTGTGCATGGAGCCGATATGCTGGGTGACGATACGGACGCCATTATGCAGAGTCGTTGATGTTATCATTATTTCAGAATCCCCTTACTTACCTTCCGTTTTTCCACCATGGACAGGCCAGACACAAAAGTTACTTTCCTTGTTTTCAAGTCGCTCCCTGCCATCGAACATATTTACCACCCAGGCGCTTGATGCGCCGGACGCTGCAGGTGTCGATGACCAGTAAAAACAGAGTTGCACATTATTGAATCCCATTTTATTAAAAAGGTGGTACGGAGATTGGAGTGTTGCGCCGCCACCGTAGCCTGCTCGTATGGCATAGCTAATCAACGTCCCCAGCTCCTCTTTGCTGGGAAGTCTCCAGTCCTTTGCCCCTCCGTATTCCTTCTCATTCAGTTTATTAATAAGTCCGGAGGTACCAACCCAGTCAAATTTGCCCATATTGGCATCCCGTGCCCAGGTCAAATTGGTGCGTTTATCCTCTACACTGTTCCAGGAGAAGACAAACCGTGAATCGTCAGCTAAAACAGATCCGGCCCACACGGTCATCAGTAACACTCCAACCAGTAACAATATCACCCGTTTCATTGACTGCCTCCTGTTGTTTGATGAGAACGATATAAACAATCGGTAAAGCAAGTGTCAAGAAGCAAATAGTGTTGTTACTTATAATTAGCTTGCATTTTCAAGGTTCTATCAGTAATGTATCGCAGTTAGAAACACATGTATTACTGAGGAGCAGGGTACCGTATGAGCACTAAAGAAGAAGCTATTGAAGTTGAAGGTACTGTGATAGAGCCTTTGCCGAACGCGATGTTTCGGGTAAAACTTGAGAACGAGCATGTTGTTCTTGCCCATATTTCCGGCAAGATGCGTAAATATTTTATTAAAATACTTCCCGGTGACAAGGTTACCGTTGAGCTGTCACCATACGATCTCACCAGAGGCCGTATTACCTATCGCGCCAAATAAACCGCTCTCCTTCTGATTGATATCAACAGGCCCGTCCACTATGGAGGGCTTGTGTTGTTTCAAAATACACTGTGCGAGGATCATATGTATACTGTTGCTGATTTGAAAAAAGGGTTGAAAATAATACTGGATGGCGACCCGTATCTGGTTGTCGCTTTTGACTTCGTGAAACCGGGCAAGGGTCAGGCTCTCTATCGCACCAAGATGCGTAACATGATCAACGGCTCGCTGCTGGACAGAACGTATCGCTCGGGCGAATCCTTTGAACCGGCCAGTCTTGAAGAGCGCACCATGGAGTTTCTCTACAAGGAGGGCGACCACTATACCTTCATGGACCAGCAGACCTATGAGCAGGTTGTAATGGAAGAAGAAACCCTTGGTGATGCGAAAAATTACCTGCTCGAAAACCTGAAGGCAGAGGTTATGCTTTTTGGCGAAAAAGCTATCGGCATCTCCCTGCCGAACTTTGTCAACCTGCGCGTGACGGCAACGGAACAGTGGGCCAAGGGCGACACCAGCGGCAACGATTCAAAACCGGCAACCGTTGAAACCGGGTATGTTCTGCGTGTTCCCCCGTTTATCGAAGAGGGTGAACTGATCGTTATTGACACCCGTACCGGCGAGTATTCGACTCGCGTCAAAGGGTAGCCATGAAATCTGACGCCTTGTGGCTGCGGGCGCAGATAATGAAAGCAGTGCGTGATTTTTTCTGGGAGCGGGGGTTTCTCGAAGTGGAAACCCCCCTTCTTATTCCCGCCAATGCCCCCGAAGAACATATCAACCCGGTTATCACCACCTCCTCCTGGCAGCTTCAGACCTCGCCGGAAATCTGCATGAAGCGCCTGCTCTCTGCCGGTCACCGGAAATTATTCCAGATCTCCCGCTGCTGGCGTTCTGACGAACGCGGCTCCCGGCATCTCTCAGAGTTTACCATGCTCGAATGGTATTGCGCCGACTGCGATTATCACACACTGATGGCCGATTGCGAAGAGCTGCTTCAGCACGTGGCACGGACCTGCCGACCAGAGAACCCTTTTTTTGAGCATAAATCCGCGACCATCAATCCATTCGCCCCCTGGCAGCGCATCACCGTTCAGGAGGCGTTTGCGCGTTTTGGCGATTGTGAAGTCTGGGAATGCCTCAGGACGGGGCTTTACGAGGAGAAATTGACGGCGGTTATAGAACCGGCGCTGGCAGGTTTTGCTGCGCCGGTTATCCTGCTCGACTATCCCGCCGAGTTGGCGGCTTTGGCCCGTGTCAAACCGGAGAACAGCAATCTTGCGGAACGTTTTGAACTGTATGTCGGCGGTTTGGAATTAGCAAACGGCTTCAGCGAACTGAATGATCCGCTTGAGCAGCGCCGCCGCTTTGAAGAGGCCAATGCTGCCCGCAGTCGTGCCGGTCAATCGGTGTTACCCGTTCCTGAACCGTTCCTCGATACGCTTGGCTCCATGCCGGATTCGGCCGGAATTGCCCTGGGATTAGACCGTTTGGTGATGCTCACGGCCGGAGCAGATTCAATCGATGACGTTGTCGCATTTACTCCGGAAGAGTTGTAGATAGTATGTGTCGTTTTCGGCAGCACAGATGACGGTCGTCAGTCACACGTCATCCCCCCCTGAACCCAGGCGTTGACCTCCTTTTTCCACTGTTTCAGCCCCCCCTGAATGAGGTCATGCTCGCTTTTCCCCTCGGGTAGCGTACCGCTCTTCGGGGTCGCCCCGGCGATGCCCCACAGGACGCGGGGGCTCTCAAATAGGTGCGCCGTCATCTCCCTGGCGAGTTTGTCTTTGTGTTTGAATGATGCGTGCATTTGCGCCTTGATGGTCTCGCAGGTCTGCTGCACATTCATATCCGAAGTGTACAAACCGGGACGGGCAAACCATTCGTCGGCATGGGCGAACCCGGTCACGCCGTGATCATGGCATTCGACACACTTTTCAGCTTTGCGCTCCCTGTGAGTGGTAAACGAAAGGCCGTTCAGCCTTTGCTCAAAAAAGTCATGGCAGTTGGTACACCCTTTTGTTTGGAATTTCGGATACAGGTAGGTGCTGAACCTGCTGTCAATGTTCCCGTTCCTGTTTCGCACGGCAGAAACCATAAGGACAATCATGATAACTCCAAAAACAATACTTACACCGGTGGACAGTTTCATCCGGTCATCCTCCCCGAAATATATCTTTCATACAGCGTCTTCGCTATTAATATGTTTGAGGAACACCACATCAGGTTTCATACCAGAGCACCTCTTTCTCAATATACGGTCGTACATGCTTACTTAAACCGTCAATTCGGAAAGACTTGGTTGGGTTGATTGGTGGGCAAGATTAATTGCCCATCGGTTTTGGTGTTTATTGCAATAATGGTGCAACTTGCAATCTTGCAAGCCAGACCCTATGCGACACATAATTCCCCTCCTGCGGAGGGGTGCCCGAAGGGCGGGGTGGTGCTTTCAGGTGATTATTCCCTCAGCTCCGGATGGCTCTGTAAAAATAGCGTGACACCTGATAGATTGGTTTTTACATCAATATCCAGTATATGAATGACCGTCAAACCCAATCCGGTCAAAAAGGCATCCCGCAGTGCATCATATTCAACTTTGTTGTCATGGCTGCTGCCATCAATTTCCAGAACAAGTTCTTTTTCGGCACAGTAAAAATCCACTATGTAATTGCCGATAATCTTTTGCCGATCAAAATCCAGTCCAAAAAGCTGCTTGTTTTTCAGTTGGTTCCAGAGCAGAACTTCGGACAGATTGCCTGCTTTACGTAATTCCCTTGCCCGCTCTTTAAGGGCCGGATTGTAGGGAAGGGACATGTATTTTTTAGTGTCACGCATGGCACCTGCCCGACCTACGGGCACCCCTCCAAAGGCACCACCCCGTCAGGCTTCGCCTGCCACCCCTCCAAAGGCACCACCCCGTCAGGCTTCGCCTGCCACCCCTCCAAAGGAGGGGAATGAAAGTCGTTTGCGCAGAGTTCAGGTTGTGCAGCACTTCATTTGCCTCAAAAATCATTTGTCTCAAAAATTCCCCTCCTGTGGAGGGGTGCCCCGCAGGGGCGGGGTGGTTGCCATTTCCCGTGTATGCAGTCATGTAAAACAGTGCCACGTCAACGTCCTTTATTTTGCCAAGGACCGTTCTGATGGGCCCCAAGGAATTCTCAGATTTTTATCCTCGTTCAAACCCACTTCGCTGCGTATCGTCGGGGTGATTCCTGCTCATGCTCACTCATAAATACCCAAACAGCTTTTGCAGGTTGTCGTTAAACAGCTTTATAGCCACGCAACATTTCAATGCCGGGAGGAACTCATCAGATTCGGTTCTCAAATGGCACCTACCTCAAAACACACATTCAATTGCATTTATGCCCGCCCATAGGGAACAGCAAATCTCCAAAGGTCTTCAATCCGCTGCCGAGCCTCTTCCAGTTGTTTTATCACTTTTTCCACCTTCTGTTCTTGCTCAAGTGCAGAATGGCCCAATGCTTTTATTTCGTCAATCTTATCCAGTAGCGATTGTACTTCCTGCTCTAATGACTTCAGGTCAACATATAATTCCTTCTGAATTTTTTTAACCGTTTCCACATTCACCTCCTTACTCACGATCTCAAAATATCGGATTATATGTCCTGATAAGTTACCCGTTCACCAGTATACGTTCGCAACAACAACGTTGAGCCATTTATTTCAACATCATCAGGCAGAATTGCCACTTTCCCCTTACCTCCCGGCAGATCAATGACATAGTGCGGAACCGCCAGGCCGGAAACATGACCGCGTAACCCCCGTATGATTTCCAGACCGGTCCGGACTGACGTCCTGAAATGGGCCGTCCCCTGAACGAGATCCATCTGATGCAGATAATACGGCCTGACGCGCAACGCGAGCAAGCCGGTCATCAGGCGACGCATGGTTGCAACTGAATCGTTGACCCCTTTGAGCAGGACGGTCTGATTTCCCAGAGGAATCCCTGCGTCTGCCAACAATGCACACGCAGATGTTGAATCCGCAGTAATTTCATCAGGATGATTGAAATGGGTATTGATATAGAGCGGGTGAAACGTGCGGAGCAGCGCACATAACTGAGGAGTTATCCGGGACGGAAGTGTCACCGGTACTCTCGTGCCGATACGAATGATGACAATATGGGGAATCGCGCGGAGTCCGGCCAGGATGGTTTTCAAAGAGTCGTCGTCAAGCATCAACGGGTCGCCGCCGGACAAAATCACATCATGAATTTCAGTATGCGTGGCGATATAGTGCAAGGCAGCGCGCACCTCTTCGTCTCCCATGGGAGCGTCGCCGCTTCCTACAAGCCGTTTCCTCATGCAAAAACGGCAGTACACCGGGCACCGGTTCGATACAAGCAGGACGACCCGATCAGGGTAGCGGTGAATAAGCCCCGGAACCGGGCTTAAGGCTGATTCATCGAGCGGATCAGGACATTGGCCGGCATCTTCCAGTTCCCGTATATCCGGCAGACACTGCTTCCAGATGGCATCATCAGAATGCGTGACAAGGGATGCGTAATAGTCAGTCAGTCGAACGGGATAACGGGCTGAGACAAGATTAAAATCAACTGATGAATCGCATTGAAACTTCATATGGATAGATGCAGTAGTATGGTCAATGTAGCGCATTCACAAAAACCTGCCTGGAGATCAATCAGCAACCACAGTGCAGCGGTATGCGGATATATTTGAATTCACTTGAAAATAGTCAGCTTTTATGAAATATACAACTACTTAATATCTGCCCGCACCCGATTAATTACGAGTTTCATCTAAATTTCACATTATTGCGGCTACCCACTATGTATACAAAATATTTTGGCTTCAACGAAAAACCCTTCACTCTGACTCCCAATCCGCGTTTTATCTACCTGAGTAAAAATCATAAGGAAGCATTCGCTCACCTGCTCTATGGCATAAACAATCATTATGGCTTTATTGAACTGATTGGTGAGGTTGGCACCGGTAAGACAACGGTTCTCCGGACATTGCTGAATCAATTGCAGGAAGATTCGTATCGAACGGCACTTATCGTCAATCCGTGCCTTACCGGTGTTGAGCTATTGAAAAGCATCAGCCAGGAGTTCGGTCTTACGGTACACAGTGAATTCGTCAATGACCATCTTGTAGCAATCAACAATTTTCTGTTGGCTGAGACATCTAAAGGTCGGACCGTTGTGCTCGTTATTGACGAATCACAAAATCTTGACCCTGTCGTTCTGGAACAGATACGGCTGATTTCAAATCTTGAAACTGAAAATGACAAACTTATACAGATTGTTCTGGCAGGGCAACCTGAGCTTGGTGCTCTTTTGCAGCGCCCTGAACTTCGCCAGCTTAACCAGCGTATTGCGGTACGATACCGGCTTAAATCAATGGATATGCATGAAACACGCGCGTATATACGTCATAGAATGGAAGTCGCCGGCGAAACCGGCGGCGTATCTTTCAGCCGTGTCGCAACACGGTTGATTTACCTCTCTACCCGTGGGATACCACGCATGATCAATATCCTCTGCGACCGCGCCCTTCTGATTGCATATGGTGATGAGAAACGGCGTATCTCTGCGGGTGTGGTTATCAGGGCGATCACAGAGCTGTTAAACGCACCGGTAAGAAAACGGCTTTCCCTGGCCATTGCCGGTTTAATCATCGTAACCGTGATGTGCATACCACTGACTCTTAACTTTCGTCAGATTATATCTGATACGAAAAACTCTCACAGAGATAAGCCAGACGCAGTCCCGGCTGCGGTAAATATACAGAAAAATGTTCAGGCGCCAAAAACCGGGACACCCGTAACTGTTTCAACACCAGCAGATCAACGGTTTTCAATGCTGAAACAGGAAATACTTTCGCGTGGCCAAAAGAGCAGTCACCTGCTGGCATTTAACTCTATTGCCGATATATATGCGGTTCGCAGAATTACTATCCTCAGTGGAGACATTTTTACGGTCCCCAAAATGTATGCTCTCTTTGCAGCAAAGAGAAATTTAAGAGTTACCGAATATAAAGGTACCCTTGATGATGTTATCCGTTTGAAACTTCCTTTTCTTGTCGAGACAAAGTTCAGTGATGCCGGGGGGGCTTACTGTCTGGCGGTTACGTCTGCGGGGAAAGATTCCGTAACAACATCGCCGGCACTATTTGGCAGCCGCGCACTTTCTAAAAATGATGTGTATTCTATTGCCTCAGGAACGTTCTATCTGGTGCAGAAAGAACCGGGGGAGAGTACTGAAAAGACTAATCCTGAGCAGAAAGCGCCATCCCTTTCATCAGAAGGAAGCGCCGAATGAGTTCAATTCTCAAAGCACTTAAAAAAGTTGAAAATGATAACGCCTCTCGCCGTCCGGACGAATTACGGATTGATGCAGAAATATTACGATCAGAAAACCATCCGCGTTTTTCCTTATCAGGCATGCTGCTGGTTGCCCTGCTTCTCATGGCTTTTGGGGCAGGTGGGACCTATCTGTATATGACGCGGGACAAGACATCTGAACTGACTGATCCGAATGCGAGCGTTATATCCGGTCAAAAACGACAGTCTGTTTCAGTTACCCCGGAAATTATAACAGAACAGCTGCCGCCTGCTATTGTTGTAGTTCCGGCCCAGCAAAAGAATAATTCGCCGGGAGAAAAGGTACAAAAGCACCATACTACATCCAGCCAGGAAACAAGTCCCCCGGCAGTTCGCACGCGTCCGCTTGTAGCGGAACAGCCTGTTTTACCACCACAGCGGGTCACTTCCCCTCCGGTGACGCATAAAACCATCACCGTTCCGGCGCTCCGGGTTAACGGTATCGCTTTTCAAGAGGATGGTTCCGGAACTGTTGCCATGATAAACGGAGAGCCCATTGCGAAAGGGGGGATTATTGCTGGTGTTACGGTTGAAGAAATTTATAAGAACCGGGTGAAATTCAACTACAACGGGGAACTTTTTGACGTTTTATTGGGGCAGTCAAATCAATAAAACCAGCCTTAGCGGACAATTACCCTGATAAAGCGGACCAGATAATCGACACCTGACCAGACCGTCAATACGGTGGCAATCCAGAGATAAAACATGCCGACATTATGCATATTGACCGTGAGGAGCGTGTGTGAAATCCCGAAAAACCAGTTATAGTCGTAGTGAAGAACCAAACCGAGAATGGCGACAATCTGAAATATAGTCTTATATTTGCCGAGATCGCTTGCCTGAATGACAATCCCCTCGCTTGAAGCAATACCGCGCAGGCCGGTAATAATAATTTCCCGCCCGAGAATAGTCAGCACCATCCAGGCCGGAACCCGGTTAAACGGCAGAATCATGATCAGAGCTGCCATCACGATAAGCTTGTCAGCTATAGGATCAAGGAACTTGCCAAAAATAGTAACGATGCCCATCCGGCGCGCCAGGTAGCCGTCCAGCCAGTCGGTAATTGATGCGAGTGCAAAGAGAGCTGCCGCCCAGAAACCGGCCGGACGGGATGGAGACATCAAACACAATGCCAGAAGCGGGATAACGGCAATCCGCGCCATGGTGAGGATATTCGGCAGATTTAAAATTTGATTCGGTTGAGTGGTTGCCATTATTGAATTCCACTTTCCTGATATGACTTCATGTAGGAAAGAACACGGTTTACATATGTTCTTGTTTCATTGTACGGTGGAATACCGCCATATTTTGCAACGTTAGAAAGTCCCGCATTATATGCTGCCACAGCCAGTGAGACATCGCCCCGAAAGGTATCAAGCAGAAATCGGAGATATTTTACCCCGCCGTCAACGTTGTCTTTTGGATTAAACCGGTCAGCGACTTTCAGTGATTTTGCCGTTTCCGGCATTAGCTGCATCAGGCCGCTGGCACCTTTACGGGAGACGGCATTCGGGTCATACCCGGATTCAGCATGAATAACCGCTTTTATCAGGCTTTGGTTAACGCCGTATTTTTCTGAACAGTTCCTGATAAGTTGTTCATACTCAGCCGGGTTCGCTGAGGAAGCGTATTTAAGCAGAGTGCGCAGCTCTTTATCTTTTTTTAAGTCCCGCATGAAAATCTTGAAACGTTTGTCAGTTGGCGCGTCAGTAAAATGGACAATATCGTCTTCATCAACGTACCGATAAATATCAGCTCTGACTTGACAGGGAACCCCGGTCGCGCAGATCAACTGAATGCAGCAGCAGAGGATGAAGCGTTTTATGCATACCAGTGAATTATGTCGCATCAGTCAATAATCCTAAAAGTCGTGAATTTGTCAAGAGTTATTCTGTTTCATATGTTCTCTGCGCCGGTTTGAATTGACTTTTCAGAAACCATGTCCTACAAATAACTTTCACAAAGAGGAGATCCTATGAGCGAAAAACCAGTGACCTATAAAGATTCCGGGGTTGATATTACCGCCGGGAATAATTTTGTTAACCTGATCAAGCCGTTAGTTAAAGCCACATCTCGACCGGAGGTTCTTGCTGACATCGGTGGTTTTGGCGGTCTGTTTGCTCTCAACACCGCAAAATACAAGCATCCCGTGCTTGTGTCAGGAACCGACGGAGTCGGCACAAAGCTCAAAGTCGCGTTTCTTACCGACCGGCACGACACGATCGGAATTGATCTTGTTGCCATGTGCGTCAATGACATAATCGTACAAGGTGCTGAACCGCTCTTTTTTCTCGATTATCTTGCCACCGGGAAACTGCTGCCGGAAAAAGCTGCTGAAATTGTGCAAGGTATTGCCGAGGGCTGCAAGCAGGCCGGCTGTGCACTTATCGGTGGTGAAACGGCTGAAATGCCAGGTTTCTATGCTGAAGGAGAATATGATGTTGCCGGTTTTACCGTCGGCGTAGTTGACCGTGACAACATAATTGACGGATCGGGTATTTCGGTTGGCAACCGTCTGATCGGGATTGCTTCGAGCGGATTGCACAGTAATGGCTACTCGCTTGCCCGGACTTTGATTTTTGATCGTTTGGG